>Ga0070741_10002484_pt1 | contig 49250 bp, 59 predicted proteins | sample Coa_R1_4_FD_66440 | JGI IMG/M metagenome (GOLD analysis project Ga0070741, IMG submission 66440) | Surface soil microbial communities from Centralia Pennsylvania, which are recovering from an underground coalmine fire - Coalmine... | ecosystem: Environmental > Terrestrial > Soil > Unclassified ... | reverse complement strand
GCGGCGCGACTCGGCCCGACATACGGACCGATGGTGATCTTCGCGGCGGCGACGGGGCTCCGATGCGCGTGGGTCGAGATCGAACAGCTCAAACAACGTGTGCAGCCACCTTTCGAACGTGAACCCGCGACGTTGAGCGTCGTCCATCGCGAGTAATTCGAAGTACTCCTGCCGAAGAGCGCGGAGCGCTTCGGCTGTCCCCTGCCGCAGCCGAGCCTCCGCCTTCGCCTGGGTAATTCGTGCGCTCGCAGCTGCCTCGGCCGCGAGTTGTTCCTCGTATGGCTGGATGTACTTACGTAGACGAGCTACCGCCTCCTTGGCTCGCGCGATTTTTCCCGGAGCGTCTTCAAGCCACGCAAGTTGGGGGAAGTCATCCATCGCGGCCACGTCGCTCATCAGCCGTAGTAGGAGGCCTCCGTAAGCGTCTTGCCTAGTTGCGAGACGATCGATGAAGCGCCGGACAGAATCTCGTTTGTAAACGTCCTGGCTGAGCCAGTCGATTCCGTCAAGAAGTTGCTGGTCGGGAATCGAGGCCCGGAGGTAGTCGAGAAGGTCACGCTTGCGCCAGAAGACGACCGAGAGAGCCTCCTTGAGCGCCTCGACAGCGTTCGCGTTAATTCGCTGAGCAGTCGCCATTAACCCTAAGTTTGACGCCCAGAGCAACGAACGGGGACGTTCTGTTCACGGCCGATTCTGAATCGACTGACGCAGCAAGGACCGCCTTTCATCGTTTGACGAAGCTCAGCGTGCGGGTCACGAACCCGTGGAGTTCGCTGTCGTTGATCGTTTCGGTCTCCCACGCCGGGTTCGTGTCGTGATGGAAGCGGTTCGCGTATTCGACGAGGTTGCTCAGCTCGTCGGTGTCCTGTCGCGTCAGCACTTCCCGCGCTGCGCCGACCCTCTGCTCGCACAGGTTCCGGAACGTCCCTAGGAGCGTCGATGCGGGGAACTCTTCGGGGAAGGCGACGCGAAGGAACGACTCCAAGTGCGGTCGGATCGCGCGCGCGACCGCCCGCGGATCCCCCGACGACGTCCCGAGGTAGTTGCTCAACAGCGCGTGCCGGCGGTCGTGCTCGGTCTCGGAGTCGGCGTCGACGTCCCAGGCCTCGAACGTCGACCCCTCGCCTTGACGGGCGACTTGCAGGGCGGCGCGGGCGCCGCGGTCTGACGATTCCCAGAGTCGACAGAGGAAGGCCTTGGTGTGAGACAGGACGATCAGCTGCTGCGATTGATCGCCGAGTCTGCGCACCTCCTGCACGGTGGTGAGGGAGCGGTGCTCGTCGAGGCTGGAGATCGGGTCGTCGACGACGACGATCTTGTCGCTGCGGTTCGGGTCGAGGTCGAGCGAGGCAAAAAAGAAGGCCAGCGCGAGCGTGTTCCGGTCTCCGGCACTGAGCGTATTGCGAAACGACGGCTCCCCGGCGCTCGGAACATGGCCCGACACCGGCACAGGGGTGTTGTTGATGACGACGTTGTAGGTGCAGCTCGGGCCGCCTCGCGTGTCGGCCGGCGTGAACCGATCGAGCCGGAAGCCGGCGTTGAACCTGCTGAGGTAGAGGTTGATCGTCGTCTCGTAGCCCGGAAAGGCGTTCGCGCGGTAAGCGTCGAGGTCGGTCCGCGCCTGAGTTCGGGCCGCTTCGGTGATCGCCTTGGCGCTTTTCTCGTCCAGATATGCCGTGCAGTGCGCGTCGATCGGCGCCGTGTGACGCGCCTCGACGGCCAGCAGCCGAGAGAGATCGGCCTCGAGCGCCTGCGGATTCGCGGAGGCGGCCTGCTCTTTGACCAGCTGGACGGCCGCGTTCGCCTCCTGGAGCTCGGCGCTCCGCTGGGCGACGAGTTCGCGCTGGCTCCCGTAGTCGGCGATCGCTTGCTTCGCGGCGGCCGGCAGCGCGATGGGCTGGAGGGGCGTCGCCTCCTTGCTCGCGAGGACTGAGCCGATAGCGTCGGCGGCGTCTCGCCAGCTGCGGATGATCGCCGCGGTATCGAGCTCGAGGTCCGCGACATCGCAGTAGGCCGACCAGAACTGCCGGCGCTCGCTGGCGACGCGGACGCCACGCTCGAATGCCGCGAACACCTCGCCTCCGTGGTTGCGTCTGAACGCCGTCGCCGCGTCAGCGATCTGCTGGACATGCGTCGCGTACGCGCTGCTGAAGTACGCGCGGTAGGCGTCGATGATCGGCGACGCGCCGATGCCCTGAAGGCAAAACGGGCAGGCATCCGAATCGTGGTCGCGCTCGGTCGCTTCGAGTAATGCCATGCCGTGCGCAACCCAGCGTTCGGATTGCCGTCCGAGCATCGAGAAGTGCTCCTCGACCCGCGCGGCCGCCGCTGCGTCGAGGCTCGGGAGATCCCGCGCGAGCAGCTCGTCGAGAGCGGCCTCGTCGATCTCGGGCAGGCTGAGGCTGTCGAACGCGTGGGCGGCATCGATCTGGTCCTGCTCGCGGCCGGCCGCCAGGGCCCGGCGAGCCTGCACGATTGCCTCCTCGATGTCGCTCCTAGCAGGCAACGCGCAGAACTGATCGACCGTGAGCCCGCCCCGGATGCCGTCGGGAATGACAGCCGCCTTCGTCCGCAGCGCGGCGTTGTGCGCCTCGATCCGCTGTCGCAACGTGTCAAGCTGCCTAGTCAAGGCCACGCCTTGGGCGCCGAGTATCAGCTCATGAAGGTTCTGCCGGTGCCCGGCACCGACGACGAGTCCGGAGTAGATGTTCTCGTCGACGAAGACGTCGTCGAAGATCGTCACCTCCGGGAGGGTTCGGCTCCATTGGCCGTCCTCGAACACGGCGGGAGCCCCGTCTGAGCAGTCGATCACGACGTGCGGCGGATGCTGGGCTGCGAGGCGATGACGCTCGGCCACGGGGAGGACGTCGCCGGTTGCCAGGGAGCGGAGGATCGCGGCGATGGTGGTTTTGCCCCTGCCGTTCTCTGCGTAGATGACCGAGAACCTGGCCAATGGCAGGTCGGCCCCGGCCGCCACGGAGTCGAACTGGCCGACGTTGCGGAGCAGTCGCAGACACTCGATCATCGGCCCATTGTGTCGGAGCGCAGTTCCGTTCCAGGGCGCCGCGGCACGACTTTTCGACGCGAAAGCTCCATAAACGGCTCCATACCTACCGCACATTCGACGAGGAGCAAGTCTTCCTGAACAGGAAAGCGCCAACGTGCGGCGCTTTTGCAGAGCCCTCTGACGGACTCGAACCGTCGACCCCCTCCTTACCATTTCATTGTGCGCGCAACTAATGGCAACCGGAGGCGACGAATTCGGCTTGTCTAGGCCGTTTCGGCCGCTACTGCATTTGCGCCGGATCGCCGCCATTTGCGCCCGCTCTGCTCCACACATGCTCCATCGACTCGATCCGATCCGCATGGCGTTCTGCGAGGGAGAGAGGCCGCGCGCGCGGTTCGTGTGGTCCTGTGCGCAACGTCGGCCCGAAGACCTCCCGGGGGCGACGTCTCGGATGTACGTGCCGTGCCCTTGAGCTAGCGATTGCCTGACGCACGAGTCGCGTCGTTTGCGCGGTCGCGTTCGTCGGCTGTCCGGTCGCGTTCGTCGGCTTTCCGGTCGCGCTTGTCAGAGGCTTGGTCGCGCGCATCGGCGCGCCGATCGCGCTTGGCGGCGTCCGTATCGCGGTTCTCGGCGACCCGGTCGCGCTCGTCAGCGGCCGCCTCGCGCTCGTCAGCGATCTTGTCGCGCTGGTCGACCGTCTCGTCTCGTTCGGTCATACCTTTCTCGTGCCCAGGGAGCGGGTTCGTCAGGCCAGCGGCATCCGCCCGTGCAAGGGCAGCCGCGATGCGTCGGCGGGCTGCACCGACCCGCGCACGCGAGGCCTGAGCACGGACGTGACGCTCTTCAGCCCGCGCTTCGGCTTCGTCTGCCCGACTGAGCCCAGCCTCCGCGCGTGCCAAGGCGGCCTCGGCACGGTCAGACTCCGCCACACGATCGAGGGGCTTCACAGACGAACCTTTCCTATCGCTTCGGTCACGCAATCCTATGACTCCGTCCCTATGGGCGGCAGAGTCTGCTCGCAGAGCAATCTCATCCTCGTCTGAACGACCGTTCTCGAGAGATGGGGCGCACTCACATGCCGGGCCTCTAGTCGTATTGCCAGAAATCCTGTTCTTCGAGAACGCGCGCGTGGCCGTCGAGTTCATGCTCGGGCGCGGTGAGATAGCCGCCGTCGCAGATTTCGCGGTATCGCTCCAGTTTGATCAGGAAGATCTGACGGCAGGCCGGATCGCTGCATTCGCAGAGCATCGGGACGCGCGAGACGAAGTGAAACCTGTCGGCCTGTTCGGCGATCCGCTCGTTCGACTTGCGCGCCTCGTGGGGCCGGGTCACACGGAGTCGGTTCCCTATGGTCGGAGAATCGAACGCTATGCGGTTTTGGTCTCGCTGTCTTCACAGTGCGACGGGGCTGCCCTTGGCCCAAATCGCGGTACGACGGAACGAGACGGTCAGTCGGGCTCGGGGCTACACCTGAGTCGAGGGGTCGATCAAGCGATCGGCTCGGGTGGGTGCTTGCGAACGACGAGGTAAGCCAATCCCGGCACGCGTTGCGACGCGGTCAGATCGCACGGGACACCGACCCGCGCTCACAACAACACCTCCGCAGAGCCCGGGCGGCAGCTGCTGAAGACGCGGAGTTTCCGTGACACCTGGCTTTGCCGTCGAGCTCCATTATGAATCGCGCTCGAACTTGCGGGACTGGCTCGGTTTCGTGCGCCGGCTGCGGCTATGGCGCCAGTTGCCGCAGCGCAGACAACAGAGAATCGCGATTTTTAGAGTCTTCGACCGAAAGCACGTTCGCGCGCGCAAGGCTTGACCTTGTAGGTGACGTCGTCGCCGGTTTTGGTGACGACGCTTGTGGGTTGCCTGTTCTCGCATCTCGAGCCGCCGGCTGGAGTCGATGCCTCGACGGGAGGAATAATGGGATCTGGTGGACGGGAGGGCCGAACGACACCGGGCAGCGGCCCAGACGCACGAGGGCGCCGCGAAGCGCCATTCGGAGGCGGCGCAGCGGTGGACGAAGATGGGCGAGTCTGAGCGTGCCGATTTCGAACGGCGTAACGCGGAGATCGAGCGGATGGCGGCGCAACTGGAACGCGACCGAGCAGACCTGCTCGACCGCGAAGCGCAGGAGCGAGCCTCGGTCGGCGACTAGGTCGAGTGAGCGAAAGCAATGCGACCTTGGCCGGGTAGCCTGAGGTATGTCCGAAGCGCAGTTGCTTTCGTTGGTGCGTCGGTATTCGGATCGGACAGCACTGGCTCGCCAGGTCGCGGGCGGATCGGTGTTCGCCGGGCTGCGGCGGCTAGAAGACGGCGGCTTGGTGAGACGAGAGCGAAGTCGGTATCGACTGACTCGTCGCGGTGAGCGCGAGCTTGTGATGACGCGAGCGCTCGCGCGTCTGCTGGCGCGCACCCTGCAACCGCTGTCGTAGCGAGGACGCTCACAAGCGAATCTCTCGGGCAAACCGACACGGACTCGAACGATGTCTAGTGTCTAGGTACGATAGACGAAGCTTATGGATGAGGAGCTGTTGGCAGACGCTAAGCGGGCCGAGGAGCGACTGATCGATGCGGAGCAGGAGGCCGAGGTGGCGCGCGTTGACTTCCATCGTGCGGTGCGGCGCCTCCATCTGCATGGCGCGTCGCTCCGGGAACTTGCGGACGCGCTCCAGCTCAGCCATCAGCGCGTCCATCAGATTGTCGAGGCAGCTGGTGGTGCCCGTCGCTGGCGCCAACGCAGCCGTGGTTCCGAGGAGTTGCACTGCTCGTTCTGCGGGCGTGGGCAGCGGAAGACGCGGAGGCTCGTCTCGGGACCGGGTGTCTACATCTGCGAGGCGTGCGTCGCGATGTCCGAGTCGGTGATCGAGTCCGGACGCCGCGAAAAGACCGCGCTCGGACCGATCGAGTCAGTGGCGGCGGTGGCGAAGGCTCGGCGCTGCAGTTTCTGTGGAAAGCATCGTCACCAAGTCGCGGGACTGGCGACCACGGTCGACAACCCGGTCTCTGGCAAGGGCCACGGTGACGCGGCGATCTGCAGCGAATGTCTGACCCTCTGCAGGGAGATCCACTCCGACCGACTGGCGTAACTCCACGTGAGCGCAACGAGCGGGTCACCGTCGGGGCACCTGCCGCTGCCCTCGGTTTCATCAGTTGTGGCCCTCTCTGCGGGTTTGCCTCACGCGCCTTTGTCAGACCGCATCCTTTGCTGTTTTCTTCGCACCTCGCTCTTTGAGCCAAGTGAGGAGCGACTCGCGTCCGGTACCGAGGGAATCGGCGACGTCGAGGGGTGTGCTGTCGCCCCAGGACGGGGTGCCGTTCAGTTCGGCGCCGAGTGCGAGGAGATGCTCGGCCATCCGCCGTTGGCCGCCGTGACATGCCTGCCAGAACGCGTCGGTGAGTTGCTGTGTTGTCGGCGCTTCGGAGGCGATGAGCTGATCGAGGCGTGAGCGGATGCCGAGCGCTGCGGCCTGCCAGAGCCGGTCGACGCGCGCGCCTCGTTCGAGGAGCAGCCGGGCGACCTGCCAGCAGCCGTAGCCGACTGCGTCGTCGAGTGGGCTGCCGCCTGCGATCGACGCGCCGGCTGCTTCGATGTTCGCCCCGCCGTCGATCAACGCCCGCGCGACCTCGACGTCGTCGCTGCTGGCTGCCCAGTGAAGCGGCGTTTCTGCGTGCCAGCTGCCTTCGATCGCAGCGTTCGGGTCGGCACCGGCATCAATCAGCACTGCGACGATCTCGGGCCCGTTCGGGAAGAACCCCGGCCAGTCGGTCGCAGCATGGAGCGGCGTTCCCGACCCACCCTTCTCGTCGACGAGCCGCGCCGAGGCAAGACCGGGATGCGCTTGCAGCAGCTCTTTCACGGTTCCGATCTGACCGGCACGGATCGCCTCGACCAAGCTGCGGGCGAGCGGTTCGTCTTTGGACAGTCTCAAGGCGCTCATCGGGACGGTAGGTGATCGATGCGCGCCCGGAGGAGCGCGGCGACTTCGGGGCTGGGCGGTTTGGGGCTGTCGGGGTCGAGGCTGATCTCCTCAGTTGAGGCGCCGAGCTGGAGGAGCGTGCGGACGGTTTCGATCCAGTCGGCGGCGTTGTTGGTGCGGGGTCGCTCGCCGCTTCCGACCGCGGCCCAGCCGAGCGGGGTGTCGTTCCAGCTGGTGTCTCGGGCTTCGATGTCGGCGCCGCGGTCGAGCAGGAGGCGAACGGTTTGCGTGCTGCCGTTGTAGGCGGCGGCGTGCAGGGCCGTGCCGCCGTCGTCGCCGCGGGTCTCGAGCGGGAAGCCGAGGTCGAGCATCAGGCCGACTGCGGCAGTCTCGCCGTGTTCGGCCGCGCGGAAGATCGCCGCGCGCTCGTCGTCGCTCAACCGATCGAGCAGCCCCGGATCGTTCTCGAGTTGCTGCTGGGCGTCTGCGCGGTCGGCGCGGCGGCAGGCCGAGAGGAACTTGTCGATGCGGGTTGCGGTGTCGGCGGCGCCGTGGCGGCGAAGCAACCCTGCGAGATCGCTGTTGCCGGCCGCGGTTGCGAGTTGGTAGGCGGTGCGTCCGTCGCGGCCGGCGGCGTCGGGGTCGGCATGGTGTACGAGGAGCAGTTCGACGAACTCGCTGTGACAGCCGGCTTGGACTGCCGCCCAGACGATCGACGTCGGCCGGCCGTCGTCGTCGCGGTAGCGCGCGGGATCGGCGCCGGCCGCGAGCAGCATGCGTGCGCTCTCGCTGTCGCTGTTGCTGATCGGGGCGGCGAGCGCCTGTTCGGCGATCTCGCCCAGCGCGACCTGGTGGGCGAGAAGCAACGGAAGCAGCTCGTTGCGGTCGTGCGCGAAGCCTGCGAGATAGAGGTCGTGGTCGGTCGGGACGGCACCGCGTTCGAGCAGCAACTCCACGACTTGTCGGTTGCTGGGGCCGCTGTTCGAAACCGCGATCGCGCAGCGCAGCGGCCGCCAGCCTGCGCCTCTCCCGGGAGGCGTCGCGGTCAGTCCGGTCGGGTCTGCGCCGCCGTCGAGCAGTAGCCGCACGACGGCGACCAGGCCGTCGGCGCGGTTCGGGTCGAGTTGGTGCCAGCGTGAGGAGCACGCCGCATGCAGCGCCGTCCAGCCGCTGCGCGGGTCGGGGCTGATCGCGAGACCGGGATCACGCCGCAGAGCAGCGCCGACACGGGCGCTGTCGCCGAGGATGACGGCGGGCGCGATCCCGTGGTCTGCGATTGCGGGTGCCTCGGCGAGGATGCGGGCGGCGCGACGCATGTTGCCGCGGATGCTCGCTTCGCAGAACGCGTCGACCAACTGGTCGAGCTCGAGCGTGCGCGCTTCGACTCCCTCTTTCAATCTCGACCAGCTGGCGAATCCACACTCGCGCGCGACCGCGAGCTGGGCGGCAGCGAGGGTGAGCTGGTCGGAGAACGCCTCGACCCGGTGAAGAGCGTCCGGGTCGCCGGCCTTAGCCGCACGCAGCAGCTCCTTGGCTTGACGGCGGAGTTGCTCGAGGTTGGGGTTTGCTGGGAGTGTCGGCATGACGTCTCCGTTTCCGGCCGGGCGGTCCGCGTGCCAGGCCATGAAGGAGAACGTCACGGTCCCTGCATGGTGCTCGAGAGGTGGACTCTGTCCTGTCCGCGGACCCGGAGGCGCCCTCACGCGCCCACCAGAGAGGCTAGCGGCCCGGACAGGCTTGCGTGGCTGGCGGAGGTTTCCGCTGTGGCGTCGCGTATGATTCGTGCCGGTTTGATGCGGCTGCGTCCCTAGAGCACCGGCTCGCGCGGCGCTCACTGCGCCGCCGCGGCGTGCTCGCGTTCCATCCGGCGCAGCGTTTCTTCTCCTCTCGGTTGCCGCTGTCGCGCGGCGTCGGCTTGCGCGCGGGCTGCGACAGCAACGAGCTGGTTCCGCTCGTTGAAAGGCGGTGTCGGTATGGACATGGATGAGCTGCGTGAGCGCTACGAGGCCCTTGGCGACGAGCGTGACTTCCTAGCGGCCAAGCCGCTCTTCGAGCGAGCGCTCGCAGACTCGGACGACGCACGTCTGTTGAACAGCTACGGCTTCCTGCTCGAGTCTCACGGCCGCAACGAGCTGCGGCAGGCGGTTGCGCTCTATGAGCGCGCGATCGAGCTCGACCCCGAGTGGGACAAGCCGCATTACCAGCTGATCTCGGCGCGGGCGGGACTGCGCGAGCCGGAACGCCCCGTCGCGTACTACGAGCAGCGGCTGCGGGCGGCGCCGGCCTCAGTGCGTGAGCATCGCTTTCTCGCCCAGGCATACCTCGCCGCGCATACCTATGCGACGGCACTGGAGATCGCAGAAGCGGGACTCGTCCTCGCGCCCGACGACGCCGCGCTCACGGCATCAAGAGGTGAGGCGAAGGCGGGCCTGGGCGAGGTCGAGGCTGCGCTGGCTGACTGGCGGCGGGCGCTCGAGCTCGACCCGGAGGACATCGGCGCGCTCTACAGCAGCGCCTTCCTGCTCGAACGGGAAGGGCGGCTGCGCGAGAGCGCCGATGCCTGGCAGGCGATCATCGACTGGAACGACGCGCGCGGGCTGAGCGTGGAGAGCGAGTGGCCGAAACGCGAGCTGGAGCGGCTGCACGCGGCGATCGAGGACGCGTGAGCGCTGCCTCCGTCGTGGAGCGATCGCTTCGGTGACGAGGCCGCTACCCGATCCGCTGCCGGCAGGGCTGAGAGCGATCGGCGAGGATGCGGCTGGTCGCGCCTGGCTGGCGACGCTCCCACGCATCCTCGACGAGGTGGCCGAGCTGTGGCAGCTCGAGCTCGGCGACCCGTTGCCGGATGCTTCCGCCTCGCTGACGTTGCGCGCCCTCGACACGGGCGGCGAGCCGGTGGTGGTCAAGCTGCAGTTCCCCCACCGCGAGGCCGAACACGAGGCCGCCGCGCTCGCGCACTGGAACGGCGACGGTGCTGTCCGTTTGCTCGACCACGACGATGAGCGGCACGCGCTGCTGCTCGAGCGCTGCCTGCCCGGCACGCCGCTCTACGACCTCGACCAGGACGCCGCCCTCGACGTCCTGATCGGGCTCTTGCCGCGGCTCTGGCAGCCGGCCGAGCAGCCCTTCACCTCGCTCGCCGCGGAGGCTGAACACTGGGCCGAAACACTCCCGCCGATGTGGGAGCGCGCCGGACGGCCGTTCGAACGCCGGCTGCTTGAGGCCGCGCTCCGCTCGATCGACGAGCTGAGCTCGACCCAGGGCGAGCAGGTGCTGCTCCACCAGGATCTGCACACCGGCAACGTCCTTCGCGCCGAACGCGAGCCGTGGCTCGTGATCGACCCGAAACCACTGCTCGGCGAGCGCGAGTTCGGGCTCGCCCCGATCGTTCGCGGCGCCGAGCTCGGCCACAGCCGCGCGCAAGTCCTACACCGGCTTGACCGGCTCAGCGGCGAGCTCGGCCTCGACCGCGAACGGGCCGGAGCATGGACGTTTGTGCAGACGCTCGTCTGGAGCATCGACGCCACTGTCGTCTGGGAGGAGATGATCGAGATCGCACGCTGGCTGCTCGACGCCCCTGCGCTATAGCGGTGGAACGTTCCCAGCGCGTGCGTACAACGTGTACAGCAGGTCGTCGTAGTCGCGTCCGGTTGCGGCCACATGGCTGCGAACGCTGCCTTCGCGTCTAAAGCCAGCTTTGGCCGCGACTCGCTGCGAGGCGATGTTGTCCAGCCCGATTCGCAGCTCGACCCGGCTCGCCGAGAGCTCGTCGAGGCACCAGCGGCTCACCAGCAAGAGTGCTGCGGTGGCGATGCCGCGGTTGCGATGCTCGGCAGCGACGCCGTAGCTGAGCTCGACCGAATCGTGCTCCCGCCCACGCAGGAAGACGACGCCGATCATTCCGTCACTCTCCTGTTCGGCGATCATCAGCGTGGGGCCGAAACGACCGTCGCTCCGCCATGAACGCTCGAACTCGGAGAGACGCTCGACCGCCTGCGCGCGGTTGCACGGTGTCGGGATCGGAATCCAGATCGTCTCCTTGACGTCCGGGTCGTCGCCGTAGCGGACGAGCGCGTCGACGTCGTTCGCGACCGGAAGCCGCACGCTGATCGTGCCGTCAGTTAGCGGCTGCGTCGGCGGGCGGACCGCAACCATCGAACGCTCTCAGCGTCGCGTCGATCGCAACTGTTCACGGTTCGGCATCGACTGCCGCTTGCATCGTCTCGCGGGTCACGCCGAGCTGGCCGAGCACGCGGGCGGCGACGCAGTCGGGCACGCTCAGGATCCCGAGCAAGACGTGCTGATCGCCGAGTGCGGACCCGGCGGCGTAGTCGAGCGCGTGCGCCAGCGCGAGCTTGAGCCGCGGACAGATACCGAGGCAGCCGCTGCCTGTGCGCTCGAGCGCTCCCGGGCCGAAGCTCTCGTCTAGCCGCTCGCGGACGCTGTCGAAGTCGATCCCGAGCGTGGCGAGCGCCTGCGGGTCGATCTTCGCGCTTGCCCACCGCTCCGGCAGCCAGCAGGCGAGCGCCTGCTCGACGGCCGCGCTCTCCACACCGAGCCGGGAGAGCAGCCGGGTCGCGCGGCTGTCGGGGTTGCGGGTGAGGAAACTCAGGATGTGTTCGGTGCCGACGTAGTTGTGCCCGCGCATACGCGCCTCCTCCGCCCCCGCAGCGAGGTATCGCTCGGCCGGCCTGATCGTCTTTGCCCGCGGCATCCGGCGGCTCCGCCGCAGCAACGTCATCGCAGCCTCCGTCGCGGGCGACGCTCGCCCTTGCTGTAGCGCTCGTGTACGGCCTGCTTTGACACGCCAAGCGGCGTGGCGATCTGCTGCCAGCTCCACCCGAGCTCGCGCGCCCGCCGCACCTGCAACTCCTCGACCGCCTCGACCAGCGCGCGCAGCGACGCGACCGCGCGCAGGCCGACCTCGGGATCCTTGCTCGCCGTCTGGGCGACGACGTCAGCCGGTTCGACCATCTCGTCAGGATAACTTGACGACGATTCCGCCGTCAAGATAGGTTGACGGTCTGAGCTCGGCTTCCCGTGGCCTGTCCGGACGGTTTCTGATATCACTTCTTTCCGATATGAGATCTGAGCGAACTGCGGCCGCTGGGCAGGGGCCGTTCCGTCTGCCGCTGGCGCCGGCCCGGAGCGATCTGGTCGCGAAGTACTTTCGCGGTCTGGGCGATCCGACGCGGGTACGGATCCTCGAGCTGCTGCGTGACGAGGGTGAGCTGACGGTGGGCGAGCTGGTCGAGCGGCTCGCGCTGTCGCAGCCGAAGGTCTCCAATCATCTCGCCTGTCTTCGCTGGTGCGGCTTCGTCGCGGCGCGGCGCGAGCATCGCACGGTGTACAACCGGATCGCCGACCCGCGCGTGCTAACGATGCTGGCACTCGGGCACGAACTCTTGGACGACAACGCCGAGCACGTCGCCGCCTGCTGCAGGATCGACGAGCGATGAGCGCACGTCGGCGTCCTCTTGTCGAGATCCTCTACTTCGACGGCTGCCCGAATCACGAGCCTGCAGTCGCGCTCGTCGAGCGGATCGACCGCGAGCTCGGAACCCGAGCCGAGGTGAGGCTCGTGAACGTCCCCGACCGCGAGGCGGCCAACCGGCTGCGCTTTCTCGGCTCGCCCACGGTTCGCGTCGACGGCGTCGACGTCGACCCGCGCACCCAAGAGCGAAACGACTACGCCCTCTCCTGCCGCATCTTCACCACCGAGCACGGCCCGGCCGGGCAGCCGGAGGAGCGCTGGGTGCGCGAAGCGCTCGCAACGGCAGCGACCGTTGACCCAGGAATCGTCGCCCGTGCGCTTGATGCCGCCGCCATCCCCGACAGCCGCCGCGGGCGAGAACGGACCGCGCGGCTCAACGACGGGGAGCGGGCGCTCTACCGCTGGATCATTCAGCGGTTCGCCCGAGCGACACCGCCGACCGCCGCCCAGATCGTCGAGCAGGCACAGACGCTCGCTCTCGACACGGGCAGCGCCTTGGCGGTCCTCGCCCGCGAGGACATCGTCCATACCGACGACCAGGGCGAGGTCACGGTTGCGTATCCGTTCTCGGCGCGATCGCGTGGACACGAGGTGACGATCGCCGGCCGCGTCGTGCAAGCGATGTGCGCGATCGACGCGCTCGGGATCGCCGCGATGCTCGACCAGCCGATCGAGATCCGCTCGCACGACCCGATCAGCGGCAGCGAGATCCACGTCCACGCCGACCCCGACGGCGTCACCAGCTGGCAACCGGAGACGGCGGTCGTGCTCGCCGGCAGCAGCACCTGCGAGGGGCCAAGCTACTGCGGCTGCTGCGACGTCCTCAACTTCTTCGCCTCGACCGAGAACGCCCAGCGATACCTCCGCGAGAACACCGAGGTGGCGGGAATGCCGATCCCGATCAGCGACGCCGCCGCCGCCGGCCGCGCGATCTTCGGCCAGATCCTCGCGGAGGCCTGAGTGCCGGAAGCGATCAATCGCGACGAGGTGCAGCGACTGCTCGATGACGAGCAGGCACAGCTGGTCGAAGTCCTGCCGCCGGACGAGTACGAGGACGAGCACCTGCCGGGCGCGATCAACATCCCGCTGAAGCTGCTCGACGCCCAGACGGCCGAGCAGCTCGACCGGGAAAGGCCGGTGATCGTCTACTGCTACGACTCCCAATGAGACCTGAGCCCACGAGCCGCGTCGCGGCTCGACAGCCTCGGCTTCCCCCGCGTCTGCGACTACACAGCCGGCAAAGCCGACTGGGGCTCCTACGGACTCCCGCTTGAAGGCAACGCAGACAGCAGCACGCGCGTCGCGAGCATCGCACTACACGATGTGCCGACCTGCAGGCTCGACGAGTCGATCGCTGACGTTGCGGCGCGGCTGCCCGAGGGTTGGGACATCTGCGTCGTCACGACCGATCGTCGGATCGTCCTCGGCATGCTCGGCCGCAGCGCGCTCCGCAGCGACGAGCGGAGGACGGTCGAGAGCGCGATGACGCCGGGGCCGAGCACGATCCGGCCGAGCGCCCGCATCGAGGCCATCCGCCAACGCATGCGTGACCAGAAGCTGAAGCGGATGATCGTCAGCCGCTCCGACGGTGAGCTCCTCGGCATCGTGCGCGCCGAGGACATCGAGACCGAGAGCGCAGTGACGCGCTCATGATCGGCAACTCGGTTCCGTTCTCGATCGCGCTCACCGCCGGCGGACTCGCCGTCGTCAACCCGTGCGCGTTCCCGCTCGTACCGGCCTTCCTCTCCTTCTATCTCGGCGCAGAGGAGCAACGGCTGCCCGCCGCGCCAACGCGCGCATTGCAAGGGTTGCTGGTCGGCGCGCTCGTCGCCGCCGGATTCCTCACGGTCTTCGCGGTAGTCGGCTTGCCGCTCAGCTTGGGGCTGAGCGCGATCGCCGACGCTGTTCCCTGGCTCGGGCTCGCCACTGGTGCTGCGCTCGCCGCCACCGGCGTACTCGCGCTCGCCGGGATCTCGGTCCACTTGCCGTCCTCACTGCAACTGCACCCGCGCGCACGGCGCAGCCGCACCGCGGGCGCGATGTTCCTGTTCGGCATCGGCTACGGCGCCGCCTCACTGGGCTGCACGCTGCCGATCTTCCTGGCGCTGGTCGGAGCCTCGCTCGGCGCGGCCAAGCTGACCATCTTCGCTGCCTACGCGGCCGGGATGACGCTCGTGCTGATGGCGCTCGCCGTCACCGTCGCATTCACCCGGCACGGGCTCGCTCGCTTCCTGCGACGACTACTACCGCACATCAGCCAGCTTGCGGGGCTACTGCTGATCGCGTCGGGCGGCTATCTCTTCTACTACTGGTACCGGCTCCGCTTCGGCAACCAGCTCACGCTCGCCGACGACCCGGTAGTCGGCTTTACCAGCCGCTACTCCGGCCAGCTCGAGAGCTTCGCCCGCCAACACGGAACCCCATTCATCGCGATGGCGGCAGCAGCCGTCGCGCTTGCGCTAGTCATCGGCCTGCGTCAGTACTCGCGCGCCTCAGGTCGCACACAGAGCGAAACGGTGCCGGAGTGAGCAAGGGCCCAGGCGTGATTGTGTTGGCGGCTGTTCTGTTGTTGCTCGCGGCCGGCTGCGGCAGCGACCACTCCGCGAACACCGGCGCCCGCACGAGCGCCGCCGGAACTCCGCCGGAGCTGAAGAACATCAGGCAGCTGCAGACCGTGTTCAACTCAGCGGCGCGAGAGCCGACGCTCGTCCTTCTGGTCGCACCAACCTGACCCACCTGCCGCATCGGCGCCAGTTGGGTCCGACAGAACATCCTCAACGCTCATCCGCACGCGAAGCTGCACATGATCGTGCTCTGGGAACCGATGTACCCCGGCGACGCCCGCACGAAGATCCCGACCGCGTTCTTCACCGACCCGCGCGTCACGAGCTTCTGGGACCCGACCGAGATCTCCGGGCGCTGGTTCGGCGCACATCAGTTCGGTGGTCTCAGCGGAATCGTCTGGGATGCCTACTACGCCTTCGCACCACCGGCGCACTGGGGCGCCAGCTCGCCGACGCATCTCGTCGCGTCAGGCAGCGACATCATCGGCAGCACCGACGGGCTCCAGCACCGCTTCGAGCCGCTCCTTCACTAATGGACGAACTTCGCTTGCACGGCGGTCGCGTCACCGAAGGGGTTGTGCGCGTCGGCGACACGGTTCGGCGACCGCGAAAGGCGAACTCGGCGTTCGTTCGCGATCTCCTCTCCTATCTGCAGGAGCAGGGATTCGACGGCGCTCCTCGGTTTCTCGGAGCCGACGAGCTCGGCCGAGAGACGTTCAGCTACCTCCCGGGCGAGGTACCTGCAGAGCTCGATCCCGATCTCTCAGATCAGGTTCTCGTGAACGCGGCGCGGCTGATCCGTCGCTTTCACGACGCCACTGCCGGTTCTCAGCTCGCCGGCGAGCGCGAAACGGTCTGCCACAACGATCTCTCACCATGCAACTTCGTCTTCCGCGAGGGCCATCCGATCGGGATCATCGACTTCGACGCGGCTGCGCCCGGCAGCCGCTTAGGCGACCTTGGCTACGCGATCTTCCTCTGGCTCAACCTCGGCACCGACGGCAGAGATCCTGACGAGCAAGCGAGACGCATCCAGCTCCTCTGCGAGGCATACCGCATCAGCGCGGATAGACGCGTCGTCAACGCGATCCTCGACGCGATCGCATCGAACGTCAAACGGCTCGAAGACCAAGGGCGGCATGCCGACGCCGATTGGTGGCAGCGCCAGCTCGACTGGGTCGCACAGCATCACGACGAGCTTGAACCGTGACGGACAAGCGGCAGAGACGCCAACGCCCGAGGGGCCTCGGCCGATCCCCTCTCTAACACGGTGGAGGTCGGAAGCCTTTTCCGCACGGGTTCAGCCGCGTCTTCTGGGGCAACGCGACCACCTAATTTGCAGGATCTTTTGAAGCCCTCTGTGGGACTCGAACCCACGGCCACCTCCTTACCATGAACGTGAGGAGGGGGCCGACCCATGCGGGATTGCGCGTAGTGGTGCGGATTCGGGTGTGTCGCTGACAGCCGGACGTCGTCGCGTTTTGCATGGTCGTGCGACCTTGGTGCGGCCCGCCGTCGCTCGGCCGAGTTCATCCGCACGTCGAATGTGAGTTGTCCTGGTTCACCGGCAGGGTGAGCACGAAGGCCATCACTAGGCTGAGCGCGAGGCTCCACCAGAACAAACCGTCTGCGAGGCCCGCTGCGATTGCGCCTGGCACGGTCAGGATGAAGGCGTTGTCGACTATCTCCATCGTCGCGATCGAGACCGTGTCGGAAGCGATCGCGATCCGGAACGCGTGAGGCACGGGGACTCCAGCGGCGATCACCGGCCGCAGGGTCAGCGCGTACCCGAAGGAGAAAGCGAGCACGACGGAGACGGCGATCGCAGCGGCATTCCCCCAGCCGAACGCGGTCGCCAGCACCATGCCGAGCACCTCGCCGATCGCGCAGCCGGTCAGGCAACGCAGCGTTGCCTGGATCGCGCTCTGCCAGAGCGAATCTACCGACGCAAGACCGTTGCCCACAGCTGAGCCCGGGCGCTCGTAGGCCGCAGGCAGCTCATTGCCAATCAGTAGAAGTCCGCGATAACCACGCGGGTCAGCCCGAATACCCCCTCCCCGTATCGGTCGTATGGTCGCGGTAACCGGTCGAAGGGAGACGCGATGCATCACATGTATGGGAGCTGGAACTCGGGCTGGGACTGGCTGTGGATGACGCTGATGATTCTCCTCTGGATCGCAGTGATCGGCGGTGTCGTCTACGCCGCCGTTCGCCTCGCTCTTGACCATCAGCGCAAGCCGCCGCTGAGTCAGTGAGCGAGCTGATCTACGTCACCGGCGAGGATTGCCATCTCTGCGAGGACGGTCGTCAGGTACTCGACCCCCTTGGCATCGAGCGACGCGAGGTAGCTGCTGAGTCGCCGGAGTCGGAGGCGCTCGCAGCGGCAGGGATCCCGCTCTCGTTCCTGCCCGTCCTCACCGACGGCGAGCGCCTGATCGCTTCTCGGACACAAACCCTGATACCCTATGGGGGTATCTAGTGAAGGAGCTCGAAGGCCAATGGAAGAGGTCACCTACAACGTCCCCGATATCTCCTGCCAACACTGCAAGCAGTCGATCGAGGACGAGGTCTCGCAGGTGCAGGGAGTCGCCTCAGTCGAGGTCGACGTGGAGGCGAAGACAGTCACCGTGACCGGTGAACTTGATGAGCAGGCGATCGTTTCCGCGATCGACGAGGCTGGCTACGAGGTAGCTGCGTAGCGATGGCCGCCGTGGCCGAGCCACGCAGGGCCGAGCGCGAGCAGACGACGCTGGTGCTCGAGGGGATGACCTGCGCCTCCTGCGCGACGCGGATCGAGCGCAGCCTGAACAAGCTGGAGGGGGTCGAGGCGAGCGTCAACTTCGCCACTGAGACCGCCAGCGTCGCCTACGACCCTGCGCAGGTCGCTCCCGACGAGCTCGTGGGCGCGGTGGAGCGGATCGGCTACCACGCCCACCCGAAGCAGACGGAGCACCACGAGCACCATCACGATGGGCCACCGCTGCAGCTGATCGTGGCGATCGCACTCTCACTGCCGCTGGTGCTGCTGGCGATGATCCCGCCGCTCCAGTTCGCCGGCTGGGAGTGGGTCTCATTTGCCCTTGCGACGCCGGTGGTCTTCTGGTCGGGCGCCCCGTTCCACCGTGCAGCGCTCCTGAGCGCCCGCCACGGCGCGGCGACGATGGACACGCTCGTCTCCCTCGGCACGCTCGCCGCCTGGACGTGGTCGACGGTTGTGCTAGTCGGCGGCCTCAACGCCGACACCTACTTCGAGGTCGCGGCGGTCATCACAACGCTGATCCTCCTCGGCCGCTTCTTCGAGGCGCGCGCGAAGCGCCGCTCCGGCGCCGCGATCCGCGCCCTGCTCGAGCTCGGTGCGAAGGAAGCGTCCGTGCTGCGCGACGGCGTGGAGACGCTGGTACCCATCGAGCAGCTGCAGGTTGGCGACCCCTTCGTCGTCCGTCCCGGCGAGAAGATCGCAACCGACGGCGTCGTCGAGGAAGGCGCCTCCGCGGTCGACCAGTCGATGCTGACGGGGGAGCCGGTGCCGGTCGAGGTCGGGCCCGGCGCCGAGGTCGCCGGCGCCACGATCAACACCTACGGGCGGCTCGTCGTCAGGGCGACCAGGGTGGGCGCGGATACCGCGCTGGCTCAGATCGCGCGGATGGTCGACCAGGCTCAGGCGGGCAAGGCATCCGTGCAGCGTCTCGCCGACCGCGTCTCCAGCATCTTCGTACCCGTCGTGATCGGGATCTCCCTCGCAGCGCTCGCCGGTTGGCTGCTCGCTGGCAGCAGCGCAAGTACAGCGTTCACAGCAGCCGTCGCGGTCTTGATCATCGCCTGCCCGTGCGCGATGGGCCTCGCGACGCCGACCGCGTTGATGGTCGGCACCGGCCGAGGCGCCCAACTCGGCATCCTGATCAAGGGCCCGGAGGTGCTCGAGCAGACCAGGCGGATCACCACGATCGTGCTCGACAAGACCGGCACGGTCACCCGAGGCGCGGTCGAACTCGTCGACGTCGCGCCACTCAACGGCGCTACACGCGCCGACATCCTCCGTCTCGCAGGCGCCGTCGAGGCCGCGAGCGAGCATCCGATCGCGCAGGCGGTCGCCACCGGCGCGCGCGCGGAGCTCGGGCAGCTGCCCGAGGTGAGCGAGTTCCGCAACATCGCGGGCGTCGGCGTCAGCGGCGTCGTCGACGGGCACCTGGTCGAGGTCGGCCGCGGCGGGCGCGGCATCACCGTCAGCTGGGACGGAGCGCCGCGGGGAACGCTCAGCGTCCGCGACACGGTCAAACCGACGAGCGCCGAAGCGATCAGCGAGCTGAAGCAGCTCGGCCTGACGCCGGTGCTCCTCACCGGCGACGCGCGCGTCGCCGCCGAGCAGGTCGCAGCCGAGGTCGGCATCGAGCGCGTACTCGCGGAGGTCTACCCCGAGGACAAGGTCGCGGAGGTACGGCGTCTGCAAGAGGCGGGCGAGGTAGTGGCGATGGCCGGCGACGGCGTGAACGACGCCCCCGCGCTCGCTCAGGCCGACCTGGGGCTCGCGATCGGCACCGGCACGGATGTGGCGATCGAGGCATCCGACCTGACGCTCGTCTCTGGCGACCTGCGCGCCGCGGCCGATGCGATCCGCCTCGCACGGCGCACACTGGCGACGATCAAGGGGAACCTCTTCTGGGCGTTCGCCTACAACGTCGCCGCGATCCCGCTGGCAGTCGCAGGCCTCTTGAACCCGATCATCGCCGCAGCCGCGATGGCCGCCTCCAGCCTGTTCGTCGTCTCAAACAGCCTGCGGCTTCGCCGCTTCCACAGCACCCGAGAAGGAGCCATCTGATGAGCACCGTCGAAGCACCCGCCGGGCACCACGGATACCACGAGCAAAAGGGCGCCCTCGTCAAGCGCCTGCACCGAATCGAAGGCCAGGTACGGGGGATCGAGAAGATGGTCGCCGAGGATCGCTACTGCATCGACATCCTCACCCAAATCGGCGCCGTCACAACCGCGCTCGAAGGCCTCGGCTTCCGGATCCTCGACGACCACGTCAAGCACTGCGTCGCCGGCGCGCTTGCTTCCGGTGATGAGGCCGAGGCTCAGGCGAAGGCCGAGGAGTTGCTCGACGCGGTGCACCGCTTCGCCAAGGTGAGGTAGGGCCCGTGTCGAGTGACGAGACCCTCAGCGCAACATGCCCGCGATGCGGCCTCGGCCTCAGCGCCGCCAACGAGGACGAACTGGTCGCAAACGTCCAACAGCACGTCCGCGACGATCACGGCTTCGAGCGGGAGCTGCCGCGGAAGCACGTTCTCGCCTACCTGCGCAAGAGCGGGGCCGGCGACGCCCCCGCCCGTACGGAAGGTTGATCGCGGTCAGAGGTGTTTGAGAGTGTGATGGGAGCCGGCTGCCAGATTCTGAGCGCTGCGAACGCAGATCGAACTGAACCCACCCACTCGCGGAGCGGATATTTCTTAGCTGCGCGGGCTACCGTCTTTGCCGATGAGCTCTGCCCTCGAGACCAGCCACCGCCACGGACAGTACGTCCACACTCACGCGACCAAGGGCCCGCATCGTCATCTCGCCCGCTGGCAACCCTCACGGCCCTTGGAAGACGCGCTCGGCAACTCCCACGAGCAACCCCACGATCACATCCACCCGCACGACCACGAGCATCCGCACGATCACGGCGAGCACGGGCACTCACACGGACTTGTCGATCGGTCGCTTCTTCGCTCGCGGGAGGGTCTGAAAGCAGTCGGGATCAGCCTCGGCGTGCTCGGCCTCGCGGCAGTCGCACAGCTTCTGATCTTCGCCCTCACCGGATCGGTCGCTCTCCTCGCTGACCTGATCCACAACTTTGGCGACGCGCTGACCGCCGTGCCGCTCGCGATCGCCTTCTACCTCCGTAGCTTCCGCGCTGAGAAGATCGCTGGGCTCTTCGTCGTCCTCGCGATCTTCGTCTCAGCCTGCGTCGCTCTCTACGAGACGATCATGCGCTTCATCCACCCTCAGCAACTGACGCATCTCTGGGTGCTCGCGGCCGCCGGCGTGATCGGCTTCATCGGGAACGAGATCGCCGCTCAGGTACGCCTGCGGGCGGGCGATCGACTCGCGAGTCCCGCGCTCGTCGCCGACGGCAACCATGCTCGCGTTGACGGCTTCGTCTCGCTTGGGGTCGTCGCAAGCGCGATCGTCGTCGCTCTCGGCTTCAACCGCGGCGATCCGCTCATCGGCCTTCTGATCACGCTCGTGATCCTCAAGGTCACCTGGGACTCGTGGCGAACCGTCTCGAGCACTGAGCCTGGGGAGATGCACGGGTAGCCCGACCCCTGGTGTAGCCGATTGGCGCCAGAGCGTCTGGATCAGACCGGGCCGGACGATCAAAAGCAGCGCTACGACGCCGATCAGGATCGCCTCGTCTGGTGCGACCTGGGGCAACCGGCACGCGGTCGCCGCGACGTGTGGCGACGACTACGCGCGCGGGGAGGGACGCCTCAACGGTCGTTAGGATGATCCTATGAGCGACGATCGCTGCGAGCTGCTCTGCCTCGATTTGCCGAAGGCAGAGGCGATTCGGGCGAGGCGTCTCTCAGCGCGGGAGGCGCGTGCGCTCGCGGATGAGTGCCGGGCGCTCGGCGATCCGACCCGGCTGGCGGTCGCACTCGCGCTTCGCGCCGCGGACGAGCTCTGCGTCTGCGACCTGGCCTGGATAGTCGAGCGGGCGGAGAACCTCGTCTCCCATCACCTGCGTTCGCTGCGCGCAGCGGGACTCGCCGAGTACCGGCGTGAGGGGAAGATGGCGCTCTACTCGCTGACCGAACGGGGGCGAATGTTGGTCGACACGCTCGCATCCGCGCGGGTGCGGGCGTGAGCGTGACGGTCCAGCTGCAACGGCGCCTGCCGCTGCTGCCGCCGCACCAGCGGGCGGCGCTCGAGCGGCGGGCGAAGATGCTCGCCTGGGGTGGCAACGCCTGGCACGTGGTCGAGTTCGCGATCGCGCTGGGTGCCGGGATCGCCGCGAGTAGCGTCGCGCTGGTCGGCTTCGGGATTGATAGCGTGATCGAGGCGCTCGCCGGCGGTGTGATTGTCTGGCTCTTCACTGGCGGTCGCGGCGCCTCGCACGGCGCGGAGCGGCGGGCGCAGCAGATGATCGCGGCCAGTTACGCACTGCTGGTCGCTTACATCAGCGTCGAGGCGGTTCGTGACCTGTTCGGCTCGCATCATCCCGGGGTGAGCTGGGTTGGTATTGGCCTGGCGGCGTTCACGGCGCCGACGATGCCGTTGCTGGCGCGCGCCAAGCGCAATGTCGGTCGCCAGCTCAAGTCGTCCGCGACTGTTTCCGAGGCGAGCCAAAACATGGTCTGCGCCTACCTCTCGATTGCGCTCCTCGTCGGCCTGCTCGCGAACGCTCTTCTCGGCTGGTGGTGGGCCGATCCTGTGGCTGCGCTTGCGATCGCCGCCGTCGCAGCCAGAGAAGGCGTCGATGCTTGGCGCGGCGAGAGCTGCGACTGCTGCTAGGAGCTCGGGATCTACTAGAAGGTGATGACCTTGTCCGCCCAGATTGTCCAGTCGGTGAGCTCGTCGAGGTTGGAGCGGCGGGCGCCTTTGACGAGTTGGTCTTCGCGGATCGCGCGCGCGTCCATGCAGGTCCCGCAGAGGCCGACTTCTGCTCCGCGATGGATCGCGGCGGCGAGCATGCGTTCGAGGTTGTAGTAGCCGTCTGGTGTTTGCTGGCCGGCGAGCGCGCAGCTGACGGCGTCGGCGAGTAGGAAGATCCGCACGTCCTCGCCGTCGCGCTTGGCGAGCGAGTGGGCGAGCCGCAGCCCGTTGTAGGAACGCTCCGTTCCGTATGCGGGGTCGTTGAGGAGGACGAGCGTCTTCACGTCGTCTCGAAATTGTCCCCGTCGCCGTCGTGTGCGGCATCCGTCCTGATCCGCCGGAGAGATGCGGAGTTTCCACAGCACCTTGATCTTCAAGTCTTCAAGTGATAACTTGAGAATCGATGGCGAGTGGGCAGGCGAAGGCGGCGTTGTTCGATGCGCTGGCGTCGGTAGCGCAGGCTCTTGGGAGCGGGCGCCGGGCGGAGATCGTCGACGTGTTGGCGCAGGGTGAGCGCTCGGTTGAGGAGATTGCGAATGAGATCTCGCAGAGCGTCGCCAATACCTCGCAGCATCTGCAGGTGCTGGCCCGGGCGGGGCTGGTGCGGTCGCGCCGGGAAGGGACGCGGATCATCTACCGGCTCGCCAGCGACCGGGTCGCGGACCTGTGGGCGGCGGTCCGCGACGTCGCGGTTCGGCATGTGGCCGAGGTGTCGGTCCTGGCCGACGAGTACCTGGGGGAGCGGGACGGGGTGGAGCAGCTCTCGGCGAAGGAGCTCGCGAGGCGGCTCGAGCGTGGCGATGTGGTTGTGCTCGACGTCCGTCCCGAGGCCGAGTTTCGCGCCGGCCATATCGCCGGCGCTCGTTCGGCCCCCGTCGACCAACTCGATGCGCTCGTCGGCGAGCTGCCGAAGCGTCGTGAGGTCGTTGCCTATTGCCGTGGCCCGTACTGCGTCTACGCCGACGACGCCGTGCGGCTGCTGCGCAGTCGCGGCCTGAAGGCGCGGCGCCTGGACGTGGGCTATCCGGAGTGGCAGCGGGCTCGGCTGCCGGTCGAGACCGCAGGTTGAGAGGAGAAGCATGCTGCTACGCCCGTTCCTGAATGACGCCGGCTCCTGTGCCAGCTACCTGTTCGGCTGCACGACGCACAGCAAGCTGGCCGTCGTCGACGCGCACGCCGACCTCGTCGACGAGTATCTCGCCGCGGCCGCCGCGATCGGTTCGCCGATCGTGGCTGTCTTCGAGACGCACGTCCAGGCCGACCACGTCTCAGGCCTGCCGGCGCTGGTCGAGCGCACCGGCGCGACCGCATACCTCCCCGCAGGTACACAGGTCGAGTTCGACCATGTCGCACTCGGCGACGGCGACCTGGTCGAGCTAGGGAACACCGTCGTGACCGCCATCGCGACACCGGGGCATGCACCCGCGCACAACGCCTACACGGTCACGGACCGGCGGCGGGGTGACGAGGAGCCGTGGATCGTGTTCAGCGGCGACTCGTTGCTGATCGGCGATGTCGGCCGTCCCGACTTGCACGTCGCCGGCGACGCCCGCGGCCAGGCACGGCTCCTGCACGCGAGCCTGCGTCGGCTGCTCGAGCTGCCGGACTATGTCGTTCTTCATCCGAGCCACTACGGCGGTTCGGTCTGCGGCCGCGGTCTCTCCGGCAACCCGTTCTCCTCGATCGGCTTCGAGCGTAGGCACAACCCGTTGCTCGCGATCGAGGATCCGGACGCGTTCGCGGACGCGCTGCTCAGGGACGTGCCGCCGCGACCCGTTGAGCAGGGGCGGATCGTCGCCGCCAACCGCGCCGGCAAGTTGGGCGTTCCGGCATGACAGCAGTTCGGCTCGGTCTGCGCGCGAACGCGCGCCAGTTCGCGCTCCTGGTCGGCCTGAATGCGCTCGTCGGCGCGATGGTCGGTCTGGAGCGAAGCGTGCTGCCGCTCGTGGGCAAGCACGACTTCGGACTGCGCTCGAGCGCCGCGATCCTGGCCTTCGTCGTCGCCTTCGGCGCCGCCAAGGCTGTCAGCAATCTCGTCTCGGGCGAACTCGCGGAGCGGATCGGCCGCAAGCGGCTACTCGTCCTCGGCTGGGCAATCGCGCTTCCGGTCGCGCCGCTGATCGCGCTCGCCCCCTCCTGGTGGGTCATCGTGGCCGCCAACCTTTTGCTCGGCATCAACCAGGGTTTCGCCTGGTCAATGACCGTGGTGATGAAGATCGACCTAGCCGGGCCGGCGCGACGCGGACTCGCGCTCGGCCTGAACGAAGCCGCCGGTTACCTCGGCGTCGCAGCCGCGGCGTTCATCACCGGCGTTCTGGCCGCCAGCTACGCGCCGCGCACCGTCGTCTGGATCGGCGCCGGCCTGCTCAGCGTCGCCGGACTGCTGATCAGCGTCTTTGCCGTGCGCGACACAGGCGCCCACGTCGCGCACGAACAACGGGAGCACGGAGACGAGTCGACACCGGCACGCGGGCTAGGCGCCTCGTTCGTGGAGGCCACCGTCCGCAACCCGGTCCTGCGCGCCTGCAGCCAAGCGGGAATGGTGAACAACCTCAACGACGCCCTCGCCTGGGGACTGGCGCCGCTCTATCTCGCCGCTCACGGAGCGAGCGTGCGCCAGGTCGCGATCGTCGCCGCCGCCTACCCGGTGGTCTGGGGTGCGGGGCAACTCGTGACCGGCTGGCTCTCCGACCACACCGGCCGCAAGCCGCTGATCGCGGGCGGCATGCTCGTCCAGGCGACCGCACTCGCGCTGCTCGTCGCCGGCAACGGCGCGTTCACGCCTTCGCTCGCGGCAGCCGTCCTGCTCGGCGTCGGCACGGCGATGGTCTACCCGACCCTGATCGCCGCCGTCTCGGACGCGAGCCAGCCGCGTGACCGTGCACGAACGGTCGGCGTCTACCGCTTCTGGCGCGACTTCGGCTTCGTGCTCGGCGCCCTGATCGCCGGCTTCGGCGCCGACGCTGCCTCGCCACGCGCGGCGATCGCAATCGTTGCTGCGCTGACCGCCGCCAGCGGCCTTGCCGTCGTCGCGACCGGCTGGCAACCGCGACCGTCACTCAGCCCCGACCCCGTCAAAGGAGAGAGACGATGGCAGGCAACGGCAAGGTCCTGATCAATCTCGCGACCGGGATGGAGGACGGCGAACGCGTGCTCGTCGCTTTCCTCGTCGCAACCGCAGCCCAACAGCAGGGCAAACAGGTCAGGATCTGGACGACCAAAGAGGCGGTGCGGCTCGGGCTGCCCGGCGAACTGCAGGGAGTCGTCTGCAAGGACTGCCCGCCGCTCGAGCGGCTCTGGGAGCAGTTCACAGAAGCCGGCGGCGAGCTCTGGCTGTGCCCGATCTGCCTCAGCGCCCGCGACCTCGGCGAGGCAGAGAAGGTCGCGAACACGCAGGTCGTCGGTGCGACCCCGATGTGGGAGTGGGTCGGAGACGACACGACCGTCTTCAGCTACTGAGGAGATGAGACTCTGATGCATCTCCGCATGAGGGAGCCGGCCCAGTGTGCCCGGCAGGCCGAGCAGCACCCGCAGCTCCCGGCTGCCGCATCCGAGCGAGTGTCCGGCTACGGCGTCATGGGCCTGCCCTTCCGCTCCGGCCACGTCCTCGGCTTGCGCCGCTGGACCGCGTCCTCGGTCGGCGATGCCTACACCTCGATCTGGCACCGCGATCCCGTCGGACGGTGGACGTTCTACCAATCAGCGCCGGCCGAGATCGCCTGCACGCGCTACTTCGGCGCCGAGGTGGAGCGCATTCAGACCGGGCCGATCGCGCTCGACTGGGAAGGCGAGCGCCGCCTCCACGTCCACACAGTCGACTCCCCGGCGGTCGACTGGCGCATCGAGCTCGGCTCCTCCCCGGTCGCCCGGCTCATGAGCCTCGTCGGTTCGGCACTGCCGCTCGCCGCGTGGCGCTCGCGACCGGTGCTCTCGGCAATGGGTCAGGTGGCGGGACGGTCGCTCGGGGTCGGGACCGTGAAGCTCACCGGGATCACGTCGAACGGGCAACCCTTCGACGCGAACCCGCTTCGGATCTGGTTTGTGACCTCGAGCCACGCCGTCGTCGACGGACAAGAGCTCGGCCCGATCGGACCGCTCGCCGAACAGGCACACCTCGCCGACTTCTACATCCCGCAGCGTGGCATCTTCGCCATCGGACGCTTCTTCGCCACCCGCGTCCCCAGTGAGGTGCCCGCTGCCATGCTGACCGCGGAGGTGCTGCGATGACAATCGAGCTCGGAGTCGACGTCGAGCTGCTGAAGAGCGAGATCAAGAAGACGTACTCATCCGTCTCGCAAGAACCGGAGCGCGATTTCATCTTCCCGACCGGCCGTGCCTGGGCAGAAGACCTCGGCTACCCCGCCGAGCTCGCGAACGTGCCGGAGACCGCCGTGGAGTCGTTCGCGGGCGTCGCCAACCCGTGGACGATGGGCCGACTCGCCCTGGGCGAGCGCGTGCTCGACCTCGGCTCCGGCGCCGGCACCGACTCCCTGATCGCCGCCCAAATGGTCGGCGAGCAGGGGCACGTGATCGGGATCGACATGACCGCCCAGATGCTGGCCAAAGCACGCGCCGCCGCGAGCGAGGCAGGCGCCGGGAACGTCGAGTTCGTCGAAGCAGAAGCGGAGCAATTGCCGTTCGCCGACGCATCGTTCGACGTCGTGATCTCGAACGGCGTCATCGACCTGATCCCCGACAAGGACGCCGTCTACGCCGAGCTGCACCGCGTGCTCGTACCCGGCGGGCGGCTGCAGATCGCCGACGTCACGATCCAGAACCCGGTCAGCGAAGAAGGACGAAGGAACATCGATCTCTGGACCGGCTGAATTGCCGGGGCGCTGCTGGAAGCAGCGTACGCGAGGCTCCTAGAACGGCACGGCTTCGAGCGGATCGAGACCGGACAGCTCGTCGACACGTACGCTCGCTCCAAGTTCGAAGACACGCGAGCCAAGGCGATCAAGTTCGGTGCCCGCGGCACCACCCTGAAGGCGTACAAACCGGGCAGATGACACCGGTGCTCGACCCCGAGGGTGCCCACCTCGCCGCGCTCCGCCGCCACTGCGCGTTTCGTGACCAGCTTGTGCTCGAGCTCGGCTGCGGCGACGGTCGTCTCACACTTGGCATCGCCGACGAGGCGGCGCACGTGTTCGCCTTCGATCCCGACGCGGAGGCGGTCGAGCGCGCGCGCCACTCGTTGCCCAGCGAGCTAGCCGCGCGAGTCATTTACCGGGTTGCCTCCGGCAAGGAGATCGAGATCGAGCCGCACTCGTTCGATCTCGTCGTCTTCTCCTGGTCACTCTGATGAGTGGAACCGGAGGACGTCGTGCACGTCCTGCGCAAGATGGTCGACGCGATCAAGCCCGGCGGGGTCGTTCTCGACCTGCAGGTGATTCGCCCTAACCCCGTCGTCGAAAACGACGGACGATTCATCTGTGAGATTGACGGCGAGCCGCTCTTCCGAGGCGCGGACGCCGCAACCGCCGCGATCGACGCGCTCGTCCATAACGGCGAGTTGCTCGAGCAGGCTGTTGACGACCACGACGTGCGCAAGCACTACGCCAACGGGACAGAACTCGTCGACGACTTCGCTGGAAAGCAACGACGGCTTCCCGAGCACGCGCTGCCGCAGCTGCATGCGCTTACGCGATCGTGCGTCGTGCGCGAGCGCTGTCGACTCCGCCGTCTCCGTCTGGAGTGACTAGACGAGCGCCGGCGATCGACCGATGATCTGCTAGTGGCAACTGCCAACCGACAGACGCTCGACCAGCTCCTCGACGCAGCCCGAGCACGGATCAGACGCTACGAACCAGCCGACGCACTTGCAGCCGTCGAGGCAGGCGCACTGTTGATCGACCTTCGTTCCGACAGCGACCGCGAACGCGATGGCATCGTCCCCGGCTCCCTCCACATTCCCCGAACGGTCCTCGAATGGCGCCTCGAGCCAAACGGCGACTCGCGCAACCCGCACGTCGGCGACCTCGACCAGCAGCTCATCCTGCTCTGTGACCACGGCTTCTCCTCCATCCTGGCCGCCGCCACCCTCATCGACCTCGGCTTCACTCACTCAGGCGATGTGATCGGCGGCTTTGAGGCATGGGCCCACGCAGGTCTGGCAGTCGCGCCGTGTCCGCGGGTACAGCGAAAACCGGGCGAGCCAGCCGGCATGCGAGCTCCAGACCACGTGCACCGATTCCTGCTCTGATGGACTCGAGCCCGTCGACCCCCTCTCTAGCACGGACGGGGTCGCGCTCAGAGCCCGCACTCCGAGCGGTTCTGCGTGCCGGGTGGAGCACTTGTGGAGCGCTCGCGTCGACCTCCCCTCTAACACGGAGGGCCGCGCGGGACCTCCGCGTCGCAACGCGTTTCTGAGACCGCTGGAGCGCTTGTGGAGCAGTGACTCGCTCCTAGCCTCGGAGTTCTGGCGCAGACGCGGCCGGAACTAAGCGGGTTCGATGGAGCCGTTCTGGAGCTCGTGACGGGCGTCGGCCAGAACGCGCGGCAACTCGGCAACGTCCGTTACGACGAGCGTGTGGTGCTCAGCGTCGAGGCTCACTCCGGCGAAGAATTTCGCTGTGCGCGCCACCGGCCTACGGCTGTATCGGCTGGTGGACGATCTTGCCCTCGAACGGCTCTTCCGGTCCCACTCCGAGGCGTTTCCGCGCGCGCCGCTCGGCCAGTTCGTCCGCTAGAGCGCGCAATTCAGGTCGCGGCTTGTCGCACTCGATGACGATGTAGTCGCGCAGTTCGCCCTGATCGTTGAGCAGCTGGGCGGGCCAACCTCGTCGGACGTTGGCGTCGATCAAAGATCGGTCATCTGGATCCGGCTCAAGGCCGATGACCTGTACGAACGGACGCGGTCTGACGACGTCGGCGGGCCGGTGCCTCGTTGCTCTCCTCACCGCGACCAGCGTCTCGTGGCTGCGGCCGAATACGTACTTCTCGGCCCACCCGAACGTGCGCAGATTGATGGTCTCGATTTCGCGAGGTGACGCGTCGCGCACATGGAGTTGGCAGCCCATCGGGGTCGGGCGCATCACGAGGCATGCGGTGTCGCTGATCGGCACCGACGTCTCGGTCGCTTCGGAGCTGAGCAATGCCTGGAATGACCAAGGAAAGCGCGGATCTGGATCGTGGATCGCATAGCCGCGGTCGGAGGTAACAAAGCCGCCGTCTGGCGCGCGCAGGAGCGTCCAGTGAAACTCGATCAACCATGGCACGTTCTCAATCGCGTGCGTGAGACCCGTTGAGATGGCGGCTTCTCGGCCACTTAGCTTCAGCCGTCCGTCGCGGATCTGCGCGAGGGTCTCGAGCCTGAACGCCTCGAGTTCCTCGTCCGTCGCATCGTTCCGAAAGTACTCGCGGTGCCGTTCCGCGAATGCGCTGCGATCAGAGTAGAACTCACTTGCCCAGTTCTGGAACGCGACGTTGGCAACAGTCCTGATCTGCTGCTCGGCTGCCGGTGTCCGCATCGTCTGAAGCGCAACGAAGAAAGCGATCGTCGCCCGCTCTCCCGGCGTCAGCGAGTCAGGATCGTCGAGCAGGTGTCGCAGCGCCGGCGCTGCGTGCTCTTCGACCACCGCTAGGTATCCCTCGTTTCGGTTCGAGAGCTCGCCGCTCTCGTCCGGTACGGCGTAGTAGCGGTGCCTTGACGCCGCCGTTTTGACGTTGACCCGGATCGGAGCTCGGCGCGACTGGATCTCCATCTGAAACACGCACGCCTGGTTGTTGTTTTCTTGGGCGAACCCGCGCAGGAGAAACTGAGAAACGAAGTGATGCCGCTTCGCCGCGCTTTTGTCTAGACGGCTGAAGTCGTTCGCCTCCGCCATCTTCGCGAACTCCGTAGTGATCGGACTTGCCTGCAGAGCCTCGACGATGTGGTCAAATTCGCCCACCCGAACACCGTAGCGAGCGGTGTCTGTCGCGCCCTCTACGCTGCCGCCGTGGCACATCATCCGGCTAGGCAGCCGAGCAGAAATGTCTGAGGCACCCACCACGCCGCCGACGCTCGATCCCATCGTCTCACTCGCGGTCGCAATCGCCGAAACGCCGGGCAGTTACGCGTTTCTGCTCGGCGCAGGGGTTTCGAAGGACGCTGGGGTTCCAACTGGTGGCGAGGTACGCGATCTGGCGTTGGCCGACCTATACCGCGTCGTTCATCCGGATCAGGATGTCCCTGACCAAGCAGCAATCGCCGCGTGGGCGTCTAAAGCCGGGTACGTGACGATCGGCTACTCCGACATCCTCGAGCAGCTAGGCCGGGACGCCGAAGGCCGTCGCGCCTACCTCGCGAAATACTTTGAAGGCCGCGAGCCCGGCGAGACGCACCGCCGGCTCGCGGGCCTGGCGGCAGACGGCCTGGTGCGCATCTTCGTCACGACGAACTTCGACCGCCTGCTTGAGCAGGCACTCGCGGAAGTTGGGATTACGCCGATCGTCATCACCACGGGAGGCGATCTCGCACGAGCAAGCGGGCGCGAGCACGCGCGCTGCTACGTCCTGAAAGTGCACGGCGACTACCTTCAGCAAACGATCCGCAACACGGTCGACGAGCTGTCTCGCCTTGAAGATGCGATCGAGGCGGAGCTTCAGGAAGTATTCGATCGCTTCGGTCTGGTCGCCGTTGGCTACTCTGGGTCTGACGAAGCAGTTGGACGGTGCTTGCGCAGCCGGAACTCCCGGTACGGCGCGTACTGGGTCAGCCGCGGCGAGCCGCCCGAGGCCGCCACAGCTCTAATCGAATCGTTGCATGCGCGGATCATCCGCCGAGAAAGCGCCGGCGCCTTTCTCGCAGACCTCGACCGGCGCATCGCCGCGTTCCGCGCCCACCCTTCCGGCGAAACACCAGGGATCGTTCGTGCAGAGATCCTGCGCCTACTTCGTCAAGGCGACAAGGTCGGGTTGCACGAGAAGTTGCGCGAAGAATGGCGCTCGCTCGCAGAGCGCGTTGAGGGCGCCGTGACTCCCCGAAGACATCTGCAGTCGGTTGAGGTCGAGGAAGCGCAAGCCGTAGATGCCGAGCTCAGTCCGGCGTTCGAGAGGATGATCGCGGCACTGTTTCCGCTGATCGACCACGACACGTTGCTCTTTGAAGAACAGCTGGTCGTGATGGAGCGCCTCGTCGATCGTGCGGGCGACGGCGAGAGCGGCTGGCCGGAATTGCCCCAATGGATGGTCTGGCTGCTCGCGCACGCCTGCGGCGCCTATGCCGTTTCACGCGGTCAGTTGTCTGCCGTCGCTTCACTGCTAAAGGCGCGCGTACATGACCGGAAGATCGGCGACACTCTCGCGACCCTGGTCCCCTGTGACGTGGGTCAGCTGATCGCGTGCGGCGTGCTCGGTCAGCGTCGCGATACCGGCGCGGAGTGGCCGTTCCTGATCGAGCGTCTGAACGGGAGCACTCTGGTCGCCGAGAGCTTCCCGGAGCTGGTCGAACCTCCCCGGCGCTCACAGCGCTGGGCCGATGATTTCGACTTCCTCGCTTCCTTTTACGCGGTGCGCAAGGGTCGAGGCGTTGTCGCGTATTGGCGATTGAATGGCGACGGCGGAGAGCAACTGGCGCGCCGCTTGAATCGAGACGAAGCGTTCTGCGAACGAGTTGCCCGCGATTGCTTCGAAATCAGCGGCGAGGAGTTGCGCGCGACGATCAAGCCCACAATGGCGGCCGCGCTATCCGAGCCGGGGAAGTTGATCTACACGCCGGGCGGTCGCTGGGGCGTCTCGGATGCCGTCGAGTTCCTCCCTGATCCACCCGCACCCTCGGAGCAGTGAGGAGCAGGGCTGAGCGCCCCGATCGCCGAGCGGATCATCGAGTCGAGCGCTCCGGCGGAGGTACACGCGCAGAAGTACTGGATTCGGTGGAGCCTTTCTTTCTGGAGCGCCGAACCGTGCTGCGGTTAGCCGCGAGTGAGCTTGTCGGTGAGTAGCGTCCGGATTCGCGCCGGCGCATCAGCGCTCGAGAGCCACCCGGCGACCTCATGCTCTCCGATCCGCAGCGTCGGCGCGTAGCCGTACTCGAGCGGAACGATGTCGGCGAGCGCGTCCCGGAAGGCTCGCTGCCGGTGGCGGCCATGCTCCCCATCGAACAGCGGCGGCCGAGGGATGCCCCATCCGCCACCCTCAAGGTGCGTCTTCTGTTCACTGCGGCTGATCCACTCATCCGGATCGAAGGCAAGCGGCACTAGATGTGCGTATTGGCGCAGCGTCTGCGCTCGAAAGCGGTTGAAATGCTGCTTCTCATCGAACTCGAACACGCGGAGGACGCCGTCGTGCTCGAGCACCGCGTCGAGGTCGCGGCGCTCGACCGACCGCATCAGGTCAGGAAGCTCAAGGCCGGGCGAGAGCTGCTTATAAAGCCCCTGGATCAGCGACCACTGGTTGCCGCATTCGTCTTTGCCAGGTCGGACGAGCCACGTGGGTGTTGGAATCACGCGTGCCTCGAGTGCCTCCACGACCAGCGAAAGGGCGCGCCGCTCGCGTTCCCGGGCCATTGCTTCGTAGCGTATGGCCCTGATGGAGGTTCTGCTCTTTCCCTACTTGCCGCTCGCGCGGCCGCGGGAGGTCGGGCCGTGGAAGCTGATCCCGCGCGAGCAACTCACTGCCGAGGACTCGATAGGCGAGCGGATCGTCGAGCTCGCGCAGGGGGTCGCGAAGCTGTACCGGCTGCCCGGCCACGACCGCGGCTACGGCGCCTTCATCCGCCGCGCCGACCAGCCGGTGGGAGAGGAGATCAACCCGGATCGGCTGCGGACGCTCTACCACGCAGTAGTTGTGTCGCTGCTCGACGAGAACCCATCCCGTGCAGTCGCCGGCATGGTGGACGACGACAACAGCGGACATCGGATGTGCACCACCGAGAACGCGCTCCTGTTCGGACACCGCTTCGACGATGAGCTATACACCGGCTTCGAGACCGGAACGATGGTGGTGATGCGCCACCTCGGGCCGAAGATCGGCGAGGCCGAGAGCGTGATTCCGCCGCCGGCGGACATGCATCTGCCCGTGATGCGGCCCCAGTTCGACCCCGTCTACGCGCAAGCGCTCTACGAAGTCCTCTCCGCCCTCGGCGAGGACGACCCGGATCTGCCAGGCGCGATCCGCTGGCTCGAGCTTGCATGGACGAACTCCGCCTCGATCGACACCGCCGGCCGCATACTCGCGCTACGCGCAGGCTTCGACGTTCTCTTCGGTGGTGCGAACACTCGCGAGATCCGCGGCAAGCTGAGCGAGCTGCTTGATGAGCAGAACGCGCTGCGGACGCACCGCGCCTGGGACGACCACGCCCGCCACGTCGAGGCAGATCTGACGGCCCTCGAGTGGTGGTTCCAATCGTTCGCGCTGCTCCGCAACAAGATCGCGCACGGTGGCGAGATTCCGGACGCCGATTACCTGTTCGACGACGGGGTGCCGCACCACTGGCATGCCGAGTGGCAGCTGCGTCGGGCGATCAAGCAGGTCGTTGCCAACGCGGGCCATCCGGATGTGCTTCTCGATCCGTTCGAGCGTGCGATGCAGGCGGCGCTGCCGCTGCTCGAGGATGCGATCGCAGAGGATCAGGCAGCCGACGAGCAACGCGACGCCGACGTCGCAGACGGCGAGGGCGGCTAGCGAGGAAGAGCAGCGGGCGGATGCCGGGAACGTCAATCTGTCAACCAGCCGCGGCGGGCTGACGTCGCGACGCCAGGATTCCCCGGCCGGGATAGACGGTGGCGCATCCCGCGAGCGAGGATGTGGCATCTCGGCAACGCGCGCACAACTCGAACGCCGACTCGCGGCACACCGCAGGGCGGCTGCCACGCACCGGAGGGCAGAAGTGCTGCACGGTGGCGCTGCGGCGCACGCTGTCAGGTTCGGCGACCAGGACCGCGAGCTCAGAGAGCGACGGCTTGAGGCGGCCGAAGCCCACAACGCGCGCACTGAGGACGAGCGAGCTGAGCTGATCGCGCGCGAGCTGGATGACCTCTGATCGCGAACGACGAGTGGTCCACGGTGGCGTTGTCCTGAACCGCCAGTAGCCGTTCGGACGCGAGTCCACGAGACTCCGCTGCATGGCCGGGCTCAGGTGTGAGGAGTGCGGACGGGTCGAGGCCGACCGCGAGCCGGGCTGGGAGGGCCACCTGGTCGACCGCGACGATGACGGCGAGGACGAAGTGGTCTTCTTCTGTCCGCGCTGCGCCGAGCGTGAGTTCGGGGTGGACAAGCGCAGCTGAGCAAGGGAGCCGTTGTCCCGGCGACGCTCTCTAACAGTTTCTAAGGCATCCATTAGAAACAGGTCGCGGGTTGACGACTACTGCCGGTGAGCGAACATACGTTCCCTGACAAGCCAGGGCCATCCGTACGCGGTTTTCCGGCGAGCGCTCGAGCGTCGCAACCTCGCGGTCGCGTGGGCAACGGCGGCCGAGCTGCACGTGGTTTCGCTTGCCGACGCGTTAGCGCTTTGCCTGCTCGTCCGCGATCGGGAGCCGGCGCGGTTCCCACGGGTCGCGCTGCGCTGGCACGGCCGCTTCTGCACGGAGACGCCGGAGCTGGCGCTGAGCGACGCACGGGTAGTACTCGACCTGCTCAGCGCCATCGGCGGACCGGGGGAACCGGGGCCGGCCGCGCGGGCGCTGCGCGAGCTGCTGGGCAGCTTCGACGGGAGGCTCGCGGACGCCGTGAGACAGTGGGAGGCTGAGCTCGCCGCGAACCGTCGCCGGCCGTAGCGATGACCGATTTCGGTGAGTTTCTAAAAGGCCTAGTTGGCTCGTTAGAAAGTGCGAGAATCCTCGGGTGAACAAGCGCGACAACCCGTACACGCCGGGGGCAGGCCGCAAGCCTCCGATCCTCGCCGGCCGCGATGCGGACGTCGAGAATGTGCAGGCGCTGGTGGAGCGGTTGAGCGCGGGCGGTTACGAGCGCAGCCTCATTTACTCCGGGCTGCGCGGGGTGGGCAAGACGGTGCTGCTGATGGAGTTCGACGTGCTCGCAAGCGAGGCGGGTTGGGCGACGACGGACGTGCAGGAGGTCGGCTCGCAGCCGGACTTTCGGGTGACGTTCGCGCGGATGGCGGCGCGGCTTCTGCGTGAGATGAGTCGGAAGCACCGGATCAAGGAGCGGGTCGAGCGCGCGCTCTCGGTCGTGAAGGCATTCAGCATCGCGGTCCCTGGCGCGGTGCAACTGAAGCTCGATGTTGAGGCCGCCTCCGGGATCGCCGACTCCGGCGATCCCGAGCAGGACCTGACCGAGCTGCTGCTCGAGATCGGCGACGTCGCCCAGCACACACAGTCGGGGGCGCTGTTTCTGATCGACGAGATGCACAACCTGGACACGCCGGCGCTGGCGGCGATCTGTATCGCCTTCCAGGCGATCAGTCGCCGCGGGCTGCCAGTCGCGCTCGTCGGCGCCGGACTGCCGGACCTGCAGGTGCGTCTGATCTCGGCGAAGCCGTACGCCGACCGGCTCTTTCAATACCACGAGCTCGGCCGGCTAAGCGAAGCGTCGGCGCGCGCGGCACTGGTCGGGCCGGCCTCAACGCTCGGTGTTGAGTTCCAGGAGAAGGCGGCGCGCCAGGTCGTGCGCGAGTCGGCCGGCTACCCATACTTCATCCAGGAGTACGGGCTCGAGCTGTGGAACCACGCCGAGCAGTCGCCGATCACGACGAACGATCTCGAAACGGTGCGCGAGATCGTCGGCGACTCGCTCGAGCGCAGCTTCTTCGGGCCGCGCTTTCAGCTCGCGACCGATGCCGAGCAGCGCTACCTAGCCGCCATGGCCGCGCTGGGCGAGCCGCCGTACCGCTCGAGCGAGGTCGCGACCGGCTACGGCGCCAAGGATCAGCGCGGCGTCTCGATGCACCGCGACGCGCTGATCCAGAAGGGGTTGATCTGGAGCCCGCGCCGCGGCCAGCTCGACTTCACCGTGCCGCTGTTCGCCGAGTTCCTGCGCGACAACCATCCGCTCTCCTCCTTCGAGGAGAACTGACAAGCAATGGCGGAGTACCGCTACCAGCTGCGACGCAGCGACGAGGTGATCGCAACCGGGCACTTCAACAGCGAGCAGCCGCTCGAGGTCGGCGAGCGGGTCACGATCGGCGGTCACAACGGCATCGTCCGCGCGGTCGAGCCGCTGCTCGGCGAGCGTGAGCTGCGTCTCGTCGTGCAGCTGCTGCGCGACGAAACGACGGCGGCTTGAACGAACGAGCGAGAGCCGCGACCTGCGGCTCCCGCTAGCGCCTCACGCTGGAGTGTTAGCGCGTGCGCTTGGCAGTGGTGCGCTTCGTCGGGGAACGCTTCGCTGCCGTCTTCGCGTTCGGCTTCGCCTTCGCGGCGGGCTTGCGCGCTGTCGACCGCTTCGCTGTGGTCGGCGGCTTCGGCTCGGCCGGATTGCCCGCGGTCGCTGCGGTGTCGGCGAGGGCGTAGGTGCCCTTGTCGACGCGCGTGAAGGGTCCGCCGGGTTTGGAGCCGACGGCGAGCATCGCGCTGATCGTCGCTTCGGGTGTCTTGCCTTTGAGTCCGGCGCAGCGGCCGGAGGCGAGCACGCGCTTGGCGATCTCCTTCGCGTGCAGCGGCTCGCTCGCTTTGCGCAGGACGTCGATCGCGACCTCCTTCGCCGACGCTCGCTTGGTCGTAGTGGTTGCCATGGTGGCCTCCTTCTCCTCGTTGCTGCTGTGCGGCGATGCGGTGAGGAGTAGCCGCTGTCGCCGAAGGTCGTTCGCGCTCGTGGTGCGTCCGTGAGTGCGGGCGTGCCGGGCGCGCTTGTGCTCGGGCCAGCGCCCGAGCGGTCCGCCTGCGGGGCAGTCGATGCAGCGCACGTCGTCGCCGAGGTGGTTGAAGCCGTGCTTGTCAGGCATCGCTTCGCCCGGGTGGGAGCGCGAGCCGGGTGACCGTCGGCCGCGCGAGTTCGCGGTGGCGATGGAAGAGGTCGCCGAGTTGCTGGCCGATCTGGCTGCGGCGCGCTTCGCGTTCCTTCCACTGGTGCGCGTAGACGCGCAAGGTGGTGTCGGGTTTTCGGTGGCCGAGCCGCCGCTGCACGTCGACGACGGGAACGTCGAGGGCGATCAGCATGCTGGCGTGGCTGTGGCGCAGGTCGTGCAGGCTGGGTGCGGGCGGCGCCAGCTTGGCCGCGGTGACGGCGCGCTTGAGCGCCTCGCGCGCGACCTTGCGCACGAGACCTGTGCCGTTTCGGCTTGCGAACACGAGCGCCGCTGGGTCGGCGAGCGCGCCGCGCGCGGCCACGAGCGCGACCACCCGTCGCATCAGCTCGGGCGGGATGTCGATCGCCCGCCGCGACTCCTGCGTCTTCAACTGAGAACGGTCGCCGTTGCGGTCGAGCTGGTACTCGACCCGGATCAGCGAGTTGCGCTGGTCGAGGTCGCAGACCGCGAGGCCAAGCGCCTCGCCGATCCGCACGCCGCTGGTGAGCAGCAGTTCGAGCAGGCAGCGGTACTGCTCGCCGTCGGCGCTGGCGATCAGGCGTTCCATCTCGTCGAGGGCGAGGATCCGCTTGGGCCGCTGGTCGTCGAGCCGTGGCCGCTCACCGCGTTCGAGCTGGCTGCAGGGGTTGACGGCGATCGCGCCACGCCGGGCAGCGTGGGCGAGGATCAGCGAGAGCGGCTGTAGCGCACTGCAGGTGGTCGTGCCGCGGGCGCCTTTGCGTTGCATGGTGGCGATGAAGGCGGCGACGTCGTCGACGCTGATCTGGTCGAGCCGCCGCCGTCCGAAGTGCGGGATCAGGTGCCGCCGCAGCGCCCAGTCGTACTTTTCGCGTGTCCGCTCCCGGCAGGACTGCCGCTCGAGCCACGCGTTCGCGTACTCGGCGAATGTCTGCCGGGTCGGCTGGACGCGCTCGCCGCGACGACGACGCAGCCGCAGTTCGGAGCGCTTGGCTTCGGCCTCGTCGAGTGATCCGTGTACGACTGCCCAGCGGCGTTTGCCGGTGGAGTCGAGGTAGCTGATCTCGTAGGGCGGTCCGACGCGGCCGCCTGGGCGGGGCCGGTAGTAGATGCCGGGGTGGCGGGCGACCGGACGCCGCCGCGGCCGCGGGTTAGCCTTCTTCTGCATCGGAGCTAGTACCTCCGTTGCCGGCCCCGGGGCGTTCCTGCGCCGCCGGGGCATTTACAGGTTAGTGGTTGGTGGACGACCATAGCTCCACCTCGCCGGCACATCCAGTCGGCTCATAGGCGGCTTGCAGCCAGCGGTCGAGCTCGTCGCGGTGGAAGAGCAGGCCCTGTCCGCCGCGCCGTTTGCGGAACGGGATCGCCCGCGCGGCGGTCAGCTTGTACAGCTGGTCGCGCGAGAAACGCAGGTACGCGCGCGCGCCTTCGAAGTCGAGCCAGGGCGACTCCACCCGGGCCGGCAGCTGCTTGCCGACGCGCGCGGCGACCAGCTCGGCGAGCGCGTCCAGCAGCTCCTGGGGAATGTGGAGGGTGAGCTCGCAGCGGATCGGCGTGTCCGCGCTCACCGAGCGGCCCTGCGGAAGATGAGGACGTCTTCGTGGCCGATCAGCAGCATGCGCTCGATCGTTCCGGCGCGCTGGTGGTAGAGCTGGAAGAAGCTCGCCCGCAGGGCGAGTTCGCTGCCGCGCAGCCCGCAGAGGAGCGCGACCTCGCGCGAGCAGAGGCGCAGGCCGTGCTGTTCGGCGAGCGTGATCAGCTGGCCGGGCAGGTCGACGAGCGCGCCCTGTTCGCGGTAGGGGCGGATGGTGAGCACGAGCCGGCCCTGCCGCGGGCGGAGCATGCGGGCGCAGCCGGCGAGGATCTCGCCGAGCACCTCGTCGAAGGCGGGCCGGCGGGTGCGCGGGCCGCTGCGGGCGGGCAGGTGGGCGAGGTTGTTCGGATTGCGGGAGTAGCGGTCGTTCAGCTTCACGACCCGCTCTGGGTGCTTGCGTACGTGACCGTGCGTTGAGGGGCCGTACGGCGGCGAGGTGAGGATCAGCGTGCAGCGGTCGCGGTACTGGTTGAGTAGGTCGCGGCCGAGCCGACGCGCGTCGCCTTGCAGCGCGATCGCGCTCCCGCGTGCTCCCTGGTCTTCGGCGTGGCGGATGTTGGCGGCGGCAAGCTTTGCCCAGCGCGGCTCGAGCTCGAGACCGATCGCCTGCCGGCCGAGATGCGCGGCTTCGACGAGGGTGGAGCCGATGCCGCACATCGGGTCGAACACGAGCTCGCCCGGCCGCGTGTAGCGGCTGATTGCCTCGCGCGCGAGTGCGGGCAGCATCTTGCCCGGGTGCGCGCTCGACTCGGGCAGGTAGCGGCCGCGACGCTGCTCACGCGCGAGTTGCTGCGCGACCGGCCACACCGACAGGTGCTCTACCGCCGCCATGCGCGCACGCTCCTTCTGCGGACGACGGTGTGTTCGCGTGCGCGAGCGTCGGCGGCTCGTGTTCGTGCGCGCGCGTGTGGGTCGGCGCCAAGGGCTGCGAACGTGTCGACGACGTCGAGGTAGCGGCGCGCTTCAGCCGCGATCGTCTCGTCGCTGCCGCGGGTGTTGAGTGTGTGTGCGTTCACGCCGCACACCGCACTTGAGAGGAACGGCCTGCGTCCGTGGAGCGCGGCTTGCGGAACACGTGCAGGTCGCGGTGCACGACCCGCGTCGCTGCCGGCTCTGCCGTGCGACGTGCGGCGGGCGCGGTTGTCAGCGCGCCGTTTTCGATTGGGACGAGCAGGCAGACGACGTGCTGCCAGTAGCGAAGCCCGAGCTGCGCGCAGCGGGTGACGGTTTCGGCGCCGGGATCGCGGCCGGCGTCATGGTTGCTGCTGGTTGCGACGGCGAGGTAGCCGCCGGGGCGAAGCACGGTTGCGCAGCCCGCGAGCAGCTCATCGCAGTCGCGACCTCTCTGCGTCCTCGCGCCGGTCGTGAGGATCAGGTCCGCGCAGCCGGCGGGGTGAGCGGTGACGCCGGCAGGAAGCCGCCGTTGTTGCCGGAGGAAGTCGGTCGCCTGCGCCGCCAGTAGCTGCGGGAGCTCGCGCGGATCGCCGTGCAGAACGAGCCTGTCCGCACGCCTCTCAGCTGTCGCGGGCGCGGACGTGACGCCGACCGCGGTTCGCGCTTGCCGGATCGCTTCATGGAACGCGGGCAGCTCCGGCTGGCCGGTGAGGTCGATGATGAGATCGCCAGCGTCGCTGTAGGTCTCGATCGCGCGCCGCGCGATCTCCCTCAGCGCGTCCGCGTCCGTGCGGCGGCGTTGCGCCGCGTCTTGGTTGCAGGGCCAGACCGCGAGCGGTCTGGCCTGCGCGGTGGTGGGTGTGTTGGTCAGTCATCTGGGGCCGACAGAGGAGCCAGATCGAGCGAACGCTCGTTGTGAGGGTTCCGGTGGGAGTCGTCGAGGATGTCGCGCAGGATCGCGAGCGGCGAGCGCTCCGGCGTCCAGACGGCGACGCGGATCGGCAGCTCGCTGCCCGCGAGCGCGGCGGCGGCGTTGTCGCGCCGTTGCTGGCTGGGGACGGTGATGAGGAGCAGCGGCTCCTCGTCTGCGAGCGGGCTGTGCGGCAGCGCCTTGTCGTAGCGGCGCGCTTTCTGACGCAGCCGGCCGTGGTCTTCGCTTCCGCGGTCGAGCTCGAGCAGGAAGCTGACCGGCCGCCGGCCGGGCAGCAGCAGTTTCCCGTAGCCGTCGGGGGCGACTCTGCCCTCGAGGGCGGCCAGGCAGCGCCGCTCGCCCCACCACTCGAGAAGGCGCCCGCCGGCCTGGCGGGCGTCTTCTGTGAGGCGGGTGAAGAACTCGTTCACCTCGAGCTGGTGGTCGAGCTTCTGCGAGCCGAAGATGCCGAGCGCCGCTTGGTGGCGGAAGCGCAGTTCGGCGCGTTCGACGCCGAGCTGGGCGGCGACGACGTGGGCGCCTGCCTCGTCGAGGATCCAGTGGTGCTGGGCGCTGCCCTGCCCGGGTTGCCGGGCGGGGCGGAAGCGGTCGAGCACCCGCAGCTGGTAGAGGAGCGCGAGCCGCCGCCGGGCGCGGCGGGGCGCGCTGAAGTAGAGGCGGCGCAGCTGCTCGGTGGTGAGGACGCGGTGCTCGTAGCAGGTGAGCGCGACCTGCTGGTCGCGCTCGGTTAGCCGGCCGGCGAGTGCGGCGATAGCCGCCGCGCTGGCCCGGCCCCGCCTGGTCTCCTGCACCGTCACGACCTTTCGCCACCTTGTCGTGCGCTCAACCGCGGCACGCAAACCGCGACTGTGCGGCGGGTTCGAGCGGTCGTCACGGGGCCGGTCCGGACCGGCCCGCAGGGCGGCCCTCCGGTCGGCCCACACAGCGGCCCCCACAGCGGCCCGCCGCAGATCAGTGGTTGCTCCGGTGTGGTCGTCGTTGCCGGGCGCGCAGGTCTGCCTCGACCGTGCTGCGCGCGGTCCCGTTCCGTTCCCGTGAGGAGGCGCGCACGGTGTCGGCGCGCTCGGGGTTGCCGGGTTCGAGTGGGCTGGTGGTGAGGGTGAAGGCGGGGCCGGTCTCGCCTTGGTGGCAGAGCCGGACGGCGGCCGTGTAGCGGGGGAGGTGGGCGAGGTCGTGTGCGGCGAGCTCCGGCTCCACCTCCTTGCCGAGCTGCTGCGCGTCGTGCTGGGAGAGCTGGAAGTAGAGCTTGGTGCGCGCGTTCGCGGCCAGCGCCTCGCGCATCTCTTTCGGCAGCTGGCCGAGGTGCTGGTGGGCGAGGCAGAGCGAGAGCCGGTAGCCCCTGGCCTCGGCCAGCATCTCCTCGAGCGGGGTCGGCAGGTTGAGGTAGTTGTGGACCTCGTCGACGTACAAGGCGGCGTCGGCACGTTGCTGTTCGGGTTGGGCCGCGCGTGCGAGCGCGGCCTGCCAGACGCGCGCGACCACGAACGAGCCGAGCAGCCGCGAGGTGTCTTCGCCGAGCGTCCCCTTCGGCACCCGTACGAGTAGGAGGCGGCCCTGGTCGAGGATGCGGGCGACGTCGATGGTCGAGCGCTGCTGGCCGACGATCGCGCGCACCGGCCGGCGTAGCAGGAACGCGCGCAGCTTGTTCAAGACGGGGCCGGTCATCTGCGCGCGCACCGCTTCGCCGAGTTCGTTGTACGACTCCCAGAACGGCTCCAGCCCGACCGGTTCGCTCAAATGGTCGAGCAGTTGCGCTCGCCAGTGCGAATCGGTGAGCAGGCGCGGAACGTCGGCGAGGGTGCCGCCGCCGGTCTCGAGCAGCGTCAGCAGCGCAACGCGCAGGATGTCGTCGGTGCGGGGTCCCCAGAAGCGTTCGTAGACGCGGCGGAAGATCCCGACCAGCTGATCGACGACCAGGTCGGGGTCGTCGCCCTCGAGTACGTTCAGCCCCGGCGGCGAGGGATCGAGCGGATCAAGCAGGTCCACCCGTGCTTCCGCGCGGTCGGGGATGCGGGCGAGGATCTCCTCGACCAGGTCGCCCTTCGGGTCGATCACCACCGCGCCGCGCCCCGCGTCGAGGTCGCTGAGAACGAGGCGGGCGATCAGCGTCGACTTGCCAACTCCGGTCGGGCCGAGCAGGTGCAGGTGGTAGCGGGCATCGTCGACCGCGAGCACGACCGGCGTGCTGTTTGCGCTGAGGCCGAGCGGCTTGCCCAGCGTCGGCATTCCGGGTGGGGGTGCGATCGTGCGCGCGCCGGCGCGCAGCAGTCCGGGCAGCGCCCGCTCGGCGGGTAAGTGCGCGAGCGCTGCGAGTTCGGGGATCGAGAGTAGATAGCCGCGGCGGCCGAGCGTCCTGCATGCGAGTTTGCGCTCCGCGCCGACGACGTGGCGGCGGCGGAGGCCGACGCGGCCCTCGTAGGCCGCGAAGGCGCCCGCGAGGGCGTGGATGCGGCCGCGCGCCACACGCTTGTCGGGGGCGGTGACGCTGAGGCGGACGAGGCAGCGGTAGAGCGGATGCGATGCCTTCTCCAGCACGGCGCGCACGTCTGAGCTGACGGTCGGATCGACCGGCTGCCGCGGGCCCGGTCCGGGGAGGACGAGCTCGAGCAGCCGCAGCGCGCGCGAGGTGGGAACGCCGGCGCGGATGCGTTTCGCGGCCGCGGTCAGCCGCCGCTGCTCGCGTGCGGTCGCCGGCCGCACGACGATCTGCACGAGTGCGTGCTCGTTAGCGGCGAGGTCGGCGAGCTGCCCGAGAACGAGCCGAAGCGGATCCGGCCCTTTGCCGCCGCCGAGTGGAAACCACTCCGGCCCCGAGAGCACAAGCTCACTCGTCAGCACCCTTTCGGTCTCGGGGCTCGCGCTCAGGCGGCTTCCTCCTCGCTGGCCGCCGCGTCGTTGCCGGTCTCGGCGCTGTGGAGCTGGGCGGTGGTGATGCCGGGCCAGGCGGAGGCGAGCGCGCGCTCGACGAGGCCGGGCGGAACCGTTCCGGGGACCCAGAGCCGGAAGCGGGTGCCCGTGTGGTCGGCGGCGATCTCCCAGGCGAGCTGGGGCTGGCCGCCAACGAGGCGTGCGACGCGCGGCCGCAACAGGTCATGCAGCGACGACCACAGAAGCAGCGCACCGTCGATGTCGAGCTCGGGTGGCACCGCCAGCTCGAGGCGCCGCGCCCCGCGTGCGAGCCGCTGCTCGCGAAGACGCGCGAGCACGAGCCGCGTCACCAGCAATGCGGCAACGATCAGCGACGCCATCAGTGCGAGCGGCAGGAGATGCACGAGTGCGTGCGCGAGCGTGGCGGCTGCGTGTGCCAGGTGCTGGGAGGGGTCGCGCAGGAAGCGCACGAGCGGCGAGGTGTGTGAGTCGTTCACGGTTGCGTCCCTGTTGGTCGCGTGGCGGTGAGGAGGTCGGGCCAGGCGTACGACTCGATCTGGACGACGGCGCCGGTGTGGGGTGCGTCGACCATCTCGCCGGGGCTGACGACGATCCCGACGTGCGTGATCGCGGCGAGCGAGCCGCCGAAGAAGACGAGGTCGCCCGGCTGCACATGGTCGAGCGCCACCGGGTTCGCTGCGGTGGCGTCGTATTGCGCTTGTGCGACGCGCGGTAACTGGACGCGGGCGGCGTCGTAGGCGGCCTGCACAAGGCCGGAGCAGTCGAAGCCACCCGCACCTTCACCGCCCCACAGATAGGGAGTGCCGAGTTGTGCGAGCGCGTAGGCGACGGCCGCCTGCGCAGCCGTCGAGCCCGTGCTCGCACCGATCCCGCTGGCCGGCGCGGTCGCGTCCGGGTTGAAGGCGGATGCGTAGAGGCCGGCCCAGGCGAGTACCTGCTGCACGTACGAGTCTGAGTGGTTGTAGGCGAAGACCGCCTGCTCGATGTTGTCGGGGGCGCCGTTGTGCTTGAGGAAGTTGGCGGCGGAGACGATCGCGTCGGGCGCGTTCCATCGGTCGGGCGTACTGCTGCCGCTGGCGGCGATGCCGTACTCCTGCCAGGTGGAGGCGAGGAACTGCATCGGTCCGCCCGCACCGGCGGGATTGGTGTGGCCTTCTTGCCAGCAGGCGGGGTCGGGGTTGCGGCCGTGGTCGCATTCGACTTTGCCGATCCCGGCCAGCACTTCCCAGGGGACATCGAAGGCGAGACCGGCTTCCTGGTAGAGGAGCAGGTAGTCGGGCGGGATGTCCGCGACCGCCGCCGGCGTCGGGGAGGAGAGGTTGATGCCGCCCCTGGCGGCGGCGATCGCGAGCGCCGGCAGGACCAGCAGGACGGCGGCGCCGGTGAGCGCCCAGCGGATCAGCGCCCGCTCTCCCTGTTCGGCGTCCGCCGACGTCGCCGCCGCCGCGGTCGACGTGGCTCGGCTTGATCGAGTTCGATCAGTTCGGCGGGATCGCTGGTGACGAGCCGATGCTCGGCAGGGCTTGAGACGACCTTCAGCGGCACCCGTTCCTCGCCGCGCGCGCTGGCGAGCAGCAGCAACCCGGAGCCGGTCGGGCAGGAGAGGAGGTAGCGGCGCTCGCCCGCCGAGAGGTGGAAGGCGTCGCCGATGCGATCGATGGCCTGCGGAGCCTGCCGCAACAGCACCTGGGTGGCCGCGTTGGCGATTACCGACTGTCCGAGCTCGCTGGAGAGGAGGTCGCCTGCGTCCTGGGTGACGGTGGTGAGGCCGCACCAACGCTTGCGCGCCGACTTCGACAGCCGGTGTAGAAACTTCGCGCCGGCCGGTTCGCGCATCAGCAGCCAGGCTTCGTCGACGAGCACGCAGCGTTTGCGGAGCGGGCCTTCGAGTGAGCGCCAAATCCCGTCCAGACACAGCAGCAGCGCCGCTGCTTTCAACCGATCCGGCAGACCGCGCAATGAGAAGCAGACGAGCTGTCCGTCCGGTTGCGCCGAGCTCGGCCGCGCAAAGAGCGACGAGTGCGCACCGGCTGCGTACGGCTCGAGGCGAGAAGCCAAGCTGGCGCCGGCTTCGCCGTCGGCTGCAAGCGCTCGGACGAGATCGCCGAGCAGTGGTGCCGGCCGGGCGTGTGTTGCGGGCTCGTCGCTGATGCCGGCAGCCGCGTAGCAGGCGCGGACGGCGCGCTCCAGCGCGGGCAGCTCCTCGCTCGCGAGAGCGCCGAGCAGCAGCTCGACGAGTTCGGCGATGAAGAGTGTGCGCTCGGCGAGCGCGTTGCGGCTGCCGTTCGCGGGGAGGTCGAGCGGGTTGAGGGTGACCGGGTTGTCGCCCGCGAGCGGCAGGTAGGCGCCGCCGACGGCCTGGCAGAGGCGCCGGTACTCGTCCTCGGGATCGATGACGAACACCTGCACGCCCTCGAACAGCAGGCGCAGCGCTTCCAGCTTGGCGAGGTAGCTCTTGCCGGCGCCGGAGCGTGCAAGCAGGACGCTGTTGTAGTTCTCGCGCGCGAACCGGTCGAGCAGCACCGGCGCACCCGAGGCCGCGAGGCCGTAAAGGATCCCGTCCGGATCGGCGTTCGGGTCCGCGGCCGCAAAAGGGAACGAGGCGGCGAGCGCCTCGGTGTCGAAGGCACGTCGCAAGCGCAGCCGGTCGAGGCCGAGCGGCAGCGTCGACAGCCACCCCTCAAGCGGACGGAAGCTCGCCGGCACGACATGCAGCAGCAGCGAGTTGCAGATCGCGCGCAACCGTTCGATCCGCTCGTCGAGCTCCGCACGACTCGACGCGCTGACAGACAGGTAAAGGCCGCTGCGGAAGAGCTTGCTCTCGCCGCGCGCCAGCCGGCTCGCGAGCTCTTCCGCGTCGTCGGCAGCAGCGGCGACCGTGGGGTCGGGCAGCCGGCCGCGCTCCGCCTCGAGCCGGCGGGTCGACTCAAGCCGCGCACGCTGCTTGCGCAGCCGGTCGGCGGCGATCGGCGGCGGCACCGCTTCGATATGCAGCGCGACGTCGGCATCGCGGGCGGCATGCAGCAGCGGTGCGAGCCAGCCACGACTGACCTCACGCGGGTAGCCGGTGACGGCAAAGCTCGCACTCCAGCGCTCCCCGATCCGCACGCGATCGTGTGCCAGCTCGAGCGCCGCCGGACCGAGCAACGAGCCAGAGCTGGCAGACGCAGGCGTAGTTGTTCGCTTGCGTCGGGTCAGCATCCCTGGACGACTCCGGCGAGGGTGGACCCGGCGGGCGGTCCGTCCGGGTCGAGCGCGCGCGCGAGCAGCGCCGCCGTCTGCTCGCCATCGAGTGGCGTCAGTTCGACGCCGGCGGCGCGCAGTAGCTCGGTCGTCTCGGTGGCGCGCCGCTCGAGCGTCGTGCGCGCGATGGTGATCTCGCGCGCGCGTGTACATATAACAAGGAGAAGCTCGCGACGGCGCAACTCGCCACCTGCGGGTAGCTCGCGCAGAAAGCTGGCGTGGGCGCGAGCCGCATCGGCAAGCGCTCTGCCCTTGATCGACGCCGCGTTTTCATCCAGCTTGGCCCCGCGGTCGCTGAGGTCGACCGGTTCGCTGCGGATGTAGATCGCGACCGGCTCGCTGACGCTGTTGAGGAAGCGGCCGAACGCCTCAACAAGCGCTTCCTGTTCCTCGTTGCTCTTCAAGCCGAAGCTGCCGCTCGCCGCGCGCAACACCACAGCGCAGCTCCCGTCGGTGAGCTCGACCAGCCCGGAGCGGTAGACACTTCGGGCCGGGAGCTCCAGCGGCGCCGCGCTCCGTCTGCGCAGCTCGCCGGGCAGCGGAGTCGGAATTCCTTCCGGTGCAAGCAACCGCCGCCGCGGCCGCAGCAGGTGGCGGAGCGCGTGGCGGGCGAGCGTGTCGGCGGGCAGCCCGTCTTTACGGCCGAGCGCGAGAACCGCACCGGGAACAGCAACCGGCACACAGACGACGGCAGCGACCGCAAGCGGCAGCGCGGAGGCGGCGAGCGTGTACAGCGTGTAGGTGATCAGACCGGTCGCGCCCAGCAGCAGCAGCTGGCGCGCGGTGAGTCCGAAAGCGAGCTTGTCCTCCAGCTCGACGTCGGCCGGCAGCCTCACGCGATCGGCGTTCATGTGAACAGCGCCTTTCTGCCGACACGGGCGAGCACATAGGTGCGCGCCGCCTGCCCGACCATCGTGCGCCGGCCGGAGAAGGCGAGGTCCTTCGCCCAGAACGGGATCCGGATCAGGATCCAGAACAGGCAGAGGCAGACGAGCAGATCGATCAGGTTCCCGGTCACCGACAGCCCGAGCGCCGCCCGGCCGCCACTGTTGAAGAAAACCCGGACCGCGGTGGCGAGCACGAGCGCCTGTGCGACCTGGACGCCGAGGGCGGCGGTCATGCCGCGCCACCACAAGCGTGCGAGCCCGTCGGTCTGCGGCAGCGCGTGCGTGATCAGCATCACCGGCGCCCCCGCTATCAGGATCAGCACGACGGTGGCGCGGACGATGAAGAGGATCAGCAGCACCACCGCCAAAGCAGCGGCGACGAGTCCGAGCAGGATGACGAAGATGCCGGAGCCTGCGACGGCGCCGAGAATGAAGTCCTTCAGTTGCACGCTTGCCTGCGCCGGATCAACCCCACCGGCGAGGAAGCCGGAGGAGAGCGCGTTCGCGAACGCGATCAGCTGGCCGGAGAGCGACAGTGACGCGTTGGCGGCGATCGCGCCGAAGGCGATCCGCGGCAACGCGTCCTTCAACGCGTAGCGCGAGTGGAGCGTCTCGTTGGTCATCAGCAGAGCGCCGGCCGCGAGTAGGAAGAGGACGAGCAGGCCGTCGGCGATTCCGAGTGAGATCAGCCAGATCTGTCCGACCTCGCCCTGCCCGGCGACTTGCGGTGTCGCGAGCACGGTCTTGCCGACCAGCTCGAGCATCGGGTTCAAGGCGTCAGTGACCAGGCCGCGGAACCAGGAATCGATTCCGTACCGCACGCGGCCGGGGATGTCCCACCAAGCCGGCTTGCTCTCGGTGCCGACGTTCACCTGCCCGCCCGGCTGCGGATTGCCTTGGTCGGCAGGGAGCGGCGGCCCGACCTGGATCCCTGGTCCCGGCGTCGTGCTCGGATCGCTCGGCGGTTGCACCGCCGTCGTTGTCGATGCCGTCGTCGCCGGGGTGGTGGGCGGGTCGGCGAGCGCTGCGGTCGCGCCGATGAGCGCGAGTGCGGCGAGCGCGGTCGCGATCAGGGTGCGGCGGCGCATCAGCCGACGATCCGCTGCACGATCGAGACCAGCACCGGCGCCAGCAGCGCGAGCGCGTAGCCGAGCAACGCTGCCTTGATTGACCCCTTGGCGCGCTCGTGTGAGCCGGGGTCGCCGGCGGCGAGCAGGTAGCGGACGCCGCCGACCATCAGCAGCAGCGTCGCCAGCGCGGCCAGCAGGCCGGTGATCCAGACGCGCAGGTTGTCGATCACCTGGTTGAGATCGCTGGGTGCGGCGAGCGCCGCCGGCGCGCTGACCAGCGCGACCGTCGTCGCGAACGCGAGCATGGTGAGCAGTCGTTTGT
>Ga0070741_10002483_pt1 | contig 49272 bp, 43 predicted proteins | sample Coa_R1_4_FD_66440 | JGI IMG/M metagenome (GOLD analysis project Ga0070741, IMG submission 66440) | Surface soil microbial communities from Centralia Pennsylvania, which are recovering from an underground coalmine fire - Coalmine... | ecosystem: Environmental > Terrestrial > Soil > Unclassified ... | reverse complement strand
GGAGGCGCGTAAACTACTCCCAACCGCGGTGATTTGCGAGAGGGCGGATCAGTTTTTCTCTTTGTCGCGGACGGCGGCCTCGTCCGATGGCTCGGGGGGCGCCTCCGCGCCGCCGACGGGCGGCTCGTCGTCCGGCTCGTCGTCCGGGGTCGCGAGCCGGTCGTACTGCTCCGCCATCTCGGCGAGCCGCGCGGCGTGGTGCGGCGCGAGCTCGTCCCGCCGCAAGCGCCAGCTCCAGTTGCCCTCAGGCCGCCCGGGGACGTTCATGCGCGCCTCGCTCCCGAGCGCGAGGACGTCCTGCACCGGCGCGATCGCCGTGTCGGCGACCGACGACATCGCCGCCCGGATCAGGTCCCAGGCGATGTCGTCGCCGCTCCGCGCCAGGTACCGCTGCGCGAACGAGCGCTCGGCCGCGGGAGCGCTCCGGAACCAGCCGACGGTCGTGTCGTTGTCGTGCGTTCCGGTGTAGACGGCGCAGTTCGCGCCGTAGCGGTGGGGGAGGAACGGGTTCTTCGCGCCGCCGGCGAAGGCGAACTGGAGAACCTTCATCCCGGTCAGGTCGAACTCGTCCCGGAGCGCCTCCACCGCGGGCGTCACGGCGCCCAGGTCCTCGGCGATGATCGGCAGGTCTTCGCCGAGGGCGCGCCGCAGCGCCCGGAAGAAGGCCGCCCCGGGGCCGGGGCACCAGCGCCCCCCGGCGGCGGTCTCCTCGTCCGCCGGCACCTCCCAGTAGCGCGCGAAGCCGATGAAGTGGTCGATCCGGACCACGTCGAACAGGTCCAGGGCGGCGCGCATGCGCGCGATCCACCAGGAGAAGCCGTCGCGCTCGGCGACGCTCCAGCGGTAGAGCGGATTGCCCCAGCGCTGGCCGGTTTCGCTGAAGTAGTCGGGCGGCACGCCGGCGACGACCGTCGGCCGGCCGTCGCGGTCGAGGAAGAAGAGGTCGGGGTGCGCCCAGACGTCGGCGCTGTCGTAGGCGACGAAGATCGGGAGGTCGCCGACGATCCGTATGCCCGCCGCGTTCGCCTCCGCCCGGAGCCGCCGCCACTGCCGGAAGAAGAGGAACTGGAGGAAGCTCTGGCGCGCGATCGCGGCCGCGTGGTCGCGCCGGGCGCGCGCGACGGCGGACGGCGCGCGCCGACGGAGGTCGCGGTCCCACTCCGGCCACGGCGCGCCCGCGTGCGCATCCTTGAGCGCCATGAAGAGCGCGTAGTCGTCGAGCCAGTGCGCTTCCGCGGCGCGGAACGCCTCGTACTCCGCCGCGAGGGAGGCCGGCGCGCTCCCCGCGAAGCGCGCCGCGGCGGCCGCGAGGAGGTCGGCTTTGAACGCGATGACCCGCCCGAATTCCACGCGATCGTCCGGCAGCTCCGGCGCTGCACGCAGGTCGTCGTGGGAGAGCGCTCCGTCCTCGGCCGCGTCGTCGGGCGAGATCAGGAGGGGATTCCCCGCGAAGGCGGAGAAACACTGGTACGGCGAGTCGCCGTAGCCGGTCGGCCCCAGCGGGAGGACCTGCCAGAGCGTCTGGCGCGCCTCGCCGAGGAAGCGGACGAAACCACGCGCGTCGGCGCCGAGGTCGCCGATGCCGTACCGGCCGGGCAGGCAGGTCGGGTGGAGCAGGAGGCCGCTCGCCCGCGGAAAACGCACCTATCGCTCCTCCCTCGACACGCGGCCCAGGCGCAGCATAGCAGCCGTCGCGCGATCAACCGCGCTCGGGGCCGCCGCTCGCCTCAGGCGAGGAGGCCCTTGCCCGGGACGTGGTTCACTTCGAGGCGGATGCCGTCGGGGTCTTCGAAGAGCACGGAGTAGTATCCGGGCGCCCACGGGCCGTCCTCCGGCGCGTGCACGATCTTCGCGCCGAGGCCGGCGACGAGCTCGTGGACGGCGTCGACGTCGGCGCGCTCGCGCACGCGGAAGCAGACGTGGTGGAGGCCGACGCGCTGCTGCACGAAGCGCTCGCCGCGGTGCTCCTCGGCCGCGTGCACGATCCCGACTGCGGTCCGGCCGCCGACGCAGTAGAGCATCTGGTCGGCGTCGATCACCGGCCGGAGGCCGAGGAAGGGCAGCAGGCGGGCGTAGAACTCGCGGCACGCCGCGAAGTCCGAGACGGTCAGCATGACGTGCGCGATCCCGTTGATCTCGAGCGCCATGGGGGCGGTTCTGGGTCAGGCGCCGCGGCGACGCAAGCCGGCGCGGTCGTAGACCGCGTCGATCACGCGCATGTTCGCGATCGCGTCCTCGGGGCCGGTCGGCACGGGGGCGTCGCGCCGGACGTGGTCGACGAAGGCGCGCAGCTGGTGGACGTAGCTCGCGTCGCCGGCGACCCGCTCGCGCCGAGTGCCCGTCGGCGTGCGAACGGTCAAGCGATGGTAGAACTGCGGCGCGACGAAGTTGAAGACGCGCATCTCGCCGCGATCGCCGCGCACGGTGGCCGAGATCGCGAAAAGGCGAGCAGAGAGGAGCGCGCAGCTCATGCGGCCGGTGCGGCCGTCGGCGAAGCGCATCTCGGCCGCCATCGCGCGGTCGATCTCCGGCCGCAGCAGGCGGGCGCGCGCGGAGACCACCTCGGGCTCGGCGCCGGCGAGGGTCCGGAGCGCGTGGATCGCGTAGCAGCCGGTGTCCATCGTCGCGCCGCCGGCGAGCTCGATGCGGTAGCGGATGTCGTTCGGCATCGGGAGCGGGATGCAGAAGCGCGTCTCGACGTCGCGAACGGCTCCGAGCTCGCCGCTCGCGAGCACCTCGAGCATGCGGGCCGCGAGCGGGTGGTAGCGCCAGTGGAAGGCTTCGACGAGCTTCCGTCCCGTTCGGCGCGCCGCCTCGGCCATCTGCGCCGCCTCGTCGGCGTTCGCGGCGATCGGCTTCTCGCAGAGGACGTCCTTCCCGGCCTCGAGCGCGCGGATCGTCCACGCGCAGTGGAGGCCGTTCGGGAGCGGGTTGTAGATCGCGTCGAGCGCGGGATCGGCGAGGAGGGCGTCGTAGGAGTCGTGCGCGCGGGCGATCCCGTGCTTCGCGGCGAAGCGGCGCGCGCGCTCGGGGTCGCGCGCGGCGACGGCCTCGACGCGGGCCTCCGGGACGCTGCGTGCGGGCCGGACCAGCGCCATCGGCGCGATGCGGGCGGCGCCGAGGATGCCGATCCGGAGGGGCGCGTCCGCCATTCGCTCAGAGCCCGAGGATCTCGTCGTAGCGCTTCAGGCGCGAGGCGTCGCCGCTCTGGATCCGCTTCGCGTTCATGTCGACGGCGAGCATCTGGCGATGGATGAAGACCGACGCGAGCACGCGGCGCTCGTCGTCCTCGCACGCCTGGAAGAGGAGCTCGGCCGACACGACGACGTCGATCACCATGTCGCACACGCGCTTCGCGTTCAGGAGGGCGTAGCTCGGATCGTCCATCAGGGCGGGCACCGACTGCACGAGCGCGTCGATCCCGTCGCGCACCGCGCGCACCTCCTCCGGGAAGCGGTCGACGATCGACTCGAGCTCCTGCCGCGTCTGCTCGAGCGCCGTGAAGAGAGCGCCCTTGCTCATCTCGCGCAGCGCGAAGCTCGCCTGGATCTCCGACGTGCCCTCGTAGATCGTCGTGATGATGGAGTCCGAGTGGAAGTGCCCGGCCGCCGACTCCGCCATGTAGCCGATGCCGCCGTGCACCTGGATGCCCGTCCGGGTGACGTGGTTGGCGACCTCGGTCGCGTAGTACTTGCAGAGCGGCGTGAAGAAGCGGATCAGCTGCACGCTGCGCTCGAGCTCGGCCTGGAGCGCGACGCGGTCGACCGCCGGCTCGCCGCCCTCGCGCGCGAGCCGGTGCTGGATCGCGTCGGCGAGGTCCACGAGCGCGCACGTCCGGTAGAGGAGCGCGCGCGCCGACTGGATCACCACGGCGCACACCGTGAGCATCGACTTCACGACCGGTTGCGAGATGATGGGCGCGCCGAACTGGACGCGCTCCGCCGCGTAGAGGCGCGCGCGGCGGTAGGCCGCGTGCGCGATTCCGATCGCCTGCGCGGCGACGCCGAGGCGGGCGTTGTTCATCAGGTCGAGCATGGCGCGGAAGCCGTTGCCGCGCTCGCCGAGGAGGTACGCCTCGGCGTGGTCGAACTCGATGGCGCAGGTCGGCGAGCCGTGGATCCCCATCTTGTGCTCGACGCGCGCCACTCGGACGCCGTTCCGCCGGCCGTCCGGCAGCTCGACCGGGCACAGCATGAGGTTGAGGCCGTTCGTCGTCCCCTTGGACTGCTCGTAGGTCGCGCCGTCGCGCGCGAGCACGAGGTGGATCGGCGCGCCGCCGTTCGTGATGAAGATCTTCGCGCCGTCGATGAAGAAGCGCCCGTGCTCCTCGCTGACGCGGGTCGCGATCGCGCCCAGGTCCGAGCCCGCCTGCGGCTCGGTGAGGTCCATGCAGCCCTGCAGCTCCCCGGATGCGAAGCGCGGCAGATAGCGCTGCTTGAGCTCCGGGCTTCCGTAGCGCTCGATGTCGCCGGCGACGCCCGCCTGCAGGCCGACGATCGTCATCAGGCTCGCGTCCGCGCGCGCGACCATCTCGAGGTAGCCGCAGTTGACGAGGATCGGCAGGCCGTAGCCGCCGTAGTCCGCGCCGATCGGCAGCGAGACGAGGCCCGCCTGCCGGAGCTTCTCGTAGCCCGACACGATGTGCGGAGGCGGAACGACGGCGCCGTCGACGAGCTGGACCTCGTCGGACCAGTGGGGGCGCGACGCGGCCTCGATGTCCTCGCAGATGTCGCCGAGCGTGCTCAGGATCGATTCGTAGGTGGCGAGCTCTTCGGCGACGTCCGGTGTGCCGCCGCGGCGGAGGTTCAGGTAGCGCTGCCAATCGACGCGGCGCTCGAGGAAGAGCCGCAGGTCGCGATGGAAGAACTCCTTGTCCATCCGACGCGAGGATAGCAGCCGCGCGACCGCGAAGCTCGGCGCGGGCCTCGGTCTTCAGCCGGCGCCCGGGACCTCCTCCGCGAGCGATCCCGGCCCCCGCGCACGCCACGCGCGCCAGCCCTCCCGCAGCTCGATGCGCGCCCACTGGGCGAGCGCGCGCACCAGCGGCCGCGTGCTGCCCGGGCGATGGGTGAACCCGTTCAGGAGGTGGCGGCGGCCGCGGTTCTCGCGTCCGAGCTGGGTGCGGGCCCGCCGCGCGCGCGCGATCGCGGCGAGGCGGCGGTTGTACGCGCGCATGAAGAGCGCGACCGGGGCGGTCGCCCGGTTTCCGAAGATCGGGACGACGAGCGCCTTCGGACCCATCTCCATCGGCCGGCTCACGACGCCGAGGAAGTACAGCCCGACGTCGAACGTGAACGCGATCCGCATGAGGTCGAACTCGCCGAGGTACTCGTACTTGTCGCGGTAGACCGCCTCGAACCACTCGCGATAGCTGCGCGCGAAGCGGCGATTGTGCGCCTCGACGAGCTTCGCGATCGGCTCGCCGCGGCGCTCGGCGAGGACGAGCTCGACGGCGGCGGTGACGGTGTAGCTGAGCCAGTCCATGCCGGGGCTGTAGAGGGGGTCGAGGAACGCGGCCGCGTCCCCGACGAGCGCGAAGCCGTCGCCCGCGTAGACCGTGCTGGAATACGCGAGCCGGCGGCGGTGGTGGACGTCGCGCTCGTTCCACTCCGCGTCCGCCATGATCTCGCGGCCGACCGGGTGCGCGACGAGGAAACGCTTGAGGCGCTCGCCCGGCGTCCCGTCCGCCGGCCAGTCGACGAAGCGCTCGTCGTAGACGACCCCGACGCTCACGTCGCCGCCGCGGAGGGGGATCAGCCACGCCCACCAGCCGTCGCCGGTCAGGTGGTTCGTCGCGGTGCCGCGGATCGCGAAGCTCGCCGCTGCCCAGTCGGGGAAGCGGCGCGCGAGCTCGATGCCGTCCCAGTCCTTGACGCCGCGCCAGCGCGCCCAGCAGGCCGCGATCGGGTGCCCGGCGTTGTGCCGCCACCACCCCTGGCTGCGCGCGATCACGGCGGCGTGTCCGGACGCGTCGATCACCCAGCGAGCGGCGATGGTCGCCGTCTCGCCGCCGTCGGCCTCGACGGTCACGCGCTGCTCGCCGCCGGGCGCGAGCGCGACCTCGCGCACGGCGGCGGGCCGCCACACCTCGACGCCGGCGGCGGCTGCGCCGGCGAGCACCTCCTCGTCGAGCGTCGAGCGGTCCACCTGGTAAGCCGGCAGGCGCGATTGGAAGAGATTCCCGAGCTCGCTGCTCTCGGCGAGGGAGCCGACGTCGCGATTGGCGAACCAGAACCGCATCCCCTGCTTGACGAGCTGGCGGTCGTTCAGCGAGCGCGTGAGGCCGAGGACGTGGCCGAGGAAGTACGCGCTCACCTCGACGGTCGATTCCCCCACCCGGCGGGTGAATGCGGGCGAGCGCTCGAGGACGAGCACGTCGAGGTCGGGTCGCGCGCGGCGGAGGAGCGTCGCGGCGGCGGCGCCCGCGAGCGCGCCTCCGATCACCACCACGTCGGTGCGCCGCGTGGCGCCGTCGGTCGGCTGCTCGGTCATCGCTTCATCGTCTCATCGGGCTCGCGCCGGTCCGGCCCACGCCGGCGAGGCCGGCCAGTGACGGCGCGTCCGGCGCGCCGGATGCTCCGGGTCGTGCAGCCGGCACGCCTCCTGGTACCGCTTCGTCGCGGCGGCCGCCTCGGCGGGAACCCAGTAGTCCTCCTCGGATCGCCAGAGCCCGTCGCCGGCGTAGCGGAGGATCGTCACGCCCGGGAAGTCGATCGCCGTGCCGCCCGGCGTCGGGTCGTCGCGCCGGTTGATCGCCTCGCAGACGACCCGGTCGCCGTCGATCGCGTACCACCCGAGCGCGCTGTACAGCTCGGGCACGCGCGCCATCGTCGGCTTGATCCACGCCCGGATCTCCTCGCGGCCGTTTCGTCGCCCGAGCACGTGCTCGACGTACGTCGCGTCCTCGGTGAACAGGTTCGCCCACGCGTCCCAGTCTTCGCCGACCGCTCCCGTCTGCCAGTACCGGATGAACGCCGCCTCGACCTCGTCCCGCGAGTACCCGGCCATCGCGCCCTCCCGCGCCGCCAGCGCTCCGGCAGCCGCGTGTTCGATTGTATCCGCGCCGGCTCCGCGACGTGTCAACCGAGCCCGGGCGGGCCCTTTCCCCGGGCCGGCACCGGCGCGCCGGCTCGGGTCCGCGGTCCAGAGGTGCCGACGACGTCCGCGACGTCCGATTTCCCGAGGGCTTGACCGCGCGCCGCGGGGAAGGCAGCGTGCCCTTTTTGAGACAAAACCCCAAGGAGGGCTGGATGGTCTTTCGACGCTCGATACTCGCGCTCGGCGCACTGGCGGCCTTCGTCGGCTTCGCGGCGTGGTCCGCGACCGCGGCCGACTCGACCGACGCGCTGGTCAAGTACTTCCGCAAGAAGAACAACCTGCCTCCGACCCAGAACATCACGGTCAAGGACGTCAAGGATTCGCCCATCAAGGGAGCGAAGCAGGGCGTGCTCGACATCGCGGGACAGCAGGTGGCCTTCATCGCGTCGCCGGACATGCGCTACGTCGTCTTCGGCGACGTGGACGACATCACCGTCGACCCGTCCAAGGCGGTCATGGACAAGATCTCCCTGAAGGGCGAGCCCTTCAAGGGACCGAAGGACGCGAAGGTCACGATCGTCGAGTACTCGGACTTCCAGTGTCCCTTCTGCTCGAAGGGGTACAACACGATGGAGAAGGAAGTCCTGCCGCAGTACACCGACAAGGTGAAGTTCTACTACAAGCACCTTCCGCTGAACTTCCACCCCTGGGCCGAGCCGGCCGCGATCGCCTACGAGTGCATCAAGCAGCAGGACCCGGAAGCGGCCTGGGTCGTCTATCGCGGCTTTTTCGAGAACCAGAAGGACGTGAACCCCACCAACGTCAAGGAAAAGGCGATGGGGTTCATCACCGACAAGAAGATCGACAAGGCGAAGTTCGACGATTGCTACGACAACAAGAAGACGCTCCCCAAGATCAACGCCGACCGCGCCGAGGCGGCGGCGCTCGGCATCACCGGGACGCCGTCGTTCGTCGTGAACGGGCGCCACGTGAAGGGCGCGCAGCCCGCCGATCGGTTCAAGGCCGTGATCGACGACGAGCTCGCCTCCTCGAAGTAGCGTTTTTCCCGCGCACCTCGCGCAAAGCCGGCAGCGGTGCCCCCCGCTGCCGGCTTTTTTTCGCGGTGCGGACACCGCGAGGGGGAGAAATCCCCTCGTTGAAACGGCCCTGCGCGGGCGCTGGGCGTTCGTTAGAGTCGGGTCCGCGCCGGGAGGCTCGGCGCGACGAGAGCGACGGATGTCGGGCGACGAGCAAGACGTGCTGGCGGCGAACGCCGGCTTCTATCGCGCGTTCGCCGCGCGCGACACGTCCGCGATGGACGCGTTGTGGGCGCGCGACTGGCCGGTCGCATGCGTGCACCCGGGATGGCGCCCGCTGTTCGGCCGGGACGAGGTCATGGCGAGCTGGCTCTCGATCCTGGGGAATCCGGCCGCGCCCGCGATCGCGTTCCGCGACGCGACGGCTCACCTCGGCGGCGATCTCGCGTTCGTGCTCTGCACGGAGAGCCTGCCGGGGGGCGAGCTGATCGCGACGAACGTCTTCGCGCGCGAGCGCGGCGGCTGGCGGATGGTGCACCACCACGCGGGTCCGATCGCTCCCGGCGCCGACGACGACGAGGAGCCACCCGAGCTGCTGAACTGAGCGGCGCGGCTCGGGATTCGGAGAAGCTCGGAGAGGAGACGAGGCGACATGAAGTGGTGGTCGGCGATCTCCGACAAGCCTCGGCTCGATTCCGCGGTCGCGGACGCCGTCGCGGACGTGCGGCGTGCGCTCGGCGACGCGCGCCCCGACCTCGCGGTCGCGTTCGTCTCCGCGCATCACGCCGCCCGGTACCGCGAGCTGCCGGCCATGCTGCGCGAGGCCCTCGGCGCCGCGACCGTGCTCGGGTGCAGCGCGCGGAGCGTCATCGGCGGCGGCCGCGAGCTCGAGGAGCAGGCCGGCCTGTCCGTCATCGCGGCATCGCTCCCGGGCGTCGACGTGGTTCCCTTTCACATCGGCTCCGACGCGCTCCCGGAGGCCGGCGGCCGCGCCGAGGCGTGGAGCAAGCTCGTCGGCACGTCTCCCGACCGCCGTCCGCACTTCGTCGTGCTCTCCGATCCGTTCTCGTTCGACATCGAAGGCTTCGTGCGCGGCCTGGATCGCCACTTCGCCGGAAGCCGGACGGTCGGCGGGGTCGCGAGCGGCGGCCGCACGCCGGGCGACAACGCGCTCTACCTCGGCGACCGCGTGTACCGCGCCGGCCTCGTCGGCGTAGCCCTCGCGGGCGAGATCGCCGTCGACACGGTGGTGGCGCAAGGCTGCAGGCCCATCGCGCAGCCGATGTTCGTCACGCGCTGCCGCGAGAACTGGCTCCTCCAGCTCGACGGCCGCCCGGCGCTGGAGGTGCTGCAGGAGATCTACCAGCGCCTGTCGCCGGAGGATCAGGAGCTCTGTCGCGGGTCGCTCTTCCTCGGCATCGAGATGCGGGTGTCGCAGGCCGAGTATCGCCAGGGCGATTTCCTGATCCGGAACCTGCTCGGCTCCGATCCCGCGACCGGCGCGATCGCGGTCGGAGCGCTCCTGCACGAGACGCAGGTCGTGCAGTTCCACCTGCGCGACGCGCGCACGTCGGCCGAGGACCTCGACCAGCGGCTCGAGCGCTACCGCAGCGAGATCGAGCCGGCGAGCGCCCGCGGCGCGCTGCTCTTCTCGTGCCTCGGCCGCGGGGAGCACCTCTACGGCCACAGCGGGCACGACAGCGAGGCGCTCCGGCGGGCCCTCGGCGACGTCGCGGTCGGCGGCTTCTTCTGCAACGGCGAGATCGGCCCGGTGGAGGGCCGGACGTTCCTGCACGGCTACACGAGCGCCTTCGCGATCTTCCGCGAGCGCGGCTGAACGCCTCGCTCAGCTCGCGGTGTCCTCGCGCGCCAGCGTTCGTCGAAGCCGTCGGTGCGCCGACTGGTACGCGGACAGCGACGGCCGCCAGAGCAGGAAGCCCGCGGCCGCGAGAAGCACGACCCAGAGCCCGAGCGACTCGGGATCGGGCAGGGCGGGCGCGCTCAGCCCGACCACCGAGAGCGCCATCGCGAAGCTCGCCGCCCCGAAGAGGAGGCGCGCGACCGCGGCTTCGGCGTTGACCTGCGTCCGGCGATTCGACTGCCGGCGCACGCCGGCGCGCGCGAGCAGCGCGCAGAGACGCCGCAGCTTCGCGAGCGCGATCACGAGGAGCGGCAGCGTCGTCGCGATCGCGACCAGCTGCGCGAGCTCCGGACCGGTGTCGATCCACCACGGAAGCCGGGGGAAGGCGACCTTCACTTCGGCCTCGACCGCCGTCGCAGCCCCGAACACCGCGACCGTGAGGGCGAAGATGAGCGCGATCTGGAACGCGAGGCTCCGCACCGCGCGCCCGCGTGCTCCCCGCACGCCGCCGGGCGTGCTCGTCCAGCCGGTGTACGACCCGAGCGCGGCGTGCACGCGCCTGGGTGCGAGCGCGCTCAGCCGGTCCGCGAGCGGGTCGGCGGCACGGATGAGGTAGGGCGTTGCAAAAGTCGTCACGGCGGAGACCGCGACCGCGATCGGATAGAGGAAATCGCTCGTCACGCGGAGCGTCGTTCCGAGCGACGCGATGATGAACGAGAACTCGCCGATCTGAGCGAGACCCATGCCCACCCGCAGCGACTTCCGCGCCGGGTTCCCCGAGATCAGCGTCCCGACCGTGCACGTGACGATCTTCCCGATGATCACGGCGATCGAGATGCCGGCGATCGGCATCCACCACTCGCGCAGCATCGCGGGGTCGATCATGAGCCCGATCGTCACGAAGAACACGGCGCTGAAGAGGTCGCGGAGCGGCGCGACCAGATGCTCGATCTGGTGACGAGAATCGGACTCGGCCATGATCGCGCCGATCAGAAATGCGCCGAGCGCGACGCTGTAGCCGAGCTCGACCGCCAGCAGGGAGACGCCGAAGCAGACCCCGACGACGCACACCAGCAGCATCTCGTGGCTCCGCGCGCGCGCGACGAACGCGAGCAGCGGCGGCACGGCGAGAAGTCCGATCACGAGCACGACCGTCAAGAAGATCGCGAGGTGGGCGAGCATGGTCGCGATCTCGGCGACGCTGAGCGTGCCGGTCATCGCGATGCTCGACAGAAGCGCCAGCATCGCGATCGCGAGAATGTCCTCGACGATCAGGATGCCGAAGATGAGCTGCGCGAATTGCTCGCGCGCGAGACCGAGCTCGCCGAGCGCCTTCACGATGATCGTCGTCGACGAGATCGACATCATTGCGCCGAGGAACAAGCTGTCGATCTGGCTCCAGCCCAGCCAGTCGCCGATCTCGTAGCCGACGCCGATCATGAGCCCGATCTCGAGCGTCGCCGCGACGAGCGCCGTGGGCCCGACGGTGCGAAGGCGCCGGAGGCGGAACTCGAGCCCCAGGCTGAACATGAGGAAGATGACGCCGAGCCCGGCGAGGGCGCCGATCGTCTCGTGGTCCGTGATGAGGTCGAACGGCGGCGTGTACGGCCCGATCAGGACGCCGGCGGCGATGTAGCCCAGCACGACCGGCTGCCGCAGGCGGTGGAACAGGACCGCGACCCCGCCCGCGATCGTGAGCACGATCGCGAGATCCCGGACCAGGTTCATTCCGTGCATGGGGCCGCCGTCCCTCGGGCCCGGCGAAGCGGGCCCCGGGAGGTTGTCGGCCTCTGCGCCGCGAAACACCAGCGCTCGGCTGCGCAATGGCCGAGTCCGTCTGGTTCGAGCGGCGCGAGCGCGGTACACCCGGAGCGTGCGCGCGGAGCTGCCGGGCTGGATGCGATCGCGAGCGGGCGCGGCGCCGATCCTCCTCGTCGCACCGCACGGCGGCATCAGCCCGCGCGACCTGCTGGAGCCGCCCGCGGGCGGGAGCGCCCGCTCGAACGACCTCTACACAGCCGACGTGGCGGCGGCGCTCGCGGAGCGCCTCGACGCCTCGCTGCTCGCGAACGTCGCCCTCGACCGCAACCAGATCGACCTCAACCGCCTGAGCGAGGTGGAGCGCGCGGCGCCGTGGTTCCTGCACGCGATCGGCGAGCACGTCGAGCGCCTCCTCGCGCTCCACGACCAGATCGAGATCGTATTCGTACACGGGTGGCACATCGTGCAGCCCAAGTGCGACATCGGCCTCGGCCGCTCGCTCGCCACCCCGCAGGCGGCGGCCGCGGCGGCGCGCGCCCTCACGGTCCCGGCGCGCTACGTCGACGACCGCCTCGAGCCGCTGCGCGCGCTCTGCCGCGCGGCCGGCATCGCGGCGGCGTACGGCGAGCGCTGGCCGGCCGCGCACGCGAACAACGTGATGCAGGTGTTCCGCCAGACCTCGACGCGCGCCTTCGCGGGCGTCGCGGGCGCGCTCGCGGCGTGGGCGCGCGCGGGCCGGATCGCGGCGACGCAGCTCGAGCTGGGCGCGCCGATCCGTTGGCCGGGACGCATGCGCGACGCGTTCGTCGATGCCTTCGTGTCGGCGTGCGGCGGGGAGAGCGGCGGTGTCGCGACCCCGTCCGGCGGCCACGGCCCGAGCGGTCGCGCCGCCGATGCCGCTTCGTCCGGCGGGTCGCTCGCGTCCCTCGGCGCGCGCACCGTCCAGGGGCACGATCCCGACGCCGGCGCGAGCGGCCTCGGGATCGCGGCCGCGATCGGACCGATGCCCGACGGCCGCCTGGGAGCGCGGCTCCTCTTCTTCCCGGGCGGGCGGCGGCTCGTCCTCTTCACGGGCGAGGAGCGCGTGCCGGAGGGGCGCCGCGTCGGGGGCCTCACGATCGACGATCGCGCGGGCGGTCTCGCGCTCCGCTTCCGCGGCCCGGCGCTGCTCGCACCGGACGCGAGCCGCCACTTCCGGAGCGAGGTCGAGCAGGCGCGCGCGCGCGTCGTCGACGTCCGCGCGGATCTTCAGCTCGACACGAGCGCGGGACACGAGTTCGGGCCGCTCGCGGGGGCCGTCGAGATCGACGGCGCGCGCTTCGACGTCGCGACCCACGGCTTCACCACGCCTGCGCTCGCGCGCGCGACGCCGCCGAGCGACGGCTCGTCCACCCGCGTCACCGCGAGCTTCGGGCGCGACCTCGGGCTCGCCCTCACGGTGCGCTCGCCGGGCGGTGCGGTGGAGGGACAGCGCTTCGCCGGCGGCGAGCGCGCGGAGGTTCGCGCGCGGCCGGCCGACGGCGCCGCGGTCGCGACCGCGGCGTCCGACGCATCCGCTCCCTTCGTCGTGCGCCTGGGCGGCGAGGCGCTCGCCTGCCGTCCGGCGTGCCACCTCGCCTGGCTGCGGCCGCTCGCGGGCGGACGCTGGGCGCGCGTGACCTTCGGGGTCGCGTCGTTCGCGCTCGCCGATCGCGGCGGAGGAAGCGGGCTGTACGAGCACGTCGTGCCGGTGCCGTGCGCCGCGCGCGCGGAGGAGGGCACGGCGGCAGCGGCGGCCGGTGAGGAAGACGAGGACGCGCCATGAAACCGATCGACCTCCGGAGCGACACGGTCACGCGGCCGACTCCCGCGATGCGCGAGGCGATGGCGCGCGCCGAGGTCGGCGACGACGTCTACGGCGAGGATCCCGAGGTGAACCGCCTCCAGGCGGCGGCCGCTCGCCGGGTCGGCAAGGACGCCGCGCTCTTCGTTCCCTCCGGCACGATGGCGAACCAGATCGCGATCCGCGTCCACACGCACCACGGCGACCTCGTCCTCGCGAGCGAGGGCGCGCACCTCGTCCGGTACGAGTCGGGCGCGGCGGCCGGGATCTCCGGCGTCCAGGTGAAGACGGTCGGCGCGGGCGGGCTGTTCGACGCCGACGACGTGCGGAACGCGATCACGCCGCCCGACCACCACAACCCGCCGACGTCCCTGGTCGCGGTCGAGAACACGCACAACGCGGCCGGCGGTCGGATCTTCCCGCTCGCGGCGATCCGCGAGATCGCGGCGGTCGCCCGCGAGCGCGGCCTTCGCCTGCACCTCGATGGAGCGCGCATCTTCAACGCGGAGGTCGCGACCGGGATCCCGGCGCGCGAGTGGGCCGAGCCGTTCGACACGGTCTCGTTCTGCTTCTCGAAGGGCCTCGGCGCGCCGGTGGGATCGATCCTGTGCGGTGACGCGGACACGATCGATCGCGCCCACCGCATGCGGAAGATGCTGGGCGGCGGGATGCGCCAGGCGGGCATCCTGGCGGCCGCCGCATCGCACGCGCTCGAGCACCACGTCTCACGGCTTCGGGAGGACCATGCGTCGGCCCGCCGACTCGCCGCCGGGCTCCGCGCCCTGGGCGCCGGCATCGCGGGGGAGCCGGAGACGAACATCGTCGTCTTTCGGGTCGCCGACGCCGCGCGCTGGGCCGCCGCCGCGCGCGCGGTCGGCGTCCTCGTGAACGCCATCGCGCACGACCGGGTGCGCGCGGTGACCCACCAAGACGTCACCGCCGACGACGTGGAGGAGGCGCTCGCGCGCCTGCGCGGCTTGGTTACTTGACGCGGAGGATCTGCCCGCGGAGCTCGCCGCCGGGAGAGGCGGTGGTGTGGATGTCGACGTACCAGAGGTTCCTGTAGAGATCCCGCTTCTGATCGCTCGCGAGCGGCCCGACGCAGCCGTTCTTCGGGTTCGCGACCGGCAGGGGGAACAGGATGGGCGCCCCGCCGACATCCGGAAGCGCAGGGCCGTGGATGTGCGCCAGGATCTCCGCACCGGCGAGGTTCGCGTGGACGACGTCGTAGCAGAGCATCCGCGTGACCGCGTCGTAGTGCAGGAAGGCGTTGCCCATTCCGACGCTGGCGTTTGGAGGCGTCTGCTGGGCTGCGTTCAGGTTCGCGAGGAACATCGTGGTCGCGGCGTCCACGCGCTCCCCGGCTAGGAGGATCGCGCTCAGCAGAACGGCCGCGAGCGCGATGTTCGGCGGAGTCTTGCGGTTCGGTGAGGCTTGGATTCGGGTCGTCGCATTCGCCATGTCGACCTCCGCCCGGAGCCCGGTCGGGTGAGATCGCCATAGAGCAGCGCCGGGCGGTGGGCAATCGCGAATCCAGGCCCGGGATCGATCTCCCCCATCGGCGGAGCTACCCCGATCGGGCTCATCGTTTCGGCCCTACGGACCGAAAATCGGGACGATCGGACGGGTTTCGACGCGCCGCCCTTGAAGTCAACCCGGGGGTTCGTTCGTCCGTAGTAGCAGTCGGGCGGGCCGCACCGCGGCGGAGCGACCGCAGAAGAGAGGAGCAAACGCGCGATGCCGGCTTCGAAGATCGGTTTCCGTCCGGCGGAGGCCGCGTCCTTGCGCTCCGTCCTCGTCGTCCTCGCCGCGGCAGCGGCGGTGGCCGTCGCGGCGGGGCGGGTGAGCGCCGCCGAGGGCGACGCCGACGGGCTCATGGCGAAGGCGAAGGCGAACGGCAGCGTCCGCGTCATCGTCCGGCTCGACGTCGCGGAGGCGGCCCACGCCGGCGCCGCGCCGCTTCCGACCCTCCGACGCGCGGCGATCGCGGCGTCGCGCGCCGAGCTCGCGCGCGCGCTGCCGGCTGGAACGTGGGCCACGGCGCGCGAGTACGAGACGCTCCCCTACGTCGCGCTCGAGGTTTCCCCCGATGCGCTCGCGCGCCTCGAGAGCTCGGGGGTCGCGCAGAGCATCGTCGAGGATCGCCTCGAGACGGTGCAGCTGCCGGAGAGCGGACCGCTCGTGCAGGCGACGGACGCGGCTGCGCTCGGCTACGACGGCAGCGGCTGGGCGGTCGCCATCCTGGACACCGGCGTCGACGGCAATCACCCGTTCCTCGCCGGCAAGGTGATCGCGGAGGCGTGCTTCTCCGCGAACGGAAGCTGTCCCGACGGATCCACGACGCAGATCGGCTCGGGAGCCGCCGCGCCGTGCGGCTACGCGCCGCGGACGTGCCTGCACGGGACGCACGTCGCCGGTATCGCGGCCGGGCGCGGAGACGCGTTCTCGGGCATCGCGCGCGGCGCCTCGATCGTCGCGGTGCAGGTCTTCTCGCGCTTCACCGGCCGCGACAACTGCGCCGACGAGGGCGAGGACCCGTGCGCGAAGAGCTTCACGTCCGACACGATCGCCGCGCTCGACTTCGTGAACTCGCTGCGCCAGACCGTCCCGATCGCGGCGGTGAACCTGAGCCTCGGCGGCGGGCGCTACTTCTCGCAAGCCGCGTGCGACCTCGACAATCAGGCCCGGACGGAGATCGTCGACGCGCTGCGCGCTGCCGGCGTCGCGACGGTGGCGGCGGCGGGCAACCAGTCGTACACCGACTCGCTGACGGCTCCGGCGTGCGAGACGGCGGTCGTGAGCGTCGGCGCGACGACGAAGTCCGACGCCATCGCCAGCTTCTCCAACTCGGCGTCGTTCCTCTCCTTGCTCGCGCCCGGCACGCCGATCCTCTCGTCGATCCCGCCCGACCAGTTCGCGTACATCTCGGGAACGTCGCAGGCGACGCCGCACGTGACCGGCGCGTTCGCGATCCTGTACCAGCGCATGGGCGGGGCGTCGGTCGACACCGCGCTGTCGGCGCTCCAGTCGACGGGTCTTTCGATCTTCGATCCGCGAAACGGGCTGTCGAAGCCGCGCATCCGGATCCTCGACGCATTGAACTCGCTTCCGAGCCCTGGCAGCCCGTCGGGCATCCAGATCTCGCCGGATGTGAAGCACTCGCTCATCAGCAAGGACGTGAACGGCGAGCGCTGGGCGATCGCGACGAACGGCGGCACGGCGAGCGTCACCGGGAACGTGTTCAACCCGAGCGGCGGCTCGCCGACGTTCCTCTGGTGCCAGCGCACCGGCAGCGACGGCAACCCCGATCCGTACGCCGAGCAGATCTCGTTCTCGTGCTCGGTCGCCGGCAACTGCAACAGCGCCGCGTGCCCGGTCGGGCAGTGGTCGTTCGCGAGCAACGTGACGCTTCCGGGTTCGTTCTTCCTGCCGCCGGCCGCAGGCGCCGCGAGCGTCGCCGGCGGATCCGCCGGCGCGAGCGTGGCGAGCGACGGTGCGACGGCGGTCGCGCTTGCGGACGTGGAGAGCGCGCTGCAGATCTCCCCGGACAGCGCGGAGACGCTCGTCAGCAAGGACGTGAACGGCGAGCGCTGGGCGATCACGCGCAACGCCGACGACGGCACCGTGACGGGAAACGTCTACGCGCCGGGCGGCGGCGACCCGAAGTTCGTCTGGTGCTCGCTCGCGGGCACCGACGGAAACCCCGACCCGTCGCTGGTGCATCTCACCTACAACTGCTCGGTCGCGGACCGGTGTCCCGGACCGACGTGCGCCCCCGACGCGTGGTCGTTCTTCTCGCAGGTGACCCTGCCGGGGTCGTTCTTCCTGCCGCGTTGAGCCGGCGCGCGACCGCCCGGTTTCGCAGCGGCCGCGCCCGGCGAGCGGGCCGTCGTCGCGTGCGGCCCGTCAGCTTCCGGCGGGCGACGGCGCCGGGTGGCGCTCCTTCCAGAATGCGAGGTCGGCGATCGTCCGGAGCTTGTCCTTGGTGAACGCCTGGTCCGGCAGGTCGATCCCGTACGCGACGTCCGTCACCTGCAGCTCGGTCCAGGTGCCGGCGGGGACGTTCTTCATCGTGACGTGGAAGGGCGTCGGGACGCCCGAGACGCGCGACACGCTGTCGAAGGTCTCGACCTTGAACGCGATTCCGGACGGGCTGTAGAACTCGCGCTTGACCGGAAGCAGCGTCTCCGTGTCGACCCAGGTGACGATGCGCGCGTAGTACCACTGCTTCGTCTTCGCGCTCGGGATCGACTCGATCTCGTACGCCTTCCGCCCGCCGATCGTCTCGGTCGCGAGCAGCTTGTTGGTCGTGTCGAGGTCGATGAAGCCGAGGTCCGCGTACGTGAAGTCGGAGTCGAGGAAGCTCGTGTAGTTCTCGGCGGGCACGAGCTCGCGGACGCGGCGCACGACCGGGACGTAGATCCACTCGCGGTTGTCGTGCTGCCCGGGCTTGTGATCGCTCACGAGGTAGGCGAGTCCCTTCGCGTCCTCCGGCTCGAGGATCACGGTCAGCGATCGTCCCTCGCCCGCGATGTGCTTCCGCGCCTGCACGAGCGTGAACTGCCGCTCGAAGGCTTCCTGGTGGACGGTCATCTGCATGCGGCGCAGCGAGGTCTGCTCCGGCTCGAGCGCGGCCTTCATCTGCGCGAGGATCGAATCGGGCGACGGCTTTCCCGAATCGGCGCGGGCTCGCGTGGCCTCGACGAGCGCCATCGCGGCGAGCGCGGCACACGCCGCGGTCGCGATCCGGCGCTTGCGCTCGACGCGAGCGTCCCTTCCAGCGCGTGGTCGTCGCATCACGTCCTCCTTCGTGCGGAGAATCGCTGGCGCGCATATCGCGGCTCGCCGCGCGAAGCCAGCGAGCCGCAATCGTCGTCGCGAGCGCAGGTCAGGAACGCGCGACCCGGCGGCAGAAATCGGCGAGCCCCTCTTGCCAGGCGGGCAGCTCGATTCGCGGGTCCTGGATCGACGTCAGCACGGAGTAGGCCGGGCGCTTCGCGGGGCGGGGGAACTCGGCGGTCGTGACCGGGACGACGGGCGTCGCGACTCCGAGGCGGCGGTAGAGCTCGCAGGTCAGCTCGTACCAGCTCGTGCCGCCCGCGCCGGCGAGGTGGTAGGTGCCGAACGCGCCGGTCGCGAGCAGCCGGACGAGGGCGCGGGCGAGGTGCGGCGCGTACGTCGGCGACCCGGTCTGGTCGTTCACGACCCGCACCTCGGGTCGGGAAGCGGCGAGCTCCAGCATCGTGTGCGGGAAATTGCGATGCCGCGCGGCGTACACCCAGGCCGTCCGCACCACGAAGTGGCGCGGGTTCAGCTCGCGCACCGCGATTTCGCCGGCGAGCTTGCTCGCCCCGTACACCGAGGTCGGCGACGGGCGGTCGTACTCGTGGTAGGGGCGCGTGGCAGTTCCGTCGAAGACGTAGTCGCTCGACACGTGGACGAGCGCGATTCCGGCGTCGGCGGTCGCGAGCGCGAGGTTCCGAGGCCCGAGCGCGTTGCCGCGGTACGCGGCCTCCGGATCCGCTTCGGCGTCGTCGACGCGATTGTACGCCGCCGCGTTCACGACGGCGTGCGGGCGCTCGCTCTGCACTGCGAGCCGGACCTGCGTCAGGTTCGTCACGTCGAGCCGATCGCGTGCGAGGGCGACCACCTCGTGGCCCGCGAGCGCCTCGGGGAGCAGCGCTCCGAGCTGGCCCGCGGCCCCGGTCACGAGCACCTTCATCGCGCGCGGTCTTCGTACGAGGGGAGGCGGTCCAGCCACGCGGAAAGCGGCGGCGCATCCCGGTCCTTGTCGGAGAGGATCGGCGCGTCGATCGGCCACTCGATCCCGATCGCGGGATCGTTCCAGAGGAGGCGCAGCTCGCCGCCGGCGTCGTAGAGGTCGCTGCACTTGTACTCGATCTCGGCCCACTCGCTCAGCACGCAGAAGCCGTGCGCGAAGCCCTCCGGCACGAAGATCTGGCGGAAGTTCTCGCTCGAGAGGAGCACCGAGACCCAGCGGCCGAAGGTCGGCGAGCCGCGCCGGATGTCGACGACGACGTCGAAGATCTCGCCCGACAGCGCGCGCACGAGCTTCGCCTGCGGCTTCCGGAGCTGCGCGTGCAGGCCGCGCACGGTGCCGCGCACCGAGCGCGAGTGGTTGTCCTGGACGAACGTCGCGCTGATGCCGCCCGCCGCGTAGCGCGGCGCATGGTAGGTCTCGACGAAGAATCCGCGCGGGTCGCGGTGGACGTCGGGCTCCACCACGATGACGCCGGGGAGCTCGGTGGGAAGGAACTCCATCGCTCAGGCGTCCTGCTCGAGGATGCGGCGCAGGTAGATCCCGTACGGGGTGCTCGGCATCCGGTCGGCGAGGCGCTCGACTTGGCGCGCGTCGATGTAGCCGAGCCGGTAGGCGATCTCCTCGATGCACGCGACCTTGAGCCCCTGCCGCTCCTCGATCGCCTGGATGAAGTTCGCCGCCTGGAGGAGCGCCTCGTGCGTTCCCGTGTCGAGCCACGCGATGCCGCGGCCGAGCCGCTCGACGTGGAGCTCGCCGGTCCGGAGGTAGGCGAGGTTCACGTCGGTGATCTCGAGCTCGCCGCGCGCGGAAGGCTTCAAGCCGGCGGCGACGTCGACCACGCGCTCGTCGTAGAAGTAGAGGCCCGTCACCGCATACGACGAGCGCGGCTTCGCGGGCTTCTCCTCGAGGCCGATCGCTCGCCCGGTCGCGTCGAACTCGACGACGCCGTAGCGCTCGGGGTCGCGCACCTGGTAGCCGAAGACGGTCGCCCCGCTCGTGCGCTGCGCGGCGCGCCGGAGGTCGTCGGCGAAGCCGTGGCCGTAGAAGACGTTGTCCCCGAGCGCGAGGACCACGCGCGAGCCGCCGAGGAACTCGCGCCCGATCAGGAACGACTGCGCGATGCCCTCGGGACGCTCCTGCGCGCGGTACTCGAGGCGCAGGCCGACCTCGCTGCCGTCGCCGAGGAGCCGGCGGAAGCCGTCCTGCTCGTGCGGCGTCGTGATGATGAGCACGTCGCGCACGCCGGCGAGCATGATCGTCGACAGCGGATAGTAGATCATCGGCTTGTCGTAGATCGGGAGCAGCTGCTTCGACGTCGCGCGCGTGACCGGGTGGAGCCGCGTGCCGGCTCCGCCGGCGAGCAGGATGCCCCTGATGTGACGGACCTCCGCGGTCACGACGCCTCCGCGTCCGAAAGGCCGAGGCGCTCCCGGCCGTAGCGGCCGGCCTGCACCTCCGCGCACCAGTCGCGATGCTCCAGGTACCAGCGCACGGTGCGCGCGAGCCCCGATGCGAAATCGTGCCGCGGCTGCCAGCCGAGCTCGCGCCGGACCTTCTCGGCGTCGATCGCGTAGCGACGATCGTGGCCGGGCCGGTCGGGGACGAAGCGCTTCAGCTCCGCGTACGAGCCGAGGCCGCGCGCCCGCAGCGCGGGATTCTCGCGCGCCGGGAGCGCGTCCTCGAGCGCCTCGCACAAGCGATCGACGATCTCCAGGTTCGTCTGCTCGTTCCGCCCGCCGATGTTGTACTTCTCTCCCGGCACGCCGCGCTCGAGGACGCAGAGGATCCCGGCGCAATGGTCCTCGACGAACAGCCAGTCGCGGACGTTGAGGCCGTCGCCGTAGATCGGAAGGTCCCGCCCCTCGATCGCGTTCAGCAGCGTGAGCGGGATCAGCTTCTCCGGGAACTGGTAGGGGCCGTAGTTGTTCGAGCAGTTCGTGACGAGCGTCGGAAGGCCGTAGGTCTCGCGGTACGCGCGCACCAGGTGATCCGCCGCCGCCTTGGACGCCGCGTAGGGCGAGTTCGGCGCGTACGGCGTGTCCTCGCTGAAGCTGCCCGTCGGACCGAGCGTGCCGTACACCTCGTCGGTCGACACGTGGAGGAAGCGGAACGAGTCTCGTCCGCCGGATTCCGCGACCCAGCGCCGCGCCGCTTCCAGCAGCTCGAACGCTCCGACGGTGTTGGTCGCGACGAAGGCGCGCGGCCCGTCGATCGAGCGATCGACGTGCGACTCGGCGGCGAAGTTCAGGATCGCGGCCGGGCGGTGCTCGCGGATCACGGCGTCGACGGTCGCGCGATCGGCGATGTCGCCGCGCACGAATGCGAAGCGCGGGTGGCGCTCGACGTCGCGCAGGCTCGCGAGGTGGCCCGCGTACGTCAGCTTGTCGAGGACGACGATCCTCGCGTTCCGCTCGGCGAGGGCGAGGCGGACGAAGTTGCAGCCGATGAAGCCCGCGCCGCCGGTGACGAGCCACGTCCCCATGGGCGCACGAGATACCGCAGGCCCGGCGGGCTCGCCAGCGTTCGGCTCTCCGAGGCCGGCCCGCGAGCGGCGCCGCCGTTCCGGCGACGCCGCGGCGACTCACCCGTGCTGGTGCTCGGGCCGCAACAGGTCGTTCACCGTCTTGACGGGGTTGAACGTCGCGAGCGGCACCTCGACGAAGATCGTCGTCCAGTCCGCCATCGCGCCGTTCCAGAGGCCGGGGTGCTCGAGCGCCCGCAGCGCGCGCCCGCCGCTCGACTTCTCGGTGATGAACGCCGCGTTCGGATCGACGTGCCGTGCGAGATCGTAGCCCCGGCCATGGCGGTCGCGCAGCGCGCACGCGAGGTCGACGGGATTGAAGTGCGTGGCGCTCGCGTGCACCTCCTTCTGGCCGGGATCCGACAGGTCGATTTGCGCGGTCTCGACGATCTGGAGGCTCTCTTGGCCGTCGGCTGCCGCGACCCAGAACGGTCCGCCGCCGGTCTCTCCGGAGGCCGGCACCATGCCGCAGGCCCGAAGCGGGCGATCGAGCTTCGCGCGCGCGAACCTCGCCCGCTCCGCGAGCGTGCCCGCGCCGACCGCTCCCGGTACCGGGCATGCGAGGTCGCGCTCGAGGAGCGCGATCGCGCGGTCGACGGCATCGGCGCGCGGCTCGCCGTCGAGCGCCGCCAGCGCGTCGAAGATCCTGGCCTGCGTCTCGACCAGGATGCCGGCCAGCACCTGCTTCCACCGGACGCAGACATCGCGCCGGGAATCCGGCACGATGTTGTCGATGTTCTTGACGATCACCAGGTCGGCGCCGAGCGCCGCCAGATTCGAGAGCAGCGATCCGTGGCCGCCGGGCCGGAAGAGGAGCGATCCGTCCGGCTCGCGGAAGGGAGCGCCGTCGGCGTCGATCGCGATCGTGTCGGTCGACGGGCGCTGCTCGGAGAAGCCCACGTCGAAGCGAGTGCCGGTCCGGCGCTCGATCGCCGGCCGGATCCGCTCGAGAAGGCCTTCGAAGTCGGCGCGGTGCTGCGGCGACACCGTGAAATGCAGCCGGGCGACCCCGTGCGCGTCGCGTACGATGCGCGACGCCTCGACCAGGTGCTCCTCGAACGCGGCGCGGGCGCCTTCGGGGTAGTCGTGGAAGGCGAGCAGGCCCTTCGCCTGGTGCGCGTACCCGAGCCCGTCGTCGTCGAGCAGCGCGGCGATCGCGGGTCCGAAGTCGCCTTCCTTCTCGAGCGCCGCGAGCGATCGGCCGCGGCGCGCGAGCTCGCGCTCCAGGTCGGCGAGGAACGCGAAGCGATCGAGCCGGTCGACGAATTGCAGCACGTCGGCCGCGTCGCGGTCTCCGGCGGCCGCGCGGCGCTCGAGGTCCGCGCGGCCGACGGCGCCGCGCTCGCGCTCCGCGAGGAGCGCGCGGAACATCCGGCTCGCCGCGCCCGAAGCCGGGACGAACGCGAGGAGCCTTCCCGCGTCGGCCGCCCCGCGCCACGCGCTCCGGGCGCGCTCCTGCTCGTCGGCGCTCAGCACGCGGATGCCGTCGCCCGCGCGCGCCGGCCGCACGATGTGCACGGCGGGCGGCGGGTTCCGGAGGAGGGCGAGCTGCCGCTCGATCTCCGCCGGCGCGATGCCGCGCTCCGCGATCGCGCGCAGGTCCGCGTCCGAAAGGGTCCTGGGGGAGTTCATCGCCACCTTTCCGGGCTTTGCGCCGTCGCGGGTGCGCTCAGCGCACCGTCGGCTCGGGCTCGGGCGACGCGACCCGGTCGCGGCCGTCGAACGGCGGCGCGAAGACCGAGTACCCCGCCGCCTCGCCGTCTCCGATCGCCCGCCCCGCGTGCACGGCGCCGCGCGGCACGAGCACGGCATCGCCCGGGCCGAGAATCGACCGCCGATCGCCCACGGTCACCTCGACGCGTCCTCGTTCCACGAGGATGACCTCCTCGTGTGCGCGATGAAAGTGGGGTGGCATCGATCCCGCGACCCGCCACGCGTTCACGCTCGAGTCCTGGCCGCGCGCGACCTCGCGCGTCCCGGTGGGCGCCTCGCCCGCATCGCCGGCGCGCGGGACGAGGTCGTCGAGGCGCAGGATCGGCGGGGCGGCCGGTGCGTCTTCGGCGCGCGCGACGTCCGCGACGCCGGCGCACGCGCAGGCGACGGCGATCGCCGCGAGCGGCAGAAGCGCGGGCATGCGCCGGCGATACCAGACCTCCCGGCGGCCCGAAATGGAAGGCAGCCGAGCGCGACCGAATGCCCGTGCGGGCGCGCGGATTCCTTGTGGTTGCCGCTGCGCGGGGGCGATGCTAGGCCGGCCGCGGCCCACGCCGCCGCCCCCGACCGAGCGATGCCGATCGACGCTCCGCATGCCGCCCCCGAGACCGTCTCGACGGCGATTCGCATCCTCGACGTCTCGGAGCGGCTCTTTGCCGAGCGCGGCTACGCGGCCGTCTCCGTCCGCGAGATCGCCGGCAAGGTGGGGCTCAACCAGGCGAGCATCTACAATCACTATCCGAGCAAGCAGGCGCTCTACGAGGCCGTCCTCGAGCGCGGCCTGCGGCCCATCCGGGAGCTCCTCGCCGCGGGCGGGATGAGCCTCCTCACGCCCGACGAGGGCGACGTCCTGATCGAGCGCCTGATCGATCAGCTCTACCGCACGCCGCATCTCCCGAAGCTCGTGCAGCGCGAGATGCTCGACGACGGGGAGTACTTCGAGCGGCTCTCCGAGCAGTGGCTCCGACCGATCTACGAGCAGGGCCGGCTCGCGATGGCGGCGGCGTCGGCGCAGGCGACGTGGCGCGAGGACCAGCTGCCGCTGCTCGTGATCGCGATGTACCACCTGCTCTTCGGCTTCTTCACGGCGACGAGCCTCATGCGGCGCGTGATCGGCGTCGAGCCGTTCACGGACGAGATGCGCGGCGTGCACGTGCAGTTCCTGAAGGACGCGGTCCGCCGGCTGGTCCGGACCGGGTGACCCGGCGCTCACTGCACCGCCGCACGATGCCGCCGGGCAGTCCTCGGTCCAGCAGCGCGCCATAAGAACCGAGCGAAGCGACCCGCAGGGAGTGGGCCCCCGTTCGGCTTTGCCGAACGGGGCGAGGGAAGCGTTTCCCTCGTTGGACAACTCCCCGTTCGGCTTTGCCGAACGGGGCGAGGGGAGCGTTCCCCTCGTGCGATAGCCCGCTCGCCGACGGTGCCTGCCGCGCGTCGTGCACGAGCCAGCGCTGCCACCAGGCGATCGCCTCCTGCTGGCTCTCCTCGCCGAGGTTGTGACCCTCGCCGGGGAACACCACGAAGCGGAAGCGGTCGGGGAGGCGGGCGCGCGCGTAGGCCGCCTTCAGGGCGTCGGCGGTGCGGCGAGCGCAATCGATCGGGATCGCGCGATCCTGCTCGCCGGCCATGAGGAGCACCGGTCGCGGGGGGAAGCGGTCTGCCCGTCGGATCGGCTCGGCGGCGCGCAGGCGTGCTTCGTACGGGGGGTCGAGCTCCACGCGTCCGTTCGGAAGCCAGCGCGGATCGCCGCCGAGCGCGAGCGACGAGTCGCGCAGGAAGAGGAAGTAGTCGCCGCAGGCGACCCGGACGACCCCGACCGCGAGCCGCGGGTCGTTCGCGAGCGCCTGCAGCGCCACGAAGCCGCTGGTCGAGCTGCCCGAGATCGAGATGCGGTCGGGATCGATCTGCGGGAGCGTCCGCAGGTAGTCGACGACCTTCGGGATCGTGTCGTTCGCGTCGACGGAGATCAGGTCGAAGTACGCCTGCCCGACGATGCCGGGGCGCGGTGCGGCGAGCAGCCAGGCGCCGACCGTCGTCGCGTCGGGCGCCGGGACGGTCGGGAGCTGGGGCGGGCCCGGCGCGGGCGCGCTGGTCGCGGCGGCGATGTCGGCCGGGCTCGCGGCGTCCTTCCCGGGAGCGGCCTCCGACGCCGGGTCTCCCTTGCCCGGCTCGCCCTTCGAATCCGCGGCCGGCGCCGCGCGTGCGGCGGAGAACGCGCGCAGCTGCTCCCAGTGCGTCCGGAACCGGACGACCGCGATGCCGCGCTCGAGGAGGAGGCGCTCGTCCGCGATCGGCGTGATCACGACCGGCTTCGGCCCCGCCGGGCGCTGTGGCAGGGACAGCGTCAAGGTGATCCAGCCGTTCTGGAGGCTCGCCTCGATCGTCTCCGTTCCGGGGTACGCTTTCGCGACGGGCCCGCTCGCGGGGTCGCGCGGCTCGAGGAGCGGGTTGCACGCCGCGAGCTGCAACGCCAGAAGGAGCGACGGGACGACACGGCTCGGCGCCCGGCGCCGGGTCCCCGCGGATCGAGATTGCACCACCGGGTGGAGACGTAGCGGTCCATGGCGCGCGCGAGAAGGGCAGCCGGGTGGGCGGCGCCGCACCGCGGCCGGTGCGGGCGCCCCGCGCGCGGTCTCTTCGCGCTCGCGCTCGCGGTCGCACTCGCGGGCTGCACGGGGACGCTCGTCGAGCGCGCCGTGCGCGCGCGCGGCGGCCCGCTCGTGAGCGCGTCGCGCGAGGCCGACGCGAACGTCCATCGCGGATTCCCCGGCCAGTGGAGCTTCGAGATCGCGTACCGGACGCCCGATCGCCTGCGCTGGACGATCCACGCCTACGGCGAGGACCAGAGCTACGTGTGCGACGGGCAGAACGTGCGGCTCTACCTCGGCACCGCTGCGCTGCCGGTCGATCCGTCGCAGGCGGCGGCGTTCCGGACCGAGATGCGCTTCGTGGCCGCGAGCGCTCTCGACGCGCTCCTCGACCCGTCGCAGGCGACCTGGACCGAGGTGCCCGCCGCGGAGCTGCCGGCGGGAGCTGCCGCGGCCGTCCGCGCGACCTTCCGCGACGCGCCGGGAAGCGACTACCTGCTCGCGTTCGACGACCGCATGCTGCTCGTGTCCCTCGAGGGCGACGTCGCGATCCCGACGATCGGCGCGGGCCGGCTGCGCGCGCTCTACCGGGACTTCCGCGACGTAGCCGGGTACACGCTCCCGTTCGCGGGGTCCTACACCCTCGGCGGCGAGCCTCTCATGGAGGAGACGGTACGCAGGTGGCTCCCGAACGACCCGTCGCTGACCCCGGCGAGCTTCGCGTCGCCGCCGCCGTGAACCGAGCAGAGCGGTCTCCACGCCAGCGGAACGGACCTGGAAGCGAGGAGCCGCGGCTTTGCCGCGGCGACGAGGCCCATCGGCGGAGCGGAGCGCGGGCAGCTGCCCGCGCGAGCACCGCACGGGGGCTATTACAATGGCCCCCGCACTTCGGTTTCTTGAGCGCCGCCGTCGCGGCGCTCGTCGAGGGGGATGTAGGCGCGGACTTCGCTGCCGAGGTAGACCTGCTTCGGCCGCATGATCTTCTGCTCCTCGTCGCCGATGAGCTCGGCCCACTGCGCCATCCAGCCCGAGGTACGGGCGATCGCGAACAGGACCGGGAACATCTCGAGCGGGAAGCCCATCGCCTCGTAGATGATGCCAGAGTAGAAGTCGACGTTCGGGTAGAGCTTGCGCTTGACGAAGTAGTCGTCCTCGAGGGCGATGCGCTCGAGCTCGACGGCGATGTCGATCAGCGGGTTCTTGCCCGTCACCTCGAAGACCTGCTCGGCGATTCGCTTGATGATGCGCGCCCGCGGGTCGTAGTTCTTGTAGACGCGGTGGCCGAAGCCCATGAGGCGGCGCTCGCCCGCCTTCACCTGCTTGATGAGGTCGGGAATCTCCTTCACTGAGCCGACCTCGCGCAACATCCGGATCACGGCCTCGTTCGCGCCGCCGTGGAGCGGCCCCCCGAGCGCCGCCGCCGCGCCGGCGACGACCGAGTACGGGTCGGCCTGCGAGCTGCCGATGACGCGCGCCGCCGTCGACGAGCAGTTCTGCTCGTGGTCGGCGTGCAGGATGAAGAGGACCTCGAGCGCGTGCTCGAGCACCGGGTCGGGCCGGTACTTCGTCTCGGTCATGCGGAAGAGCATCGAGAGGAAGTTCCCGGTGTAGGAGAGCTCGTTGTCGGGACGCACGTAGTGCAGGCCGAGGCTGTGGCGATACGCGTACGCGGCGATCGTCGGCATCTTCGCGATGAGCCGCCGCGTCTGCATGCGGCGCGACTCGAGGTCGCTCACGTGCTTGGCCTCGGGGTAGAACGTCGAGAGCGCGCCGACGGTTCCGACGAGGATGCCCATCGGGTGGGCGTCGTACCGGAAGCCGTCGATGAAGCCCTTCACGTTCTCGTGCAGCATCGTGTGCATCTTGATGTTGTGCTGCCACATCGCGTAGTGCGTCGTCGTCGGGAGCTCCCCCTTGACGATCAGGTACGCGACCTCGAGGTAGCTCGACCGCTCCGCCAGCTCCTCGATCGGGTAGCCGCGGTAGCGCAGGATGCCGGCGTCGCCGTCGATGAAGCTGATGCTGCTCTTGCACGTCGCGGTGTTCACGAGCGAGGGGTCGTAGCTGACGATGCCCTTGTCCTCGGCCGACGCGCGGATCTGCGACAGGTCCGCGGCGCGGATCGCGCCGTGCTCGATCGGGATCTCGTACGACTTGCCGGTCCGGTTGTCGGTGACGGTGAGGGTGTCCTTCGGCATGCGATCACTCCATTCCGAGCTTGGCCCGGCCCTCGGGCGAGATCATGTTCGGGTTCCAGACCGGGCTCCAGACGATCTCGACGTCGGCCTCGGCGACGCCGGGGAGGCCGAGGATCTTGTACTTGGCGTCGGCGGCGATGGAGGCGCCCATCCCGCAGCCCTGTGCGGTGAGCGTCATCTTCACGTCGACGCGGTGCCGTCCGTCGTCGATCGGGCTGAGGCGCATGTCGTAGACGAGGCCGAGGTCGACGATGTTGACGGGGATCTCGGGGTCGTAGCAGCTGCGGAGCTGGTCCCAGATCATCGCCTCGAGCTGTTCCGCAGGGACCGGCTCGCCCGACGACGCGGGCTCCGCGGCGGCCTCCGGCGGTACCTCCTGGCCGACGGCGTCGGCGTCGCGGTTCGAGACGCGCATGAGGCCGCCGTATTCGGGGACGTGGAGCGTGAAGGAGCCGCCGAGCGACTGGGTGATCACGGCGCGCGTCCCCTTCGGCAGGAGAACGGTGTGTCCCGCGGGGATCATGATGGCCTCGCAGTCGCGCGAGAGCTCGATCCAGTCCGTCGAAGTGCTCATTCCGCTCCCCTTCGGCCGCGCGCTCGTGTAGCAATCGCTACAGGCGAGTCCGCGTCCGGCCGGTCGTTGTCGTGCTGGCGTGGCGGCGGCGATCGGTGCGCGGGCTCGCGCCTCGACGCTCCGCCGCCCACCGAGCAGGATAGCGCGGCGCGCGGGCGATTCACAGGGCAGGGCGTCCGGGCTGGCGCGCCGGGGCGATGGCGGCTACGGTCGCCCGCACCGGCGGCGCAGGAGAGACGGTCGGATCGCGACAGGGAGCAATCGGCGATGGCGTACGAGCACGGGAAGATCACGGACCAGGGAGTCGCGAAGCTCCGCGAGCGCATCGGGCAGGGTTTCGAAGGGCGCCAGCCGTGGCGCACCGAGGTGAGCCGCGACACGATCTGGCACCTCGCGCACGCGATCGGCGACCTGTCGCCGCTCTACACCGACGCCGACTACTGCGCGCGCCGCACCCGCTGGGGAAAGCTGCAATGCCCCGGCGTCGTGCTGCGCTGCTTCGACACCTTGAGCGCTCCGGGATCGGCCGGTCTCCCCGAGGGCCTGCCGGGCGTGCACTCGATCTGGTCGGGCTCGCACTACGAGTGGTACCGGCCGGTCCTCGCCGGCGACAAGATCACGTCCAAGAGCTACCTGAAGGACGTCGTCGAGAAGGCGAGCGCGTTCACCGACGGGCGGACCGTCTACCAGACCTACGAAGCGGTCTACTACGACGCGACCGGCGACTGCATCGGCAAGCGGAGCGACACCTACATGCGCGCCGATCGCAACAAGACGCGCGAGAAGAGCAAGTACAAGGAGCAGGACGAGCTGGCACGCTGGATGCCGGCCGACATCGAGCGCTTCCAGGAGGAGTACCGGAAGGAAACGCGCACCGCCGACCGCTGGTGGGAGGACGTGAACCTCGGCGACTCGATCGGCCGCGTGATCAAGGGCCCGCTCACCGGCACCGGGGAGATCGCGTTCGAGGCGTGCTTCGGGATGTACCTCGTCGGCAACATCGTCGCGTCGCGGCTCCTCGACCGCCACCCGATGCTCATGGTGCCGAACGAGCAGGGCGTGCCCGAGCCGCCGCAGCGCGTGCACTGGGACAACAAGTTCACGCAGGACACGCTCGGCCTCGCCGGCGCGTACGACCTCGGCCTCGAGCGCCTCTCGTGGATGTGCCACGCCGTGCAGAACTGGATCGGCGACGGCGGCCACCTGCGCTTCGTCGAGGCGCGCTACAAGAAGTTCAACTACCTCGGCGACGTCACGTGGGCGACCGGCAAGGTGATCGAGAAGTTCCAGCGCGACGGGCGGAAGATGGTGAAGCTCGACCTCTGGACCACCAACCACCGCGACCAGGTCACCGCGACCGCGGTCGCGGAGGCGGAGCTCGCGAGTCGCGGATAGCGGGCCAGCGGATCGCCGTGTAAGGTGCGCCGGACGCCGCGCGACGCCCGGGCTGTCCGGGCGCCCCGCGACGGCGCGTCTCTTCTCGCATGGCGCCCATGGCGATCGAAAGGAGCTCGAGCGGCGCCGGAGGGGAGGGAGCCGGCCGCGCCGGCGGAGCCGCCCGGGCCGCCCTCCGCTTCACCATCAAGGCCGCGCTGACCGTCGGCGCGTTCTACCTGCTCTTCGCGCACCAGGTGACGGACGCCGAGGGGAAGCGCGCCACCACGCTCGCCGTCATCCGCGACTTCCTCCCGCAGATCGACGCCGGCGTCTTCTTCCGCTTCGTCTTCCTCGCGGCCGGCATCAAGCTCGTCGGGATCCTCGCCAGCATGCTGCGCTGGCGGGTCCTCCTCCTCGGCCAGGGCATCGACCTGCCGTTCCGGCACGTCTTCGGGTCGTTCCTGATCGGGCGCTTCCTCGGGACCTTCCTCCCGTCGACGCTCGGCCTCGACGGGTACAAGCTCTACGACGCGGCTCGCTTCTCCGGCCGATCGATCGAGGCCTCCGGCGCGACGCTGGTCGAGAAGGTCCTCGGCTTCACCGGCATCTTCATCACCTATCTCGTCGCGCTTCCGTTCGGCGTCTCGATCTTCGGCGACAAGGCCGAGCACGTGGCGCTTCTCACGGTGCCGATCGCCCTCGCGCCGATCGCCGCATGCTTCGCGATCTTCGTGTGGCCCGGACCGCCGCTCCTGCGGTGGCTCGCGGCGCGCATCCCGGGCGACGCGCAACCGGGCTTCCTCGCGCGCCTGGTCGCGGCGGTGACCGCATATCGCGCCCGTCCGGGCATCGTCGCGGCTGCCGCGGCGCTCTCGTTCGTCGTTCACTTCACGACCGCCGCGATGTACTTCTTCACCGCGCTCGCGATCGGCGTGACGGCCGCCGAGGCGAGCTTCTGGCAGGTCACGTTCGCATCGACGATCCAGATCCTCGCGACCGTGCTCTCGCCGTTCACGATCGCCGGCGAGGGCATCCGCGAGATCGCGCAGTACTACCTCCTGAGCCACCTGATGGGGCCCGCGGAGTCGATCGTCTCGGCGGCGCTCGGCTTCTGGGCGGCGGAGGCGCTGACGCTCTTCGGTGGCGTCATCTGGTGGGCGCGGCGCGACGACTACGTCCCACGCTACTGCCGCGTCGACGGCCGACAGGTCGACTACGCGGCGGCAGCGCTCGCCGCGCGCGATCTCGGGCTCGCGTCGCACGGCGCCGCGACCGCGACCGGCGCCGGAGCGACCGCGCGGCTTCCCGAGCGCATCGTCGCGGGCGTCGTCGCGGGGGCGGCGGGCGGAGTCCTCGCCGGAGCGCTGCTCGGCGCGGCGGAGGCCGCGATCGCATACCGGCTCGCCGGACCGGGCGAGGAGATGCAGGTCCTCTGGTACGCGATCGCGCTCTACGGGATCGTTCTCACTCCGATCGGCGCCGGCGTCGGCGGCGTGCTCGCGATGCTGCCGCTCTCGCGCGCGGCGATCGCGCGCTGGGTCACCCCGCTCGCGTTCGTCGCCGCGTTCCTCCCGCTCGGGCTCGCGGTCGCGCTCTTTCGCCTCCAGCGCGACGCGTACGCGGAGCAGCGCCCGCCGCTCGGGGTCGCCCTCGCGACCGCGCTGGCGGCCCTCGCCCTGACGGTGATGGTCGCGGCCGTGCTCGCGCGCCGGCGGCGGGCGGCGGTCGACGACGCCGGGCTGCGAGGCCCGGGCCGGCGCCTGGCGGCCGGGCTCGGGACCTGGCTCGGCGCGATGGCGATCGGCGCGGTCCTCGCCGCGACCCTCGGGCCGCCGGCCCCGGGTCCGCCCGCGGTACGCGCATCGATTCCGGACGCGCTCCGCTCGAAGCCGAACCTGATCCTCGTGATCATCGACACGCTGCGCGCGGATCACCTCGGCATCTACGGCGACGCGCGCGGCCTGACCCCGAACCTCGATGCGCTCGCGCGCGAGGGCGCGGCGTTCCGCGGCTTCGCGCAGGCCTCGTGGACGAAGCCGTCGATCGCGACGATCCTGACCTCGCTCTACGCGTCGTCGCACGGCGCGATGAGCAAGACCGCGCTCCTTCCCGACTCGGCGGTGACGGTCGCCGAGGCGCTGGAGGCAGCCGGCTACACGACCGCCGGCTTCGTCTCGAACATCAACCTCGCTCCGTCGTTCAACTTCCAGCAGGGCTTCGGGGAGTACACGTACCTGCCGCCCGACTACCTCTTCGGCGCGGAGGAGTCGTCGTCGAAGCTCGTGCTGTACAACCTCGTCCGGAAGGTCTGGTTCACCGTCAACAAGAAGCGCGTGGTGACGCAGTACTACCAGGACTCGCGCACCGTGAACGCACACGCGCTGCCCTGGCTCGAGCGCCATCGCGACGACCGCTTCTTCCTCCTCCTCCACTACATGGACCCGCACGATCCGTACTTTCGCCACCCGTACGACGGCGAGGCGATCGCGCGCGTCGAGAACCAGAATCCAGCTCCGGCTCTGGCCCCGCGGATGCGCGAGCTGTACGCGGGCGAGGTCAAGTACGTCGACGAGAGCGTCGGCGAGCTCGCGGCCGCACTCCGCCGCGACGGCCTCTGGGACGACACCGCGATCATCGTCACCGCGGACCACGGCGAGGAGTTCCAGGAGCACGGCGGGTGGTGGCACGGGACGACGCTCTACGGCGAGGAGATCGACGTCCCGCTCGTCGTGAAGGGGCCGCGCTCCGCCGCCCGACCGCCCGCGCCCGGCGACGGCACGCGGGTCCGCCTACTCGACGTCGCGCCGACGCTCCTCGCGTTCGCCGGCGTCGAGGCGCCCGGGTCCTGGCAGGGCGTCGATCTCCGCCAGCCGGTCCCGGCGGATCGCGCGCTCTTCGCCGAGGAGGACCACGAGGGCAACGTCCTCTCCGCGGTGCAACGCCAAGGTCGGAAGCTGATCCGGGCGAACCCGGGGAATCCGCGCGGGCTCGCCCCGACCGAGCTCTACGACGTCGCCACGGATCCGCGCGAGCGCGCAAACCTCGCCGCCGCCGAGCCGCGCGAGGTCGCGCGGCTCGAGGGCGTGCTCGGAGAGATGGCGACCGCCGCCGCGGGGCAGGCGGTCGCGTCGAGCGGCGACGTCAAGATGGACGACGCGACCCGCGAGCGCCTGCGCGCGCTCGGCTACGTGCAGTAAAGAGCGGCTCGCTCGCCCCCCGGACGGTTCCGCTCAGGCAATCGCGCCCGACGAGCGCAGGCGCGCGATCTCGCTCTCCGGCACGCCCCAGTCGGCGAGCACCCGCTCGGTGTGCTGGCCGGCGTGCGGCGCCGGCCCCTGGATCTCTCCCGGCGTCCGGCTGAAGCGAGGCGCGGGCGCGGGCTGGACGAATCCGCCGGACTCGACGAAGGTCTTCCGCTGGCGGTTGTGCGGGTGCTCCACCGCCTCGCCCATCGACAGCACCGGCGCGAAGCAGACGTCGCTGCCCTCCATCAGCGCGCACCACTCGTCGCGCGTCTTCGTCCTGAACAGCGCGCGCATGCGCTCCTTCATCGCGGGCCACTGCGAGCGGTCCATCTGCGGCGGCAGCGAATCGCGATCGAGGCCGGTGCGCCGCAGGAGTTCGGCATAGAACTGCGGCTCGAGCGATCCGATCGAAACGTACTTCCCGTCCCTGCACTCGTACGCGTCGTAGAACCAGGCGCCGGTGTCGAGCAGGTTTGCGCCGCGCTTCTCCTCCCAGAGGCCCGCCTGCCGGAAGCCGTGGAACATGGTCATGAGGATGGCCGCGCCGTCGACCATCGCCGCGTCGACGACCTGGCCGCGGCCGGACGTCTGCCGCTCGACGAGCGCGCACACCATCCCGAACGCGAGCATGAGCCCGCCGCCACCGAAATCACCGACCAGGTTGAGCGGGGGCAGCGGCCCCTCGCCCGCGCGGCCGATCGGGTCGAGGGCGCCGGCGAGCGCGATGTAGTTGATGTCGTGGCCGGCCGCCTGCGCCATTGGCCCTTCCTGGCCCCATCCCGTCATGCGCCCGTAGACGAGCTTCGGATTGCGCGCGAGGCAGACGTCGGGTCCGAGCCCGAGCTTCTCCATCACGCCCGGTCGGAAGCCCTCGAGCAGGCCGTCGGCGCCCTCGACGAGCCGGAGCACGAGCTCGACGCCCTCCGGCTTCTTCAAGTCGACGCCCGCCGAGCGCCGGCCGCGGTTCAGGAGATCGAAGGATGGCGCGCCGCTGCCGCCGCCGCGGACGCGATCGGCGCGATCGATCCGGATCACGTCCGCGCCCATGTCGGCGAGCATCATCGCGCAGAACGGCCCGGGGCCGATGCCCGCGATCTCGACGACTCGAATTCCCTTGAGTGGACCCACTGCGGTCTCCTTTTCCGTTCTTCCGGCGCGCTCCGGCGGCGGCGCGCCGAGGCTCGCCCGTCGCACATCGCCCGCCGCGCTCCGATGCTGTACGCGGCGGACCGGCATCGCTTCAACCCGGGCCGTGGTAAGGGCCGCCATGGCGGCATCGCGCATCGAGTTCGGGGTCTACCTCCCGCAGGTGGGGACGTCGTGGGAGGACCTCCGCGACCGTGTGCTCCTGTGCGAGGATCTCGGCTTCCACTCCGTGTGGTTCATGGACCACCTCTACCCGCCGGAGCTGCCGCAGGTGCCGTCGTTCGAGGCGTGGACGATCGCCACCGCGGTGCTCGCGCTCACGTCGCGCATTCGCGTCGGACACCTGGTGCTCTCGAATACGTTCCGCCATCCCGCGCTCCTCGCGAAGATGGCGACGACGCTCGACGTCGTCTCGAGCGGGCGCCTCGAGCTCGGCCTCGGAAGCGGCTCGTACGCGCCCGAGCACGAGCGCGCCGGCATCCGGTACGACTCCCCGCGCGACCGCGCCCGCGAGCTCGAGGAGGCGCTCGCGATCGTGCGGGCGGCATTCGCCGGCGAACCCGTGACGCACGAAGGTCGCTTCTACCGCGTCCGCGATCTCCCGAACCTGCCGCCGCCCGCGCAGGCCGGTGGGCCGCCGATCCACGTCGGCGGCGCCGGCGAGCGCTGGACGCTTCCGCTCGTCGCCCGCTACGCCGACGTCTGGAACTGCCCGACCTACGCGCTCGCGGACTTCGACCGGAAGCGCGCGGCGCTCGCCCGGTGCTGCGCGGCCATCGGGCGCGACCCGGCGTCGATCCGCACGTCGCAGGAAGCGGTCGCGGTCCTCGTCGAGAAGCGCGCCGACGTCGACGACGCGCGCGCCCTCGCGCTCCGGCGCTTCGGCGGACCGGGCTGGGGCGTCGAGGCGGGCGGCTACGTCGGCACGCCGGACGACCTCGTCGCTCGCATCCGGGAGAGCGCGGCGCGCGGCGTCTCGCTCTTCGTCTTCTTCTTCCACGACCGGGCGTCGCCGGAGACCCTCCGGCGCTTCGCGCGCGACGTGGCCCCCGAATTCGCGAGCGCAACCGCCTAGATTCGGCCGCCGCTCAACGCCGGGATGAAATGCACCTCGCTCGACTCGCCGACCGGCTCGCGCAGCCCTCCCGTCACGACGTCGCCGTCGATCGCGACCGCCAGCGCCGGCGCGACGTCGTCCCCCTCGACGACGGCCGCGCGAAAGCCGGGGAAGCGCCGCTCGACGTCGTCGACGATGTCGAGCACCGTCTTCCCGCGCGCGGCGACGCGCTCCGACCCACCCGTCAAGCGCCGCAGGCGCGCGGGGATGAAGACCGTCGCCACGCGGCTCAGGAGACGGCGGCCCGCGGCACCTCGGTCGCTCCGCGCGCGGCGGCGAGCGCGCGCAGGACGCGCGGCGGCGACATCGGAAGCTCCGTCAGGCGGACGCCCGTAGCCGCCGCGATGGCGTTCGCGATCGCGGCGGGCGGCGGCACGATCGACACCTCGCCGACGCCCCGCACGCCGTACGGGTGATTCGGGTTCGGCACCTCCACGATCACCGGCTCGATCATCGGGAGATCGAGCGCGACCGGCATCCGGTAGTCGAGGAACCCGGCGTTCAGCAGCGTGCCGCTCGGATCGTAGACGTACTCCTCGTTGAGCGCCCACCCGATCCCCTGGGCCGTCCCGCCCTGCATCTGGCCTTCCACGTACGCCGGGTGGATCGCGCGGCCGACGTCCTGGAAGACCGTCGCGCGCAGCACGTCGACGCGGCCGGTCTCGACGTCGACCTCGACGTCGACGAGGAGCGCCGCGAATCCCGGTCCCGCCGCGCGCTGCGCGTTGATCGCGGCCCGGCCGACGACGGGGCCGCCAGTCCGCCCGGAGCGCGCGGCGAGCTCGGCGACCGTGAGCGGCGGGTGGCCGTTTCCGATCGCGATCGTGCGCCCGTTCTCGAAGCGCACCTGATCGACGGGAAGGTTCCACGTCGCGGCCGCGCGCTCGCAGAGCTGGCGCTTGACGTCCTGCGCGGCCTCGTAGACGGCAAGGCCGGTCGCCATCGCGACCCGGCTGCCGCCGGTCACGTCGGTGTATCCGATCGAGTCGGTGTCGGCGACGGTCGGGCGCACGCGGTCGACCGCGATCCCGAGCTCCTCGGCGGCGACCATCGCGCACGCGGTCCGCGTGCCGCCGATGTCGGTCGAGCCGGTGACGACGCTCGCGCTGCCGTCGGGGTTGATGCTGATCGTCGCGCTCGACTGGAGCCCGGCGTTCATCCAGTAGCCGAGCGCGAAGCCGCGCCCGCGCCGCTTCGAGCTCGCGGGCGCGCCCGGCGTCGGCAGGGGAGCGCGCGCGTCGCCGAGCGACGCGCGCTGGTGCGGGTGGCGCTCCGCCGCGTCGAGGATCGCCTCGACGCCGATCCGCCGGTACTTGGGCCCCCACGGCGTGCGGGTGCCCTCGCGCGCCGCGTTCTTCCGCCGGAGCTCGATCGCGTCGATGCCGAGCTTCGCGGCGAGCTCGTCGATCAGGGTCTCGGCGGCGAAATTCGCGTTCGTGCCGCCCGGCGCCCGGTAGGCGGCGGTCTTCGGGCGATTGACGACGACGTCGAGCCCCTCGATCCGGAACGTCTGGACGTCGTAGGGCGCGAACGCGACCATCGCGCCGGCCCAGACCGGCGAGCCCGGGTAGGCGCCCGCCTCGTAGGCGAGCCAGGCGTCGATCGCGGTGATCCGGCCGTCGCGCGTCGCGCCGATCTTGACGCGGATGACGGAGCCGGAGGTCGGTCCGGTCGCGCGCAGGACCTCGGCGCGCGACATCACGAGCTTGACGGGCCGTCCCGAGCGCTCGGCGAGCATCACGGCGACCGGCTCGAGGTAGACCGGGATCTTTCCGCCGAACCCGCCGCCGATCTCCATCGGCACGACGCGGATGCTCGAGAGCGGCTTTCCGAGGAGCTGCGCGCACTCGCGCCGCACCTCGAATGCGCCCTGCGTGCTGCACCAGACCGTCGCCTGGCCGTCGGGGTTCACCTGCGCCACGGCGTTGTGCGGCTCGATGTAGCCCTGGTGCACCATCGCGGTCCGGAACTCGCGCTCCACGACCGCGTCGGCGGCGGCGAAGCCGGCCGCGAGGTCGCCGCGCTCGAAGAGCGACACGGCGGCGACGTTCGTCGGCTCGTCCACGGTCTCGGGCACGCCCTTGGTCCGGAGGTCGTCGTGCAGGATCGGCGCGTCGGGCCGGATCGCGTCGAGGACGTCGAGCACGGGCGGCAGCAGCTCGTACCGGACATCGATCAGCGCGAGCGCCTCCTCGGCGACGGGCGGGCTCGTCGCGGCGACCGCCGCGACGGCGTGGCCGGTGTAGAGGACCTTGTCCTTCGCGAGCACGTTGTCGGAGACGTGGCGCGGGTTGCTGACGCCTTCGCCGGCGTCCTGCACCGCGTCCGCGAGGATCGGCATGTCCGCGCCCGTCACGACGGCGTGGACACCGGGGAGCGCGCGCGCCCGCGAGACGTCGATGTGGACGATGCGCGCATGCGCGTGCGGGCTCCGCAGGACCTTGCCGTGCAGCATCCCGGGCAGGTTCACGTCGGCGCCGTAGCGGGCGCGGCCGGTCACCTTGTCGACCCCGTCGTGCCGGACCGGGCGCGTCCCGATGACGCGGAACTCGCGCGGCGTCTCGCCGCCGGCGCCCGCTCCGGGTGCGGTCTCTGCCGTCGTCGCCATCGTCACGCTCCCGCCGTGCGCATCTCGGCTGCCGCGTCGAGGACCGCGCGCACGATCTTGTCGTAGCCGGTGCAGCGGCACAGGTTGCCGGCGAGGCCGAGGCGGACGTCGTGCTCGCTCGGGTCGGGGTTGCGGTCGAGCAGCGCCTTCGCGGCCATCAGGAAGCCGGGCGTGCAGACGCCGCACTGGAGCGCCGCGTGCTCGAGGAACTTCCGCTGGAGGGGGTGCAGGCGGGCGCCGTCGGCGAGGCCCTCGATCGTCGCGACCTCGGACCCGTCGGCCTCGACCGCGAGCACGAGGCAGGAGCACGCGATCCGTCCGTCGAGGATGACGCTGCACGCGCCGCAGTCGCCGGTCGCACAGCCTTCCTTCGTCCCCGTGAGGTCGAGCTCGTCGCGCAGGACCTCGAGGAGCGTCTGGCGCGACTCGCAGAGGAGCTCGGTCGCCTCGCCGTTCAGCGTCATCTGCACGTGGACGCGTGCCAAGTCGAACCTCCTCGCTTCAGCGGGCGCGCGCACGCCGCGCCGCTTCGCTCGCGACGCGGCGGACGAGCACCCCGACGATCTCGCGCCGGTACTCCGCCGGCGCGCGCATGTCCGAGATGGGCGAAGCCGCTGCCGTCGCGGCCGCGGCCGCGGCCGCGAGAGCCGCGTCGTCGACCGGCGTCCCGACGAGTGTGGCGGCCGCCTCGCGCGCGACGATGGGCGTCGGCCCGACGGCGCCGAGCGCAACCCGTGCCGCGCGGCAGCGATCGCCCTCGAAGGCGAGGGCGACCCCGACGCCGACGACGGCGATGTCCATCTCGTTGCGCGGGATGAGGCGCTGGTAGCAGTCGGCCGCGCGCGGCGGCGGCGCCGGAACCCGGATCTCGACGAGCAGCTCGCCCGGCGCGAGGGCGTTCCGCCCCGGCGCCTGCATGACCTCCTCGGCCGGAAGCGTGCGCTCCCCCGACGGTCCCGCGACGACGCACGTCGCACCGAGGGCGATCAGCGCGGGCGCGGTGTCCGCGGCCGGCGAGGCATTGCAGAGGTTCCCGGCGAGGGTCGCGCGGCTCTGGATCTGATCCGACCCGATGAGCGCCGCCGCCTCCGCGAGCCCGGGATAGACGTCGCGGACGCCGGCGTCCTCGGCGACGCGCCAGCACGGGACCGCCGCCCCGATGCGGAGCCCGCTCGCGCGATCGCAATCGAGGCGCGCGAGGTCGGGAATCCGCTTGACGTCGACGACGCGCGCCGGACGGCGGAGGCCGGCGCGCATCTGGATCAGGAGGTCCGTTCCGCCGGCGAGGACGCGGGCGTCGCCGCCCTGGCCGGCGAGGAGCGCCACCGCCTCGGCGACCGTCGCCGGCCGGAAGTACTGGAAGTCGTGCACGCGCTCTCCCTTCGCGAGAGGTCGATCTTAGGAATGCCGGCGACCCGGAGGCAAATGCGCGGGCGCGACGGTCGTGGTGCCGCCGGTCGCGAGCGCGGCGAGATCGGCCGGCGTGTCGACGTCGACGAGCACGCCCGGATCGTCGACGTCGACGACGCACACCCGCTTCGGATCCCGGCGCACGACCGCGCGCGCGCCGATGTCGTCCGGCGCCGCGGCGAGCTCGTCCCAGAGCGAGCGCGCAAAGGCGACCGGATGTCCGCGCCGGCCGCCGTGCGAGGGGATCGCGATCGCGGCGCCCGTTCGCGCCGGCGCGGACAGGGCGTCGACGAGCGCGCGAACGGTTTCGGGGCGCACCGCGGGGTGATCGACGAGCGCGACCACCGCGCCGGCCAGCGTTTCGCCTCGCGCCGCGAGGTGTGCGAGGGCGATGCGAAGCGACGCGAGCTGGCCGCGGTCGGGATCCGGATTGACGACGACCTCCGCTTCGGACGCTTCGGGAAGCGCGGCCCGGACCGCGTCGGCGTGCCGGCCCGCGACGACCACGATCGGCGCGACACGAGCGCCGGCGAGGCTCTCGACGACGCAAGCGAGGAAGGTCCGGCCGCCGAGCGCGAGGCCGGCCTTCGGCCGCCCCATGCGCCGCGAGTCGCCGCCCGCGAGCACGACGCCAGCGAAGCGCCCCGTCAACTCCGACGACCCCGGTCGCGACCGGTCAAGTAGTCGCCGAGGAGGCCCGTCGAGTGCTCGGCCTCGTGGCAGTCGGCGCAGAGATTCTCCCAGTTGCTGCCGTCGGCCGGGTTGTTGTCGTGGTTGCCGTCCTTGTGGTGGACGGTCAGGAGGTGGAGGTTCGCCGCCTCGAACTCGCGCGCACAGCGCGCGCAGATCCAGCCGTGCAGCGCGAGCGAGCGCTCGCGGTAGCCGTGGCCGCGCGCGAGCTGGTCCGCGCGGAGGTCCCGGAAGAGGGCGTCGTAGTCGGTGGACGTCCGTCGCGAAGGCTTAGGCCGGGGCCGAAACTGCTTCGCCATGCCGTCTTCCCGGGCGCCGGGCCGACCCGCGCCGGCGCGCTCACTCCTCGCGCCGGTCCCTCAGTCGCCGTCGTCCTCGCCGCCCGCGAGCTCGCGCTCGGCGGCCTCGAGGTGGGCGACGACCTCCTTGTCGATCGCGCGGTACTTGACGATCGCGCGGTCGAACCGCTCGCCCTCGCCGCGCTCCCCGGCGAGCTTTCGCCCGTAGGTGCGGATCCAGTCGATGTGCCAGGCCTCGTCCTTCGTGACCGCGCGCAGGACCGACTCGGTGTCGGCGTCGATGCCCGGACGCCGGAGGTGCTGCTGGTAGCGCCGAAGGGCGCGCTGCTCGACGACCACGGTCAAGGCGAGGAGGTCGATCACGTCGCGCGGCATACCGGCCGCGCGCCCGATCCGGGTCTGGTAGCCGTCGCACACGATGAGCGGCTTCGCGCCCGCGCGGACGATCCGGTCCGTCCAGAGCCAGGCGTGCCGCGTCTCGTCGGCGAGGTGCTCGGAGAGCGAGATCTGCGCATCGGGATCCGGCAGGTGGCGGAGCAGGCGGAACAGGAGGTTCGCGCCGTGCTGCTCGGCGTTGCGGTAGTACGAGAACACGGCGACATCCGCCGGAATCGACGGGTCGATCTGCGTCTCGAGGCCGGCTCTCTCGGTCATTGCGTTTCCCTCTCCCCCGACGCCCCGCGAACCCACCGCTGGGCACCTCGGAGGTTGCCCGGCCCGGCATCGAGAAAACGCTGTTCTCTCGGGGCGAGCCTACCATTTGCGCTCTGCGTTGCAAGGAAGCGTCGGCCGTAACGCGTTGCGTTAGCAGCCGAGCCACGCGCCCGCAAGGCGCGTCAAGTCGTGAGGTCGGGCAGGACGGGCAGGCGCATCTTCTCGGTCTGCCGCCGGAAGAATCGCGGGAAGAGGAGGCGGATCGCGTAGGCGATGCCGACGTACGACGGGACCGTGACCTCGTAGGCGCCGCGCTCGAGCGCCGACAGAACGCGCGCGCAGAACGCGTCGCACTCGATGAAGCTGCCCTTCACGCGCTCCGGCATCCGGGCCATCACGGCGGGCGTGAACATCTCGGTCCGGACGAGCGCCGGGTGGACGCAGAGGACGTGGATCCCGAGCGGATCGAACTCGTAGGCGAGGCTCTCGGAAAGCCCGGTCACCGCGAACTTCGTCGACGCGTAGACGGCCTCGTCGGGCTGCCCGAGCTTCCCCGCGACGGAGGAGAAGTTGACGATCCAGCCGCGGCCCTGGTGGCGCATCGCCGGCAGCACGGCGCGGATCCAGTACGCCATCCCGAAGACGTTCACCCGGAACATGCGCTCGACGTCGTCCAGGTCGTGGTCCTTGAAGAGGACGTGGGTGTTGTAGCCGGCGTTGTTCACGAGCAGATCGATCCGGCCGAACCGGTCGACGACCGACGCGGCCGCCGCTTCGACCTGTGCGCGATCGCCGACGTCGCAGGCGATCGGGTGCGCCTCTCCGCCCGCCGACCGGATCTCACCGGCGAGCGCGTCGAGCCGGTCGAGGCGCCGCGCGACGAGCGCGACGCGCGTGCCGCGGCGCGCGAGCTGGCGCGCAAGCTCGGCGCCGATCCCGCTCGAGGCACCGGTCACGACCGCCGCGCGGCCGCGGAAATCGCGCAGTCCCGCCACGGCGGCCGTTCTCGCGCAGCGCGGTCGCGGACGCAAGACGACCCGAGCAACCGCCGCCCATCCCCGGGCCGCCGGTCAGGCGTGGCCGGCGACGTCGGAATCGGGCGCGAGGCGCCGCGGCGCCGACACCCCGGACCGACGCCGGCCGCTGCCGCGCCGACCGGAACGGACGCGATCGAGGATCGCGAGCGCCTCCTCGCGCGTCGGCCCCGCGAACCGGGCCGGCCGTGCGACCGTGAGCGCGGTCGCGAGGACCGGCAGCACCCGCACCAGCACGCCCGGCGCGAGCAGGCTCGTCCGCGGGTCGTCCAGCATGTTCAGCACGCGCATCACCGCCCGGTACACGGTCGCGTCGACGCGCGTGGCGGGCACGATCCCGTACTCGAAGTAGATGCCGATGAAGCGCCCGAGGAGCGCCGCGAGCGCGCGCCGCGGGCTGCGCGCGATCTCGAGGAGCCGGCCCGGATCGAGCGGAAAAGCCGAAGCAGCGGCGCGCTCGTGGTTCGCGCGGTCGGCCGCTGCCGCCGCTTCCCAGAAGGGCTCGATCTCGCGGCGCGCGCGCTCCTCGTAGTCGAGCGCCCCGGCCGCGAGGTCCCCGGGGTGCGCGCGGAGGGCGTCGTCGAGCGCGGCGGCGGCGAGGATCGCGCAGGTGGCGCCGCGCCCGTAGATCGGGTTCGTGTGGTACGCGGCGTCGCCGATCGCGATGAACCCTGTCGCGACGGGCCGCCCGTCGCGGACGAACGAGCGCTGGCGGTTCGCGAGGCCGCCCATGACGAGGACCGGCGTCCGCGGCCCGTCGATCGGTCGCGACACTCCGCGCGCGCGCCAGCGCGCGATGTCGGGGAACGCGGCGATGACGGCCTCGAACGCCGCCGGCTCGGAGAGCGCGCGCATCGGCCGATCGTCCGCGTTCGTGCCGACCGTGATCGAGAACGTGTTCGCGTCGCCCGGGAACGTCGCGACCTTGATCCAGCCGAGGTCGCCGGCGATGAGGCCGGTGCTCGCGCCCTGCGGGCGCACGCCGAGGAGCCGGTAGAACCGCGTGTAGTAGAAGATGCCGGTCGGCACGCTGCGTTCGCGCGGCGCCGGCGCGCCGATCGCCCGCAGCCACTCGCGCGCGGGCGACCTCCGGCCGCTCGCGTCGACGACGAGGTCCGCGCGCAGGGTCTCGACGCGCGCGCGCTCCGGGCCGCGCTCGCGCAGGGCGGGATCGCGCCCGGCGGCGAACCACGGGATGCCGCGCGCGCGGTCGGGGTCCGGTTGCACCGGGAGGCGGCGGAACCGTACGCCCGCGACGCGCCTCGCGCCGTCGGGCCCGTCGTCGGCGAGAAGCCCTTCGACGAACACGCGCTCCTCGATCTCGACGTTCGGCTGCGAGCGCGCGACGCGCCAGAGCGCCCACTCGAACGCCGCGCGGCGACACCCCAGGAGGACGAGCTCGCCGTCGCCGCGCTCGCGCCGGCCGAGGTCGAGGCCGACCGGCGTCGCCACCGTGAGCGGCAGCTCGAGAGCGCCGCGCGATCGCAGGAGGTCGAGCACCTCGGGAAGGCGCTCCCGGAGCACGCAGGTGACGCGCGCGAGGAAGGTGTGGGAGTGGCGGAACTGCGCCACGCCTTCGCGCTGCCAGCGCTCGAAGGCGTCGTCGCCGCCGTCGGCTTCGGGGCGGGCATCGCGCTCGAGGACGGTCGCGCGCCAGCCGCTTCGCGCGAGCAGGGTCGCGGCGGCGAGCCCGGCGAGGCCGCCTCCGACGATGACGGCGTGCGGGCGCTTCGCCCTCTTCGCCGTCGCCCGCGCGCGCGCGGTCCGCGTCTTCGCCATCGCGGGTCAGGTTACCGGGTCGCGGCGCGGGCGGGCAATCGGGCGCGCGGTCGCCGTGGTGCCCTCGGATTCCTCGACGCGGTGCTCGAGCAGCGCGAGCGCGACCGCGAAGAGGATCGTCAGGCGGGCGTGGTAGAAGGGCATGTCGACGAGCGCGATGCCGAGGAAGGTGCCGATCGTCGCCACGCAAGCGACCGCTTCGGCCGGCACGGCGGCCGGCGCGCGGGTGGCGCGCACCGCGAGGCCCGCGAGGCGAGCGACGAGCCACGCTGCGGCCGCGGCTCCCACCAGGCCGGTGCCCGCGAGAGCGTCGACGTAGAAGTTGTGGGAGTGGAAGAGGAAGAGGCTCTCTCCGAAGAGCTCGATGTAGCGCCCGGGGAACAGCTGCTCGAGGTTCTTCGTGCCGAAGCCGAGACCGACGAGCCAGTGCTCGCGGAAGAGCGTCAGCGACGCCTCGATGATGCGGAGGCGCTGGTGGTCGGCCTCGCCGCGTCCGAGCGACACCTGCCCGACGGCAATCGCGACCGCGATCGCGAGCAAGATCCCGAGCGCCGCCGCGCCCAGGCGCGACTCGAAGCGGCCGCGGCTCTCGTCGCGCGCGACCGCGAGCGCGATCGCCGACACGGCGACCGCGAGCCACGCCGCGCGCGAGAACGTGACGACGACGCCGAACACCGCCGCGATCGCATAGAGCGCCGCCCGCCCGCGCGCCGGCCCGCTCCGCGCCGCCGCGAGGAAGATCGGCGCCAGGAGCGCGAGGGCGTAGCCGAGCGTGTTCGGGTGATCGGTCACGAGGGTCGTCCGGGCCGACTCGCGCACGAGGACGAGAAACGGATCGTTCACGAGCTCGCGCAGGACGATCGCGACGGTGACGGCGCCTAGCCAGTCGACGAGGAGCCGGCTGCCGCTCGGAAAGGCGGCGAGCCGCTCCGCGACCAGGAACATCCCGACGCCGACCGCGAGCCCCCGCACGTCGGCCCAGCTGCCGTGGTTCGCGGCGACGGACAGCGCCGCCGCGGCCAGATAGACGAGGAGCGCCGTGCCGACCGGCGATGGCGGCCAGCGCAAGGTCGGCGCGCCCGCGAGCCCCGCGACGAGGGCCGCGATCACGACGTTCCGCGCCCAGCTCGCGTATCCAAAGGAGTCGCCGCCCGGCAGGGGAAAGCGCCCGAGTGCGAGCGCCGCGCCCAGCACGGCGAACATCGCGGCGATCGCGTACGGCGCGAGATCGCGGACCCGCTCGCGCGGCGCCCGCCGCGAGGGGGACACGCTCATGGGCGAGCCGGCGCGGAGCTCAGGTCGAGTGCGTGGCCGGGCGCGGCGCGCGCTGCAGCGAGAGGAGCCGCCAGCGGTAGCGGAGCGATCCCGGCGCGAGTTCGACGGCGCGCGCGAGCGCCTCCGCGGCGCCCTGCGGGTCGCCCGCGCGGGCGCGGTGCTTGGCGGCGCGCGCGAAGCGGCGGGCGCGCGCGCGCCGGACGTGGCGCACGCCGACGCGCTCCGAGAGCTCCGGGTGCTCGGACACGAAGCGCTCCAGCATCGCGAGCATCGCGTGCGCGTACGCGTGCTGCTGCATCGTCATGCTGCCGGCGTGGCGGCGGTAGGCGAAGACGGCGCGATCGACGAACCGCATGCGGAGATGCAGCGAAGCCCGGAGCGCGAACTCCCAGTCCTCGACGCGCTCGCGGACGAAGCCGCCGAGCTCGAGGAAGCGCGCGCGCCGGATGCAGAGGCCCTGCGGGTACACGAAGCCGCCGATCAGCATCTCGGCTGGCCCGGCGCGGCGCTTCAGGCGCCGGACGTAGCGCGCCGGGATGACGGGCCCGAGCGGACGGCCCTCGGCGTCGCACTTGATGCCGTTCCCGAACACGAGGTCGACCGCGGGATCGGCGTCGAGGACTTCGACCAGGGCGCCGAACCGGCCGGGGAGGACGAGGTCGTCGGCGTCGTGGAAGGCGAGGATCTCGCCGGTCGCGGCGCGGGCGCCGCGGTTCCGCGCCTCGCCCGGGCCTTCCGCGGTCGCGTTCGAGAAGATGCGCGCACGGTCGCGGTAGCGCGCGATGACGTCGGCGCTGCCGTCGGTCGAGCCGTCGTCGACGAGGATGAGCTCCGAGTCCGGCGGCAGATCGGCGAGCGCGCTGTCGATCGCGGGGGCGAGGAACGGACCCGCGTCGTGCGCCGCGATGACCGCCGAAAGCTTCAAATGCCCGACGCCGGGCCGCGCGCCTGGCGCCGCAGGCCATGGTGCTCGAGGACGAGGTCGAGCATCTCGCGATAGTGGTAGTAGCGGCCCTTGGCGCGGTACCGCCGCCGCGTGTTCCCGAGCATCGTGTAGGTCGCGTAGTTGACGGCGGCCTTCGCGAGGTTCGGCAGGATGCTCGAGAAGAGGCCGTTGTGCTTGTACGCGTAGCGGCTGCGGCCCTGCCGCCTGTGGTACTCCTGGAAGTACTCCTCGGTGAGGCGTGCCCGGTCGATCTCGTGCACGACGCGCGCCCGGCTCATGTAGCCGATCCATCCCCCGTGCTGCAGGATGCGCGCGGCGAGCTCGTTGTCCTCGCTGAGGCCGGCCGCCCCCGGCCCGATCGCCTCGTTGAAGACGCCGACCACCGCGAACGTGTGGCGGCGGACCGCCATGTTGGCGCCGGTGAGCTTCGTCCGGACGGTATCCGGGTCGAGGTCGAGGTGGACGATCGTCCGGTAGCGGTCGAGCAGCGAGTAGAGCTCGGGATCCGAGGTCGCCTCGGGCGGCCAGAGGACCGAGCCCTGCGCCGCCGCGCAGTCGTGGCGCGTGAAGTAGTCCCAGACCTCCACGAGCCAGTCGGGATCGGCCACGACGTCGTCGTCGCAGAAGGCGATCAGCTGGCCGCGCGACTGCGCGATCGCCGCGTTCACCGCGCGCGACTTCCCGGGCTGGTTCACCCGCACGACGGCGCGCCCGGGAGCGGCCGACCGCCACTCCGCGAGGAGGCGCGGCGTGTCGTCCGTGGACCCGTTGTCCGCGACCACGATCTCGAACGCGACGGGCGGCGGGCGCAGCCGGTCGAAGCTCTCGAGGAGCTCCTGCAAGCTCCGCGCGCGGTTGCGCGTGGGTACGATGACCGAGATCGTCGGGTCCTGCGTCGCCATGATCGTCCTCAGGGTGCGGAGGCCGCGTGCGGGCCTCCATCGGCATGGACGATCGTGGCCCCTCCGCCCTTGCGCGGATCTCCCGCGCCCGCCGCCTCTCCCGACCGCGCGGCCGTCGCGAGCGAGACGGCCGCGATGCCGGGGATCTCGCGCGGCTTGTGGCCGAGCCGGGCGAGGGCGGCGCGGTCGACGTCCCGAACGCCGGGCTCGACCAGCAGGACGTCGGGCTGCCACTGGTGGTGGACGCGCGGCGCGGCGACGGCTGCCTCCGGCGGCATCCCGAAGTCCAGGACGTTCGTGAGGGCCTCGAGGGTCGCGCTCACGATCAGCGGGCCGCCCGAGGCCCCGACCGCGACCACCGCGCGTCCGCCGCGCACCGCGACCGTCGGCGTCATGCTGCTCGCCGGCCGCTTTCCGGGAGCGATCCGGTTCGCGGCGCCCGGCGGCAGGTGGAAGAGGTTCGGCGCGTCGAAGCTGAAGTCGTCGATCTCATTGTTGAGCGCGATCCCCGTACCGGGGACGCCGACGAGCGCGCCGAACGACGTGTTGATCGTGGTCGTGCAGGCGACGGCCCCGCCGTCGTTCGAAATTACCGAAACGTGCGAGGTCCCGCTATCGCGCGCCGCGGGCGCCGGGCCGGCGTAGAAGTCGGGACCGTGGGTGCGGCTGGCGGTCAGCCGATCGGCGGGGATGCCGACGGCGGGCAGGGGCCAGCGCGCGCCGAACGCCGGGTCGCCGGCCGCGACCGCGCGCTCGGCGAACGCGTGCTTCAGGATCTCGACGAAGAGCTGCCAGCGCGTCGGCGTGTCGGCGCCGAGCGCTGCGACGTCGTAGCGGGAGAGCGTCCGGAGCGCGAGGACGAGCGCCGGTCCGCCGCCGCTCGGAGGCGGCATCGTGTAGACCTCGGCGCCGCGGTACGGCACCGAGAGCGGCTCGCGCCAGACCGCGCGATAGCGCTCGAGGTCGCTCGCGCTCAGCACGCCGCCGCGTGCCTGCACCTCGTCGACGATCGCGCGCGCGATGCGGCCGCCGTAGAAGGCGGACGGGCCGGCGGCCGCGATCGCGTCGAGCGTGTCGGCGAGCGCGGCAGCGCGCAAGGTGGCGCCGGCGGCCGGCGGCTTTCCGCTCGCGTCGAGGAGCGTGCGCGCGAGCTCGGGGTCGCGCGCGATCGCGTCCGCCTCGTGCGCGATCTGCCGAGCCATGTGCTCGCTCACCGGAAAGCCGTCGCGAGCGAGTCGCGCGGCCGGCGCGACGAGCCGCGCCCACGGCAGTCGGCCGAAGCGGCGATGCGCCTCCGCAAGGCCGGCGATCTCGCCCGGCACGCCGATCGCGAGCGCGCCGGTGCGGCTCAGAGCCGGCTGGTACGTCCCGCCGGGCTCGTAGAGCGCGGCGCTCGCTGCGGCCGGTGCGACCTCGCGGTAGTCGAGCGCCGAGGCGTGGCGGCGCGCGGGATCCCAGACGACCATGAACCCGCCGCCGCCGATCCCGCACGACGACGAGTGGACGACGCAGACGGCGAGCGCGGTCGCGATCGCGGCGTCGACCGCGGAGCCGCCCTCCGCGAGGACCGCGGCGCCCGCTGCCGCCGCGAGCGGGCTGTCCGCCGCGACGGCCCCGTCGGCCGCTGCGACGGGCGGCCGCGCGTGCGCCGCGAGCGAAAGCGCGACCGACAGCACGAGCGCGGCGCGCAGCGGCGGTCGGAGGGCGCGCGCATCGGACATCGCGCAAGGACTACTGACGCCGCCCGGCCGAGGCAACGTTCGCGAATCACCAGCTCGACTCGTGGCGCGAGCGAAGCGACCCCGCAGGGAGTGGACTCCCCACCGTTTGTCAATGGGCCGCAAGCGGACCGTTGCGTCGCATGGGGTCGTAGCGGGTTTGTTCCCTGAGCATCG
>Ga0070741_10002482_pt1 | contig 49296 bp, 47 predicted proteins | sample Coa_R1_4_FD_66440 | JGI IMG/M metagenome (GOLD analysis project Ga0070741, IMG submission 66440) | Surface soil microbial communities from Centralia Pennsylvania, which are recovering from an underground coalmine fire - Coalmine... | ecosystem: Environmental > Terrestrial > Soil > Unclassified ... | reverse complement strand
GCCATCGCCGAGCGGGTTGCAGCGTCGCTCGGGCTGGAAGTAGTCGAAATTCAGCTGCGGGGCGGCGGCAAAAGCCGCATGCTGCGGATCTTTATAGACAAGCCGGTAGGCTTGGCGCAGGAAAAAGACAAGCCCGAAGGCGTTAGCCACGAGGATTGCGCGAACCTGAGCCGCGAAGTTAGCACCATCCTCGACGTCGAGGATGCGGTGCCCGGCGGGTCGTACGTACTAGAGGTTTCGTCGCCGGGGCTGGATCGCAAACTATTCCGTCCGGCAGACTTTGAGCGCTTTCAAGGCAGCCGGGTGAAGCTGACCACGAAAGATCCCGTGAACGGAAACCGGCATTTTGAGGGACGGCTGGAGCATTTTGAAGGCGGGCGGCTGACGCTGGATTTGGCTGAAGCGCGTAGAAAATTTCGGCCGAAGAAGAACGCGGGCGGGGCGCCCGCGCCACACGAACCCGCCCCACACAGACTGGAAATTGAGTTGGCCAATGTTGAGAAGGCCAATCTGGTACCGGAGATTTGAAAGAAGCAATTAGTTTTTAGTCTTAGCTCTTAGCTTGAATCGTTGTGTTGGCTAAGAGCTAGCAGCTAAAAGCTTAGGTTTCTTATGGCAAGCGAGCTTTACAACACAATTGACGCCCTGAGCAGGGAAAAAGGAATCGATCCGCAGATTGTAGTCAGCGCGGTGGAAGACGCCATTGTTGTCGCTACCCGCAAGTACTACAAGTCGCAGGAGAACCTGCGCGCGCAACTCGATAAGGATACCGGTAAGATTCGCGCATTTGCAGTGAAGGCGATCGTTGAAACCCCGGAGCAGGTTGAAGACCCGAATCTGCAGATCACGATCGATGACGCGCGCAAGTCCGATCCGAACGCCGAAGTCGGCGGCGAGTTCGTCATTCCGAAAGAGACGGAAGGAATTCTCGGGCGTATCGCTGCGCAACTTGCGAAGCAGGTCATCTTCCAGAAGGTTCGGGAAGCCGAGCGGGATACCGTCTACAACGAGTACATCGGGCGCGTCGGCGAGATCGTGAATGCGACCGTGAAGCGCATCGAAGGCCCGGATGTGATCTTCGATATCGGCAAAGCCGAAGCTCGTATGCCGCGCAAGGAGCAGTCGCGGCTGGAATCGTTTGCCATGGGCGAGCGCGTGCGTGTGGTGATTGCACGCGTGGAGAAAGCTTCGAAAGGTCCGGGAGTCGTGGTTTCCCGCGCCGCGCCGGAGCTTGTACAGCACCTGTTCCAGACCGAAGTTCCCGAAATCTATGACAACACGGTTGTGATCCGTGCGATTGCCCGAGAAGCCGGCGAGCGCACCAAGATCGCGGTCATGTCCAAAGACAAAGAAGTGGACGCGGTGGGAGCCTGCGTTGGCATGAAGGGCATGCGTGTGCAATCGATCATCCGCGAATTGCGCGGCGAAAAGATCGACATCATCGAGTATCACGAGGACCCGGTTACGTTCGCCGAAAAGGCGTTGCAGCCAGCAAAAGTGAGCCGCGTCACCGTAATTGACGCGACGGATAAGCACCTCGAGGTTGTAGTCGATGACAGCCAGCTCTCACTTGCGATCGGGAAAAAAGGGCAGAATGTTCGGCTCGCGGCGAAGCTTCTCGGCTGGAAGATCGACATCAAGAGCGAAGAGGAGAAGCGCCAGGAAGTCGAGGCCCAGATGGCCGAGCTTACGAGCGCGACTGCCACTCCGCTTGAGAACGTCGAAGGCCTCGGAGAAGGTTTGGTTGAGAAACTGAAAGAGGCTGGAATTTCGACCGTTGAGGCTCTGGCGGATATGACGCCGGAGCAGCTTGAGGCCATTGAAGGAATCGGCCCCAAAACGGTGGAAAAAATCAGCGTTGCGGTCAATAATTATTTCGCGGCTCTGGAAGGCGGAGAGGCAATGGCCCTTCCGGAGAACGAAGGCGAGCCGGTCGCAGGCCCGGCCACCGAGCAGGGAGAAGAAGCTCCCGCGCAGGCCGAGGCCGGTGCGCCGGAGCTCAGCACGGCTGAAGGTACAACGGAAGAATCCGAAGCAGGCTCTCAAGAATCAGAACACGGAGAGGGCGAAGAGTCGCCTGAGCCGGCGGAGAAAAAAGAATAGTTGTGCGTAGAGACGTTGCTTGCAACGTCTCGCATAAAGACGTAGCGAGCTACGTCTCGACACTCACGCGAGGTTGATATGAAGACTTAGCGGGACAGTCCGGAGGGACAAAGAGGCGGATGAGTAAGATTCGGATTAACGATCTGGCAAGAGAGCTGGAAGTAAAAAGCAAAGCGATTCTCGATGTGTTGCCCGAAGTCGGCGTCACCGAGAAGAAGACTCATTCCAGCTCGCTTGAAGACCATGAGGCGGAAAAAGTCCGCGCGCATTTTCAGTCCTCCGGCAACGGTCAGGGCGCAAAGACGGCAAAGTCTGCGCGTGCTGAATCCGAAAGCCTCAAGCCGAAGATCGATCTCTCGCACATCTCCAAGCCTGGAGATGTCCTGAAGGCAATACTCGCGAAGCAACAAGGCGGTTCCCCGCAACCTGCCGCTCCTGTAAAACCTGCACAGCCAGTCCAACCAGTACAGCAAGCGAAGCCCGCTGCACCTGCAGTGAAACCGCCTGCAGCTCCAAGTGCGCCAGCAGCCAGCGTACCTCCGCGACCGGCAGCGCCAATCGCGCCGCCTAGACCTACAGCACCCACTACGCCGGCGGCACCGCAATCGACAGCACCGGTCGCGCCACAGGTACCTCGTCCGGCGGCACCTGTAGCTCCACTGAGTTCACCTGCCGCATCGAGCACGCCGGCTCCGCCTCAAACCTCGCCGACACAGGCACCGCGACCACCTGCTCCAGGACAACCGATTCGTCCCCAGACGCCGGGACCGCGGATGATTGTGCCGCAGACCGGACCGCGACCTGTATATCAGGCGCCAGCGCGTCCACAGCAAGGACCTCAACCGGGACAGCCAATTCGCCCGGTGGCGAATCGTCCAGCCCCCGGCCGGCCTGTTCCTGGTCAACCAATTTTCCAGCGTCCCCGCCCCGCAGGTGGCCCACCGGGAGCACGACCACCTCTTCGCCCGGGCGAGCGACGCCCAATGCATCCGACACGGCAAGGTGGACTTGGACAACGTCCCATCGGCGTCGGTCCAGGGCTTCCACCACCAGGTCCAACGCGTCCGGGCAGCCGTCCAGGTGCGCCTTCCCGTCGTCCCGGTCAGCGTTATGTTCCTCGCGGAGTAAAAGAAGGCCCAATGAAGGGCTTCGTTCCGCCGCCGCGGCTGACGGTTTCAAACGAACCGTTGCCGATTACGCGGAATATCACGATCACCGAAGGCATCAGCGTAAAAGACCTCGCGGAGAAGCTCGAGATTCGAGCAAAAGATCTCATCGCCCGGCTTCTCGCGAAAGGCGTCTTTGCGACGATTAACCAGACGCTCGACACCGAACTTGCTACCGAGATGGCGCGCTTCTTCGGCGCTGAAACGAACGTCATCAGCTTCGAAGAACAGGCCGCGAAAGATGCTGCCGAGACTGCCACGACCGAAGAAGGTGGTGCGACAGAAGCGGTGCCGCGTCCCCCCGTAGTCACGATCATGGGACACGTCGATCATGGCAAGACTACGCTGCTGGATTCGATCCGTTCCACGAACGTTGCCGAAGGCGAAGCCGGCGGAATCACGCAGCACATCGGCGCATACAAAGTTTCGATGCAAGACAAGGATTCGCCCGCATACGGGCGCGAAATCGTGTTCCTCGATACGCCAGGTCACGAAGCCTTTACGCGCATGCGTTCTCGCGGCGCGAAGGCCACGGATATTGTGGTGCTGGTTGTTGCGGCTGACGACGGTGTGATGCCTCAGACACTTGAGGCTATCGATCACGCGCATGCCGCTGAAGTACCGATCATTGTTGCGGTAAACAAGGTCGACAAACCTGGCGCCATGCCTGAACGCGTGAAAAAGCAGCTCGCAGATCGCGGCCTGATGCCGGAAGACTGGGGCGGTAAGACAGTGTTTGTCGATGTTTCGGCGAAGCAGAAGACAAACCTGAACCTGCTGCTTGAGATGATTTGCCTGGTTGCGGACCTGCAAGAGCTGCGCGCGAATCCAGATCGTCCCGCGCAGGGCGTGGTCCTCGAAGCCAAGCTCGATCGCGGACGGGGTCCAGTTGCAACAGTGCTCGTTCAGAATGGTACTTTGCGCACCGGGGACAATTTTGTCGTCGGCAATGTCTATGGAAAAGTTCGCGCCATGTTCGACGATCGCGGACGCCAGCTCACGGAAGCGCCGCCTTCGACGCCGGTTGAAATTCTCGGCATGGAAGGCTTGCCGCAGGCCGGTGATCAATTCGTTGTTGTCGCCGACCGCGACAAGGCGCGCGGCATCTCCGATTACCGCGAGCAGAAGGCCCGCGAGGCCGCGCTAGCCAAGACATCCCGCGTGTCGCTCGAAGGCTTGGCGGAGCAGGTGAAAACCGCCGGCGTGAAAGAACTGAACATCATCCTCAAGGGTGATGTGCACGGCTCAGTCGAAGTATTGAACGATCTGCTCGGGAAGATGTCAACCGACAAAGTTCGCCTGAAGGTTTTGCGCTCAGGCGTCGGCGCAATCACGGAAAGCGATGTACTGCTTGCATCGGCGTCGAACGCAATCATCATCGGCTTCAACGTGCGACCGGAGCGCAAGGCGCAAGAACTTGCCGAGCAGGAAGAAGTCGATATCCGTCTGCACTCGATCATTTACGAGTTGCAGGATGAGATCAAGCGCGCCATGAGCGGCCTGCTCGAGCCGACGATCAAAGAAACGTACCAAGGCCGCGCCGAAGTACTCGAAACCTTCCGCATCCCGAAGGTTGGCACGGTTGCCGGTTGCCGCGTAAGTGATGGCCTGATCAAGCGCGACTCCGAAGTTCGCCTGCTGCGCGACAACGTGGTCGTCTTCAAAGGCAAAATTGGCTCCTTGCGCCGATTCAAAGACGACGCGAGTGAAGTCCGCAACGGCATGGAATGCGGCATCTCGATCGCCAACTACGGAGACGTCAAAGTCGGCGACGTGATCGAAGCCTTCGTGACGGAGCGGGTGGCGGCGGAAGTGACCGCGTAAACAAGCTATCAGCCATCAGCTTTCAGCCATCAGTTTGGACAGCATTGGATTTAACCTTGTCGTTCCGAACCGCTTTAGCGGTGAGGAATCTGCTTTTTCACGAGGGAACAGCAGATTCCTCGGATCTAAAGATCCTCGGAATGACATCGGTTTAAGCTTTTACTGAAAGCTGACGGCTGATAGCTGACCGCTGGTATGGTCGCCCTCCTCACCCTCGACCTTCGCATCGAGCACGCGCAATCCCTCAAAGACAAACGCCAGGTAGTGCGCAGCCTTAAAGACCGTCTTCGCGCGCACTTCAACGTGGCCACCGCAGAGCTGGACTCTTCCGGTTTGTGGAACCGCGCTACCATTGGCGTGGTCAGCGTGTCTGATTCTCGCGACTATCTCGATGGGCTCATGAAAAATGTTGAGCGCCAGGCGATGCGGATTGCCAACAATGCGGGGGCAGAAGTGGTGGATTCGTTTGTGGAGTTCTTGTAAACCATCTCCCCGCCCGCTCAGCGGGCTCGTTTGCAATGACATTCCAGTTTTAAGCATCTGGAATCGCGATATCCGCCAGCTCCCGCAAACTTGAAACCTGGAGGTCAGGCTTTTGGGAAGCTGGTCTGACTGCGCCCACGCCGGGGTTGCGCGAAGGGCGATTCACCCAGACGCTCGACATCCCGAGCGATTTTGCTGGAATCACGTCGTGGTATACGCTTTGCGCCGCGTGAAGCCACTGATTGCGAGCGATGCCGATCTCCCTTTCCGCCAGCTCAAAAATTTCCAGTGAAGGCTTGTAGGCGCGGGCTTGCCCAGCCGTAATCACGTAATCGAAAGCCACTTCGAGTTGTGGCGCGGTTGCCGCGAAGAGATCGTCGTCAATATTGGATATGATACCGAGCTTGAATCTGCGCTTCAGGCGATGAAGGGCAGCGACGGTGTCGGAATAAGGCTTCCAGCTCGGAAGAGAGTCCGGCAAGGATTGCTGTTCTTGATCTGATGGCCTAAATCCCATGCGGGTGCCGAAACCGAGCACGACTGCGCGCAAGAGGTCTTTGTACGGGTGGTATATTCCTGATTCTTCTTCGGCTTCGATCTCACCGTAAAGACGCAGGATTTCCTGGTCGCTTAAGTGCGCGCCGTGAGCCGAAATGATCGGGCGGATTGACGCAAGGATCCCTGTCTCCCAGTCGATGAGAGTGCCGTAGCAGTCGAAGGTGATGATGCGGAAGGAAGAGAAATTGAGCATTCATCCTAGATTCAGCAGATGCGGGAAGTGTCGCAGAAATTGCGCCTGCGCAGCGTCTTTTCTGGCTAATGCAGTGCTAAAGCGCTGCTCCACCCAAAACCGGGCGCGGCTGAATGCCGCGCCCGTCCAAAAACTCTAGCCAGTTTTTCGAAACTGTGCGAAAGCAGGTTCCTCGACTGCGCTTCCGATTCGCGAAGCCGAATCGAATGCGCGGAAATGACAGACGTTTAAGGGTATTGCCCGGCACCCCAAAGTCGTGACCGCTATCTCCTGATCGTTAATGGCGCGCTTAGCTTAAACGCCACCGCGGACTCGGCTGGCAGCACTATTTCCTTGTTGCCCGTATAAGCCGATCCTGCCGTTCCGGCTCCAGCGCCGGCAGCTGCGCCGATGGCGGCACCTTTGCCTCCGCCTGCCAGGCCGCCAATCAGCGCGCCTAATCCCGCTCCGCCGCCAACGAGGACGCCCGTGCGCTTGCCTTTGCCCTTCAGGCTCTGCGTGAACGTCGATGTCTGGATCTGGTGTTGATGCCCGTTAACGGTGATGGAATTCAGCTGAAGTTGGAGAAGCGCGCCACCAGCGAAGTGACCCATCGCCTTGGCGTCAACGACAGTGCCCTGAACGCGCGCACCAGACGGGATTACCGTCTCACCGTCCACAGTCACCGGACTCGAAAGCGTACCGCCGAACGTCTGTCCTGGCTGACTTACCTTCGAGCCAACCTCATCGGCGAGACGAATGGTCAGGGTTTTTCCCGCAGGAATTGTGACTGAAACAGGAGCCGGTGGCGGTGCCGGTTGAGAATTCGCCGCCGGAGCATCAGTGCTGCTCGGTTGTGAGTTATCGGCCGGCTGCGACGAATCGCCGCTTTGAATTCGACTCGGCTTGTTGCATGCAACACTGAAAAGAAGCAGCGAACCTAAAAACCACACGCTAAGGCGCACACTCATAGTTCCTCCCCAATACATAATGAATTAACAGGATTCCGGGCTGGTCAGCAACTCACAAGAGTACAGGTACAACAAAGCTTATCCGGCTTGGTCTGTCATCGGCAACACCGATACAAGGGAGGAGGAACCGTCTCCGTTACTCGATGTTTTCACCAATACCGTCTCCTGAGTAGCGGAGGCCGCGGCCGCTACTACCGTCGGTTCGCTCTTCTTGAGGAACTTTGCCGTGTTCAGGAGCGTGCGGCCGAGCGAGGCGTTATAGCTCGTCCAATTGGATTCACTCTCAGCTTCGCGCTCGAAGTGCGCCCTCATGCTCTCCATTTTTGAGTCAAGATCGTCGAGATAGTGAAGCATCAGCGCCTCAGGGAACATCGGCAGCTTCGGTGAGCCGAATTCATATTCGCCGTGGTGACTAATGATGAGGTGTTCAAGCAAAGTTTTCAATTCGTCAGGAAAGTTGGCGATCTGCGCAATCTTGCCCTGCAACATTTCGAGCTCAATGATCATGTGCCCGAGCAACTGCCCGCGGCTGGTATAGGAAAACGACCGCTTATACGCCAGCTCGTGAATTTTTCCCAAATCGTGCAGAAACGCGCCGGTCAGAAGCAGGTCGCGATTGACTTGCGGATAATTTCGGGAAATCAGATCACACGAGTGGAACAGCGAAACCACGTGGTCCAGAAGCCCACCGATATAGGCATGGTGCAGGCTCTTGGCTGCCGGAGCATTGCGATAGCCCTCTGCTATTTCTGGATCGGCCATGAAGGCGCGAACCAGCGTTTTCAAGTACGGATCCTGAAATGAATCGACGAACCCCGTGAGTGTTCGCCAGAGGTCATCGATGTCCTTCGTCGTCTTTGGAAGATAATCGGCGAAGTCGACTTCGGAATCGGCAAGCTTGCGGAGTTTGTGAATCGTAAGCTGAAAGCGGTTCTTGTACTTATTGAGCAAGCCTTTCACTTTTAGGAAATCGTCCTGCTCGAACGCTTCGATTGCGCCGTCGACGTTGTCCCACATTTTGGCTTCGATTTGTCCGCAGCGATCGGACAAGGTGAGCGCCAGGTAAGGCTCGCCGGACTTTTTCGGTTTGACCTGCTTCGTCGTAACTACGAAGCTGGAGATGATGACCTTATTTTCGAAGCGGGCGCAATCAGACAGAAAAAAATCTTTCATAGCCGGGTCCCCGGGCTCGCCAAATCAGACATGGCGCGAGTCGCGCTGCCGCAAGCTTACCCTAAAACACGCCTAATTTCTTTTTCTTTTTGAGTGCCTTCGCGCCCGATTCTTTGGCTGCAGTGGTCACAATGGGCTTGGTTTCGTTCGGGCTGGCACCGGTATCGACGTATCCGGGTTTGATGTCAATGAACGCCTCTTCGCGGAGTTTTTTGAGATATTCCCGCAGCGCCGGCTGCAGTTTTTTCATGTAAACGGCTTCTTGCACGCGAGGTTCAATCTCATTGAAGGGAGGAATGCCGGCAGTCTGGTGTTCGGTGACCTTCAAGATCACAAAGCCCTGCTTGGTTCGCACCACATCCGATACGTCGCCTTTTTTCATGCCGAAGGTAAGGTCTTCGAGCTGCTTGGCCAACTTGCCGCGCTCGAAGTAACCAAGATCGCCGCCCTGCGCAGCCGAAGGGCCTTCGGAGGACTTCTTTGCGATCTCCGCGAAATCTGCGCCGGCTTTGATTTGCTTCAGCAGATCATCAGCTTTCGCTTTTGCGGCCGCGATCTTCTCCTCATCGTTTCCGGCTTGTTCGGTCGAAACGAGAATCTCGCTGAGTCTTACCTGCTCAGGACGAGAAAGTTCCGACTTGTGTTCGTCATAGAATTTGCGTTCTTCTTCTTTCGAGATATTGACCCGCGAGCCGACTTCCCTCTGGATCACCTGCTGGGTAATGATCTCGGTTTTCATATTTTGTTTGAAGTCTTCAAACGAGACGCCCTGAGAGGCCGCCGCCTTTTCCAGGTCTTCCATGGTGTCGAGCTTCATCTGCTTGCGCATTTCATCCAGACGCTTGATCAGCTCGGTATCGGCATTGATGTCAAGGTCTTTGCCCTTTTCAAGCAGAAGCTGCCGGTCAATCAGTCCACGAAGCACGTCCTTTTGCTGGTCGGCAACGATTTGGTCGGCGTGAGAGGGGTCTTGTTGCTGGGCTTCCTCCTTGAGCTGCTGCTGTTCGCGCTCGTAGTCCGTGCGAGTGATGATCTGGTTGTTAACACGTGCAATGATTTCTTCGACCACCGTGTCGGCCGGCAGTAGGGCCGGCGTCAGCAGTGATCCGGCAAGTAGAAAGCAGCAAAGCAGTTTCGACATAGAGATAGGCCTACAGAATTGAGAGTTGATGCCTTTGTTCTGTTCCGATTGTAACTCCCAGACCGGCTGCAGTGGGTGTTGCGTCGCAGGTTTGTAGCTGAAGCACCGTGGCCGCGCTTGGTCTGCATCCTATAATGCACATTCATCAGAAAAGGGGAACGAAAGACGCATGACTGGCGGCAATCGAGTGGCACTTTGGTCAGGAACAGTTGCCCTGGGCTTGGCATTGCCAATTTTGTGCCTGGCAGCAAAGGAGTTTTCCATGCCGAAGGCGCAGCCGGCGTTCAGCTATCCGGCGCACGACCACCACGCGACAGAAAACGTGACCGTGGCGCTCGATCCCTACGATACCCCGGCAAAAACAAACATCTTTGTGGTGAAATATCGCGAGCACGAATTGCTCCCTATTCTTCTCATTATCACGAACGATTCCGATCAGCCAATTCAGTTGTCTGATATGAAAGCCGAGCTGGTGACGTCGGACCGCACGAAGCTGAGTCCTGACTCCGAAGACGACATTCTGCGCCGCATTTCGCACCCCAATGCGTCTGGGACACGATATCCAGTTCCATTTCCTACCCCCAAGGCCAAAGGTGGGATCAATTCGAAGGAGCGCGATGAAGTGCAAAATGCGCAATTCCGTGCCCGCGCCGTGGAGCCGCGGAGCTCGCAGGTGGGATTCTTGTTCTTCGATGTGTCTGACGTTCCCAACGCCTTGCAAGGAGCGCGCTTCTATTTAACCGGTTTGCGCAATTCTTCCGGCAACGATCTGATGTATTTCGAAGTTCCGCTGGATAAATACCTGGAAACGAATAAGCAGCATTAAGATATTGCTCGATCCTGACTTATGAAGTGGCGATCACTCGAGGAATCTTCGCCTTCGCAGGAAGCGCGTTCGCTTCGTGAAATCTATTCTGCCCGTAAGGAGATGATCGCCAGGTATGTGCCTGAGGACGTTCAGGCAGTACATGCGCGCGTTGTAGAAGAGCTGCAGGCATCAAGAATCGTTGAGCGTGCGCTGGGTCGGGGCGGCGCCGTTCCGGAGTTTGAGTTAACCGATCACAACGGCAAGCTTGTTCGCTCATCAGAATTGTTGGAGAAAGGCGCGCTCGTCATCTGCTCTTTTCGCGGACGCTGGTGTCCTTTCTGCGTCGGGCAGTTGGAGGCCATGAACGCGATTTACCGCGATTTGAAGGCAAGAGGTGCGAGTCTCGTGGCTATCTCGCCACAGACTTCACATCAATCGTTTCTCATGGCTGATCAGCATCAGCTGCGCTTTCCGCTGCTGCACGATGCAGCCAACAACGTGGCCAGGAAATTCGGCCTGGTCTACCGCGTGCCTGAGTATCAGCAGGAAATCTACCAGCGCGCTTTTGTGAATCTGCCATTCGTGAACGGAGATACAAGCTGGGAGCTGCCAATTCCGGCAACCTACGTTATCGGTCAACAAGGCAAGATCCTCTTCTCATACGTGAATCCCGATTACATGGATCGTCCTGAGCCAGCAGACATTCTCAAATTATTTCCACAGGATTTGTGCTGAGCTGACGTTCATCTGTCACATCGAATCTGTTCATAAGTCCTAAACAGGGAAAATCTGAATCCCTAGAATTCCCAAAGAGGAATGTTCTTCCGTTTTCGGAACCTATCATTCCAGAGCGTGCTAAGCACTGAGAACCGAGGTTTTCTCATGACTGCGGCCATCGCACCCACCACATTCGCTGTTCCTGCGGCGCATGCAATGCAAAGCTCTGCCTTGCTAAATCTGCTGATTGTCGATGACGAACGTGCGGTTCGAGAAGCCTCGCACGAGGCGGCGCAAACACTTGGATATCGCGCAAGTGTTTGCGATTCATCCGAGCAGGCCTTTCGCGTCCTAGAATCGCAAGACATCGATGTCGTACTTCTCGATCTGAAACTGCCCGGGACCACTGGGATCGAGGCTCTTCGGCAAATCAAGCACCGGCGGCCCGACATCGAGGTGATTGTTGTGACTGGGCACGGGACCATCGAATCCGCAGTACAAGCGATGAAGGCGGGCGCATACGACTACGTAACCAAACCATTCAGCCTCATGGAACTCAAGCTGTTGTTAGAGCGCGTGGCCACTCACTTGAAAATGAAGACCGAGAACCGGATGTTGCGAGAACAGATTAAATCGAAGCAGGGCTTTGGCAGCATCATTGGTCGCGCTCCGGAAATGGACAAGCTCTACCGCATCATCGCCAAAGCCGCGCATAGCGCGCATCCTGTCCTGATCCTGGGAGAGAGCGGGACCGGAAAAGAAATGGTCGCGCGCGCGATTCACCATTCCGGCCCATACCGTGACAAGCCGTTCATTCCCGTTGATTGTGGTTCTCTGGTGCCAACCCTGATCGAAAGCGAACTTTTCGGCTATGTGAAAGGCGCATTCACCGGTGCAATGCAGTCTAAGGCTGGCCTGCTCGCAATTGCTGAGGGCGGAACCGTTTTTCTGGACGAAGTGGGTGAATTGCCCGTCGACCTGCAGGCAAAGATGCTCCGCGCACTCCAGGAAAAAGAGATTCGTCCGGTAGGCAGCACGAAGACTGTGCCTATCAACGTACGGGTTCTGGCTGCGACAAACCGCGATCTGGAGCACGCCGTGACGAATGGTTCGTTTCGCCGTGACCTATATTTTCGGCTGAATGTTCTTACCTTGCGCATTCCGCCCTTGCGAGAGCGCCGGCAAGACATTCCGCTCCTGGCAGGACACATCCTTGAACGCCTGTCCCACAATTCGGGCAGAACACACGAACTGAGTGACGAGGCAATGCGCGCCCTCCTGGCCTACGATTGGCCGGGAAATGTGCGCGAACTCGAGAATTGTCTGGAGAGATGCTGCGCCATCACAACCGGCTCTCTGATCCATATGGTCGATCTGCCGAGTTCGATTACTGGAGCACCCGCCCGTCTGGTTCCAGACGCTCCGGAAACCAAGGTGATACCTCTCGCTGACCTGGAGAAGCAGACCATCCTGAGTGCCATCGCGCAACTGAATGGCGACAAGCTGATGGCAGCGCGAAGGCTTGGGATTGGTAAAACCACGCTCTATCGGAAACTGAAAGAATACCGCGTCGATTTGTGATCAAAGTGGAACTCTGTTCCCAAAGTGGAAGCCGCTCTGGTCGTTAGCCGGTTGCTAGTCTTTTGTTTTCAATCTTCCTGTGTTTGGCCCGGCATTTGCAGAAAATCGTGCATGATTCTCATCATCTGGAATTCGGGAAAGGCGCAGGAATGTGCCCGAGCCATTGAACACGCTATGCAGGAGCCTGTACAAGTAGTCACGAGCTTGCATGAAGGTGGTGAATGCTTACGCTCGCGCGAGTACTCGGCCGTAGTAGTGGACCAGTGGATTACGGAAGCGGAGCCTGAGCCGACCAGTGTGGTTTTTGACAATCTTGGAATGGCAGTGCCGGTTTTTGTGAACTTTGGTATCAGCGGCGTGGAGCGAATCTTGCGCGAGCTGAGGGCAGCACTGTCGCGCAGAGGGCTAGAAAGCGTTCTAGCACGTCACAGCGCACGGCAAGCGCTGCGAGAAGAACTGAAAGACGAGCTCACGGCACTGCTTCTGTCGTGCGGCATTGCACTCGGCGAGCCCGGGCTGACTGATTCGGTGAAGAGCCGACTGCAGAAGATCGAGGAGCTAGCGAAACATATGAAAGAAAAGCTTGCCGCTCCGACCGAAGTGCGCACAATGGCAGCGGGCGTGTAGTTTCTTTGCGACCTTTGTGAATTTTTCTTCGCGTTCTTTGCGGTTAAGGGCTTTTACCGCAAAGATCGCAAGGTTGGCGCAAAGCTCGGAAAGAAAATCGCCGAAATGATTAGCCTGCTTGCGCCGCTATCGCCGGAGAGACGGCTTCTTCATCCTGCAACATGAATTCCAGCATCTCCTGCGGGACTGGCGCGTTCCACACCGGCGCAAACGACTGCCGGTGCAGCGGCGAAGGGCCGTGTTCGCGCAGGGCTGCCAGGTGCTTCGGCGTGCTGTAGCCTTTGTTCGATTTCAAGCCGTAGATCGGAAAGACGGGGTCCCACTCGGCGATCATCTTGTCGCGATGCACTTTCGCAATGATGGATGCAGCCGCGATGGAAGCAGAAAGCGCATCGCCGTGAATGATCTTTTGCTGCGGAACTTCGTAGTCAAGCCGCATGGCGTCAATCAGCAGGTAGTCGGCTGCGGGATTAAGTTGCGCAACCGCCTCGTGCATAGCCAGCCGCGATGCATGGTAGATATTGATCTGGTCGATCCTCGCCGCATCAACCGCGGCAATCGACCATGCAACGGCGTGCTGCCGAATGCGCTCGGCCAGGACTTCGCGGCGGTCTGCGTCCAGCAGCTTCGAATCACGTAAACCGCGAATTCTATAGCATGGATCGAGCACAACAGCGGCAGCGACTACAGGCCCGAACAGTGAACCTCGGCCGACTTCGTCAATGCCTGCGACCAGCTTCGCTCCCGTAGCCCATGCGATTTTTTCATATTTCAGCGTACAGCGCAGGCGTTTGAGCAGGCGCAGCTTCAAAGTAGCTGCGGATACTTGGTTGTTATTACGAGGTTTCGCGGGCGAAGGCATAGACACGCGGGCTGTGTGTGATGATGACGCTGAACCGCTTGTGCGCGCAAGAGGAAATCAGCGCCTGCCTCAGCTGTGCGCATGTGGGCTCTGCGCCGGATTGGGCCGACGAGGCGCAGAGCGATCCTTAATGACTCTGACTTCAAAGCTGACCGGCTGCTGCTTGGGCGGATAACAGGCTGCGTTATCGCAGGCCTGATATTTCAGATATCCGTGGACGGCATACTTTTGCGGCAACACAGTCTTCAGTGGTCGGACCGTAACCTGAACTGCGAAATCTCCCGTGTACACGTTCAGCTTTTCGTTCGGGGCGAAGGGAAAGCTGCGGTCCACGCCGTCGGGATAGTTGATTTTGCCAATGATGATATCCGTTGGCGCAGTGAGCTTGAGTTCGGTTTTCTTCAGGTACTCCTGCTTGGGGCGATTAGAGTTGATGTGAAAGCCGCGCGAGACGCGAAATTGCAGCTCGATGTCCGTGGCCTTCCCTCGTTCGATTGGGTCAATCACAGGAGCCAACATACTGACGTAGGACTTGCTGCGAACAATGTCCTGCGCCGAAGTTGCTGCGCCAAGGCTCAGTAATAGGGCACAGGCACAAAGTAACGCGCGCCTCACTTTGCCGCCACCTGCTGTCCGAGAGCTTTTTGAATATTGGTCTCAATCTCGGACTTGCTCACCAGACCGAAGACGTGATCAAGGATTTTACCGTCCCGACTAATGTAGAACGTCGAGGGCAGGTACTCGATCCCGCCGTACTGCGCGCCGACTTCCTCTTTGCCAATTAGCACTGGATAGTTCACGCCCAGCTTGTGCGCAAAGGAGGAAATCTCCGAGGGGCTGGCGTCGTCCATAGCCACGCCGACCACCTGCAACCCCTGAGAAGCATATTTGGTTTGCAAATCCACGAACCAGGGCATTTCCACTTTGCACGGCTCACACCACGTGGCCCAGAAATTCAGCAGCACAGCTTTGCCACGAAGGTCGGATAGCTTCATGGTTTTGCCGTCCAGCGTATTCAACGTGAAATCAGGCGCCAGTTGGCCTGATAGCTGCCCGGCAGGCGTCGGAATTGGCGCACGGCGGGCGCGCTGGATGCCGAAAACCAGCATGACGGAAATCACCATCGCCACCACGATCAAAATCACCGGATCGCGGCGGCGCTTAGGCGGCGCCGAGCGAGGCTGCTCGAGAGAACTCACGCCCGAGGTTTCGGAATTTGACAGCGGATTTTCAGGTGTACTCACAAACTCCTCACAAGGTAAAACGGTTCAGAAAAGACAAATAGTGCGACAACAGAGTAAACCGGCCAAGAACCAGCAATGCTCCGAGCGCAATCAACAGTCCTCCACTGGCGACTTCGATGGCGTGCATGTGACGGCGGAAACGGCCATAGAAATTCAGGAATCGTTCAATGCCCAGGGAGGTAAGTAGGAATGGTACTGCAAGTCCCAGGGAATAAATCGTAAGCAGAAAGATTCCCTTGCTCACTGAATCCTGTGCCGAGGCCACATAGAGAATTGCGGAAAGAATCGGCCCAACGCATGGCGTCCAACCAAAAGCAAAAGCAAAGCCAATTACGAACGCTCCCCACGCAGTGCTGCCGCCTTTGACGTTGTGCAGGCGTGCATCCGAATAGAGCAACTTGATCTTGTAGATTCCCGTGAGGTGCAGGCCAAAGATGATGATTACGATCCCAGCTACTTGCGCCAGCACGGACTTGTAGCGCGCGGCGAGCTGGCCGACTTCGGTCGACAAGGCGCCAAGCGTGACAAAAACAATGCTGAAGCCGATGACAAAAGCAATTGAGTTCAGCATGACTTTGCCAAGGAGGGCGGTCCTTTGCTCTTTGAGCTCTTCGACACCAACTCCCGAAATCAGGGACACGTATCCCGGCACCAGCGGCAAAACGCACGGCGAGAGGAACGAAACCAGGCCTGCGACAAACGCCGCGATTGGTGTGGGATTTGCCATCGCAGATATTGTACCCGTTGGATGTCTGTAAGTTGTTAAGGAGCAGTAACAAGAGGACGGCGATCGGGAGGCCAGTGGCTGGCCGACAGGTGACTGGAAATCAGTAATAGCCAGGTAGTCACTGGCCCTTCGCCTTCGCCGCTGGGCCCACTTCCTTCGGCGCTTCGGCGACAATCTTGCGCAACAGCTCGACGGGCAAAACAGCAGTCAGCACCGCGCGGTCTTCTTTTTGCTCTACTTTCAGGCTGTCCAGAGTTTTCTGCACGTCGGAATCGGGCGTCTGTTCGCCAACGGAAATCTCGGCCGCATGGAAGACTGCAAGGAAGGCGTTCGCCTGGGAAGCTAGCTGCTGTGCCTGCTGCGGGTCATGCGTAAATGCCTCAGCTCGAAAATGTACGGCTCGCAGGTAGCGAACCGAAGCAACGAGTGTGGCTGGCGCAGTCAGGGGAAACGCGATATCTGCAGGCCCAGTCGAGCTCTGCGCATTGATGCGGGCGATGCCCCATCCCAGGCTCGCAATCGGAACGCGCTTGTAAAACTGGCGCAATAGAGACGGCCCGCCGAACGGCGATGCCAGTTTCCGTGACCGGGCGATAATGCCGCGAATTACTCCTGGATCAGGATGGTTCGAAGCCGCGACGATGTCCGGGCCAAGGATCGCGACACGAAGAATGCGGTCCTGAAGAGGAATGTTGTAAACCTCGACGGGCTGGTCGGAATCGACTGATTTCGCCAGGCTCTTCAAATATGCGCGCAACTTGTCTCCGTCGATCTTCGCGACAAAGACTTCCGAGTAGCGGGTCTCGCCTCCGGTTTGCGCGCTGGCGTAGTGAACGGCGACAGCGGCTTCTTTCAGATCGCGTTCGAACTGAAACCCGGTGGCCCGGATGAACTGCTCGTACTCCGGCTCGAGCTGAACCGCGGGCAGGCGATGCCCGATATCGGCGAGGCGCATCCAGCTCAGGTCGAGATAAATGAAGGCATCGGCGCCGGGCAGAAGCCGTGCGGCCTCGGGAGGCGCATGCTTGCGCAGCTGAACGATCACCGTTATCGCGAGCGCGGCGATCAGGAACCCAAACAGTACGGGGAACGCGCGCTTAATCCGCATGGGAGGATGACAGGGATGATATCAAAGTATGCCTGAGTGAACAGCCAGCGCGTACGACTCACCCGCGCTATACAAAGCGACTCTAACTTACAATTCTCCGCGACGGAATTCATCGATACACTCTCAATTCGTGAGACTGTCGCGAGTTTGGTTCCTATTTTCTGCACTGTACGCTGTATTGGTAGCTGTGGCTTGTTTTCTCCGCCCGATTCCCGGCGACTACGATCGCTACAACTATGAAGTCGTGGTCCGAAGCTGGACTCAGGATTGGGTTGATGTCTATCCGCTAGTAAAGAATGAGAGTCCGATACTCAGTGGGAGTGCCGGTTTCGACAGCTCAGACCATATGGCGCAGCGTGAACCCATCTTTGCGATTCGTCCGTTGTATCTGGAGCTAGTCGAGACGCTTCACCGCCTCGGTTTCCGATATCAGACTGCAATCTCGCTTATTTCGAGCAGCTCATTCTTCGCACTCGCTATTCTTTTCGTTGTGTGGACACGTCGACCTTTGTTGTCAGCTCTGGTGATTTCATGCCCGCTGACGACACAGTTGGCGAGGGAAGGTGTCCCCGACGCACTGAATGCGCTTTGCATTCTCTCATCATTGTTCTGCCTTTCGGCGTTAGGGCGCACGACCTGGGGGATCCTACTGCTTCTGATCTCTGTTTGGATTCGGACGGATTCTGTGCTCTTGTGTGCAGCCGTCCTGCTTTGGCTGACCTATGAGAAGAAGCTGGAACTGAGATACTCAGCTGTGTTGATTGGCTTGGCATTTGCGAGTGTCAAGGCAGTCAATTACTTTTCGGGAAATTACGGTTATGCCGTGTTGTTTCGGGCGACATTCATCGGAGGCAAACACCCGTTCTTGATCTCATCGGCGCCGATCACCGTTCGCGAGTACCTTACCGGCCTAAGCCAGGGCCTGCCCTCGATCATTCCGCAGCTCGCACCGTGGTGCCTTTTGGGTGTTGTAGCGTGGTATCTGCGGTCTCCATTGCGAAACTGGATGTTGCCGGTCGCCTCGGCGGCACTGGCGCATTTCGTGCTCTTCCCGTCCGCGGAAGTGCGCTACCTGAATTGGGCCTGCGTGTTCGCCGGGCTTGTGTTTGTCGAGGGAGTCCCCAAGTTGGCAGCGGTAGATGTGCGGAAGACCGATGCTACAAGTATCCTCAGCCATACCGCTTTAAGCAGCACCTCTTCTGCATTGCAGGAGGGCTCGGCTGCGCTGGCAAGCCAATATGTGTAATGTCAGCCTAGAGGTTGGAGAGATGCGCGATCCACCCTCCGCGTTGACACCGCAGCACTTCCTAGTCTATCTTTAAATCTTTAGCAGTTCTGCGGTTGCCCGCCCGGTAGCCCTGCGCCTTCGGCGCATGCAGTTACGGAGTTCCCAAAGAGCTGATTTTCAATGGGATTCCGGTGGATACTCAGCGGTCTTCTTTCGGTTTTCATTTAGTTTTCATTTTTTGGGAGCTAAGAATGTCTACGTATTTCCCCAAAGCGGGGGAAATTGTGCGCAAATGGTACGTGGTGGATGCGTCGGGGCAAGCTCTCGGTCGCGTGGCGTCGCAAGTGGCCCGCATCCTGATGGGCAAAGAGAATCCGCGTTACACGCCTTTTTTGGACACCGGCGACCACGTGGTTGTGATCAACGCCGAGAAGGTGAAGATCACCGGCATGAAGTCAGAGCAGAAGGCGTACCACCGCTACACCGGATATCCCGGCGGATTGCGCACGGAAGAGTATAAGAAGCGGCTCGCGCGCAAGCCCGAACGGATCATGGAAGATGCCGTGAAACGCATGCTTCCGAAGACCAAGCTTGGCACGCACATGCTAAGCAAGCTGAAAGTTTACAAGGGTGACAAACACCCGCATCAGGCGCAGAAGCCGGAAGTGAAGCAGCTCGCGTAGCGGGCGCAGCTTTTAGCTATTAGCTTTTGGCTCTTAGCTGAAGCAAAAGAGTTTCAAAGTCTCGCAGGTTTCAAGGTTTCTCGGCCTAATAGCTTAATAAAGGAAACGTTGAAACCTTCGAAACAGATTCTTGAGGAAAGGCACAGAGTTGGCCTTAGCAGGAAATAAGCTAAGAGCTAACAGCTAAAAGCTAATGGCTGAATTAGTTCAATACTACGGAACGGGACGGCGCAAGACGGCTGTGGCCCGCGTGTTTTTGCGTCCGGGGAGCGGCGAGTTCAAGGTCAACGGACGCCCATTTGAAGAGTATTTCGTCACCGATTCACAGCGAGTGTCGGCGAAGCAGGCGCTGGTTTCTGCGGACGCGACTTCGACATTTAACGTCATCGCCAACGTTTCAGGCGGCGGCGTGAATGGACAAGCCGATGCGGTGAAACTCGGCATTGCGCGCGCGTTAATGCAATTCAATGCCGAACTGCGCAAGAAGCTGAAGTCCGAGGGGCTGGTCAGCCGAGATTCGCGTGGAAAAGAGCGCAAGAAGTACGGTCAGAAGGGCGCAAGGAAGCGGTTCCAGTTCAGCAAGCGGTAGTGCTGGATCCTGCAGACGCCAGAGAAACTGCAAGCGTCTTGTAAGGTTCCTCTCTCGCCCGTTTTCAACGAGCGAGTTCGGAATGACAAGGGTTTGGGTTGTTGCGGTTTTGGTTTTAGTTTTGATTTTTAGCTAGGAGCTAAAGGCTAATAGCTAAAAACTGGTTCACTGATAGCTGACGGCTGAGAGCTGACAGCTTATTTCTCCCGTGCTCCGGTACGGGGACGGGAAAGCAATCCCGAGTTCGAACGTTGAACGGAGGATGCAGACTAAAAAGGAGGTTGTTTGGCTAATATCACCATGAAGGAGTTGCTCGAAGCGGGTGTTCACTTCGGGCATCAGACGAAGCGCTGGAACCCCAAGATGAAGGAATACATCTTCGGTGAGCGCAATGGCATTTACATTATCGATCTGCAGAAGACGCTGAAGATGTTCAAAGAGGCGTCGAAGTTTGTTGCCGACCTGACCGCCGAAGGCAAGACGATTTTGTTCGTCGGGACGAAGCGCCAAGCGCAGGATGCGATCGCCGAAGAGGCGGGACGCGCAGGAAGTTTCTACATTAACCAGCGCTGGCTGGGCGGATTGCTCACCAATTGGGTGACCGTGCAGAAGTCCGTGAAGCGGCTGAAAGAGCTCGACGACATGGCCACGGATGGCCGCTACGAGCTGCTGCCGAAAAAAGAAGTGATCAAGCTTGAACGCGAGCGCAAGCACCTGCAGGCGAACCTGGCAGGAATTAAGAACCTGAACAAGCTGCCCGACGCGATCTTCGTAATCGACTCGAACAAAGAGCAAATCGCGGTGCGCGAGGCGCGGAAGCTGGGTATTCCTGTGGTCGCGGTCGTCGATACCAATTGCGATCCCACCGAAGTGGATTATGTGATCCCGGGCAACGACGACGCGCTGCGTGCGATTCGGCTCTTCGCATCGAAAATTGCCGATTCGGTAGTCGAGGGCTCGCAGCTCCTGACCGACAAACAGGCGCAGGACCTGGCGGCCGGCGTTGGCGAAGCGCAGCAGGCGGAAGAAGCCGCGGTTACCGAGCCGGTGGAAGGCGCAGAAATTCCGACAGGCGCTGCGATGTCCGCCGACTTCGGCGAAGAGAGCGAAGAAGACATCAGCATGGAAGACGTCCTTGGGCCTGGAACGAAGAAGAAGGCTGCGACAGCGGAGAGTCCGGCGGAAGAAGTCGAGCATCAAACGTATTAGGCTGTCAGCCATCGGCTTTCAGTCATCAGCAACACCGGGAAGGGCACGAGTTCACTCGTGCCGATCAGCAAATGAAACCAGCGGGGCTTCAGCCCCTGAGGGATCCGGCCCGCGCGAGATCGAAACGGCGCGGGTCAAAATTTGTAAGGTCATGGTTTGTGCGCGATGCACGACCAAAGACGCACGACGAGATTTTATGAGCACAACTACTGTGAATATTTCCGCAGCGCAAGTGAAAGAGCTCCGCGAGAAGACCGGAGCGCCCATGATGGATTGCAAGCAGGCCCTCACCGAAGCCAAGGGTGACTTCGAGCAGGCGGTGGTCGTTCTGCGCAAGAAAGGCGTGTCGGTTGCAGCAAAGAAGGCCACTCGCGTGACCAGCGAAGGTTCCGTAGCCAGCTACATCCATGCCGGAGGGAAGATCGGCGTGCTTGTCGAAGTCAACTGCGAGAGCGATTTCGTTGCCCGCACTGACGACTTCAAAGAGCTGGTGCACGATATTGCCATGCACATCGCGGCCAGCGACCCGAAGTACGTCCGCAAGGAAGACGTCACGGAAGCGGATTTTGCTCGCGAGAAAGAGATTTATCTTTCTCAGGCAATGGCCAGCGGCAAGCCCCAGCACATCGCCGAGAAGATGGTTACCGGGAAGATGGAGAAGTTCTACGAAGAGGTCTGCTTGTACGAGCAGCCCTTCATTAAGGACCAGACTCTGTCGATTTCGCAACTCATCACGACAAAAATCGGCAAGTTGGGCGAGAACATCTCCGTCCGGCGCTTCGCCCGATTCAAGGTCGGCGATGCCGGCGAGACAATAGCCATCTCAAAGCCGGAACAAAAGGCTGAGTAAATTAAGGGCACCGAAAGGTGCCTTTTTTAATGCGGAAATGGCTTACATCTCCAAAAACGCCAACTGGTACGTCGTCGAGGTCGTCGAAGAGATAACGGTCGAAGGCGATCCTCGCAACGTCGTGCACCGGAATCTAAATCTAATCCATGCTCACAGTCCGGAAGAGGCTTACGAACGAGCAATTGATTTGGGCAAACAAGGCGAATCCGAGTATCAGAATCCGGCGGCCAAAAAGGTTACCATTAAGTTTCGAGGTCTTTCATCCCTCAATGTGGTTCACGACCAGCTTGAGCATGGGGCCGAATTGCGCTACCTTGAGGAGGTTTCCCTCCCGGAGACCAATATCCTCCACCTCTTAAAATCGAAAGAACAGCTAGAGGTATTCCAAGATATACAGCCGACTAAGGGCCCAGATTACGCGTGCAAAGAAATCATGGATGAGGCACTTGAATTGATCGCTAAGGATCGGGAGAATCAAAAGTAAGACATGCCTGAGCCGATTTTCAAACGCATTCTGCTGAAGCTCTCAGGTGAAGCCCTCGCTGCCAAACAAGGCTTCGGAGTCGATCCCACCCGCATTCACGAAATCGCGGCGGAGTTAGGCGAAGTTCATTCGCTCGGAGTACAGATTGCTATTGTCGTCGGTGGCGGAAATTTCTTCCGTGGCGTCGCCGAGCAGGCCAAGCACATGGACCGCGTCTCTGCCGACCACATGGGCATGCTGGCAACCGTCATCAACGCACTTGCACTTCAGGACGCTCTCGAAAAACAAAACATCTACACCCGTGTGCAATCCGCCATCGAGATGAACCAGGTTGCCGAGCCTTTCATTCGGCGACGGGCCATTCGCCATCTCGAAAAGAACCGCATCGTTATCTTTGCTGGCGGCACTGGAAATCCTTACTTCTCCACTGATACCGCAGCCTCGCTCCGCGCCATGGAAATCAAAGCCGATGCGATCCTGAAGGCAACCAAGGTCGATGGCATCTACGACGCCGACCCGTTGATCGTGAAAGATGCGACGAAATTCACGCAGATCACCTACATGGAAGTGCTCAAACGCGGCCTGAAAGTGATGGATTCAACCGCGATCTCCCTCTGCAAAGATAACAATCTTCCCATCATCATCTTCAACTTGAACCAGCGGGGAAATATCGCCAAGGTCGTCACCGGTGAGAAGATCGGATCGCTGGTAAGCGCGTAACGCAAGCAATCAGCAATTCCGCATCAGCATTCAGTAAAACCAAAGAAGTTGTCGTTTCTGCGCGATGAGAAGCATTCGATCATGAAGATTTCTACCCTGCGGCGCGCATCGAATCGCTCATTCGAACAAATGGAACGGATGCATGAATCTCAGTCCCGTGTTGCGGCTGCGATTCCACGGAAAACTTCCCGTTAACGGACCTGAGACGCTCCTGCATGCTGGTGAGACCCAGCCCACCACGCTGCATTGCCGCTTGGGTGTCAAAACCGGAACCGCTATCAGCGACGGTCAAATGAATTTCTTCAGGCGTCCTCCACAGCCGAACGGTAAAGAGCTTGACGCCGCTGTGCTTTACGGCATTATGCAGCGCCTCCTGCAAGACGCGAAACAGGCAAAGTGAAAGATCGCTGGGCAAACAGTCTGGCAGGTCATGAATGCTGAACTCAATCTGCACGTTCTGGCGTTCAGCAAGCTCTTTGCAAAAGCTCCTGGCTGCAGCAGCAATACCGAGATATTCGAGCTTGGAAGAGTGCAATTCGTGCGAGAGGGCATGGACTGTGGTTGAGATCTCCATCACTTGTTTTCGCAACTCGCGCATTCGTGAGCGGACTTCATTGTCGTGAGCATTTTTCTGCAGCTCCTCGTGCTGTATCGCCAATAAAACGAGCCTCTGCGAAATATCGTCATGAAGGTCTCTCGCGATACGCCGCCGTTCCTGCTCTTGGGCCTCGATGAGCTTGCGGCTCACTCCGGATAGCGCCTCTTCCGCCGCTTTGCGGTCGGTGATATCAATGCCGATTCCGATATAACCGGCGAAAGAATTATCAGGATTGAATCGCGGTTCGCCGATATCAACAACCCATCGATACTCTCCATCGGAGCGGCGGAGGCGGTACTCCATCCTGAACTTTTCGCGCAGATCGAAAGCGCGTGAGTAGGTCGCCACACATCTTTCACGGTCTTCGGGGTGAACTCCCTCCGCCCAGCCATCCCCAAGCTCTTCATCCATAGATCTGCCGGTAAAGTCCAACCAGGACTTGTTGAAATAAGTACATCGCTTGTCGGGCCCGGACATCCAGATCAACACTGGCGCCGTGTTTGCTACCAGCCGGAATCGTTTTTCGCTTTCGCGCAAACGACGCAATGCTTCTTTGTTCTCTTCGACTAGCGCTGACAACGTCAAAAAAGAAGTCGTACTAAACAACAAGAACAGCTGCAGCGATTGCACTCGTTCGAGAGGCTCACCTTCTGTGAATGGTCCTCTTCCGTGAATCGCTCCCCAAATTGAGAGAAAGGCGATGACGAGCATCGCGGTACTGGCGCCCATGGTCCCGAATCGAAGGGCGGCCCATAGCAGAAACGGAACTAAGGAGTAGAGAAGCGCTGGATGCGGCGCTCCAGGGGATAATACGAACACTACGTCTGCCAACACGAAGAGACCCGTGATCAGCGCAATGCCTTCGAGGTAATAAGCAGATGGGCGCTTCCGTCGCGACAATACCTCATCTCCCCAGCTTAAGATCGCCGGAGTAACCGTCATCAGTGCCAGGCCTTCTATGAAAAAGCTAAGCCTCCAACTGGTCCAGAAATTCCCTCCGAGCGCAATTGCGCCTACAAGTCCTGCCAACGCGGGCGCGATAACCACTGCAAATAAGAAGTAAGTGGCCAATGACCTTATGCTGTCCAGACGGGGGACCCCATTGAAGGCATAGCTCACAGTGAGGGCGGCGACAAGGACCTCAATCGCGTCTGCCAGGATGAACAGGGCAATCGTGGGAACTGGAATCCCGATCTGCAGGTCGTAGACGACAAAGCCCGCAAGCCCAACCACGATCAATACTGGCCAACGCCTACGGGGTGATAACAACAGGACCGCTACCAGAAAAGCGCAACCCGGCCAGAGCGCCCAGATCATTTTCGGACGCAACATCAGCGCGCCACCAAGACAGGCAGCAAGATAGGAAAGTATTCCTACAAGGCATGCCAGGACACTTGTGCGTAAAAATAAAGAGAACTTACCACTACGGCCGATCATGGCAGCACGAAGAAGCAACGTGGATGCGAATTCACCGAAACAATGAAACTATTTCTCTACTCTAGGGTACGCCAACTCTAAGGTACGCCCAACCCCGTCACTCTGAATTGACAAATACATTGATGAATAGGCGCGAGTCGCGTGAAGGCTGAAGATTGGACTTGTCGTGGGCGCTTAGTTTACCCAGCCCGATTTTGAGCCGCCGTTCTTCTTCTCGACATCTTCAGGCGGAATATAGTTACCGTGTTCGTCGAAGGTGACGGTGCGGTTGTGATCGCGCATGTAGACCTCGAACTTGCGTGCGGCACGGCGCCGCTTCCACCGGTAGTAAGAATTGCGGAGACCGTAATAACGTTCCGAGAGGCCGACAGAAGTCCTACGAGAAAGGAAAAGAGCGTACCAAATGTATCCCGCCGGAAAGCCTGCAAGAGCCACACAATAGAAAAGATTGAAATGAGAAAGCAGCAGGTATGCAGCTTGTAGCGCAACGAAGAAGATCACCAGCCACTTCACGGGTATTTGCAGAATGAAGAACGCCATGATTGGAGCGTTAGGTTCAAACAGGTAGAACGCCATCAGCAGTGCATTGGCCGGCGCGATCATGCTGAAGGCAATGCCCTGTCCGATCACCCCAGTGAAGGAGATTCCGATTCCAATCAGGGCCGAGATGACAATCGTGCCGAAAAAGAAGTTAAGAAATCGTATGTATCCAATCCGGCTTTCTACGAATGGGCCCAAAAAGTAGATGCCCGCCAGTGAAACCACAAATTGCCAAGGCTCCAGTGAGACGAACGGATATGTGGCGAGCTGCCAAATCCAACCGGTCTTAACCGCGGATGACAGATTGCCAATGGTAACAACCAAGTTTGCGTATGTAGGAGCAAAGGCTTCCAGTAGGAGGATTACAACGTAGGCAGCAACACTGGCGATAATGATCTGACGGACTGCGCCTCGAAACGGAGGGAATCCAAACTCGGTAGTACTTCTTCTTGCCATGAGTTCCTCGAAAAGAATCGGCGGCGCGCGTCTCTGGAATCAGTACTTATCCTAGCAGCAGCTAGCGTTCAGGCGCAGGCACGATGGGCTCACTTCGGTGCCCTGCTTCGTCTTCCGCCTGAACAGCGAAAATTACATTGTCCTTAGAGACTGGAATCGTCGCCCGCGTGGCCTTACCTGCGGCCTGTTCGTGCTCCCAGTCAGGCGCGCTCGTGGCACGCCAAAGCACCTCGTATGCTGCCGCTCGGCCATCCGCCGGAGGATCCCAATGCAAAGTTGAGTCGTTCGTTAGTTCCTTAGTCTCCAATCTCACGTTCTGGGGCGATCCCGGAGCAGATGCCAATGACGCCAGCGCCGCGGCATTCACGCGCGCGACGTTGGCCACATAATCGAAGTCCACAAATTTCGGCAAATCCCCGTATTCGATTCCATTATCAGTTCGTACGTTCTGGTGTTGATGGTTGTAATTTTCGCGGAATTCGGTGAATCGCACCGCCGCATATCCTGCCTCATTGAAAGTAATGTGATCTCCACCGCGCAGGTAACGATCGCGCCGAAATTCCAGCAACGGAGAAACCCCGATCTGATACGTTCGAGCAGTTTGCACGACGTAGCGGGCCAGTTCACGCGAGGGGGAATCGTTCTCTCCGCCTAGCGCGCCAATCTTGATCTGCTTGTCCGTCACGCTATCGGGAATACTCTCAGAGAATACCCGTACCAGCTCAGAATGCTGACCGGGGCTTTTGTCGCCTCCGACGATGTCATTGTTCAGGACCGCCTGGATTTGCCACCCTTGCGCCTTGGCAAGTTCGGCAATGTGCTTGCTTCCATACAGACCCTGCTCTTCGCCAGCCACAGTCAGAAAAATGATCGTGCCAGGAAATCGTAGTTTGCTTAGAACACGCGCACACTCAAGACTTACGGCTGTTCCGCTGGCATCGTCGTTAGCGCCAGGCGCAAAGCCGGCTTTGTCTAGCACATCGCCATTGCGCGAATCGTAGTGGCCGGTCACCAGCACGATCCGCTTCGCGTCTTCAGGATTTGTCCCCTTGAGCACTGCGAAAACATCCGTAATTCCAACAGGTTGGGGCACACGCTCACTGGCATCCTGGGTGAACGTGTCTGTCCTCACCTCCAGGCATCCGCCGCAATCGCGCGAGTAACGCTCGAATTCGCTCTTGATCCATTCGCGAGCGGCGCCAATTCCCTTTCCGGCTGAAATTGAAGCTGCATCCTGCGCGGAGATTGTGCTCCGTGTTTGGAAACTCACCAGCTTCTCAATGTCAGACTGAATTTGAGCAGCTGAAATCTCGGCTAACGCGGCTTTAATTTGTGGATCGATGCTGTGTTGACCGTGATTTTCCGGTTCGGATGCTGAAGCGGAGCCATAGGCCAGAGTCCGGACGAAGAGAAGTGCGAACATCAACACCTTGGCGAACCGAAAGTCAGCAAACAATTGGATCTCCCTTGGGCGGATTCACTCTCCAGAATTATTCACAATTCCTCGCGTTCTCGCTAATTGCTCATAGTATTTTTCATTCTCGAGAAATTCACAGCTCAAAGATGTTCACTTGACCTTGCCTTCTCTGACGATTCAATCCTTAATCTTGTCCGATGATCTCAGCTCCTAGAATTTTGGGCGCACTGTTAATTTTGAGTATTTCTGCAAGCGCAGCTCCCAAGAGTCACATAGTCACATTTGGCAAGTGGATAACTATTTCCTGGCGCAGCCAGAGAAATGAATTTGAGACCGTGAGCCTGAAGATTCGCCCACTACTGGTGGATGGACGTACAAGGGAATTTGCTCTTGGCAACCCACACGAAATTACCGAGCACACGTTTGCGGTGCAACGTATTTATCGACTCAACGATTCCCTGCCCCAGGACAGCGGCCCTCCACGGTGGCAATGGGAACGCGGTGGATGGCTGCTTGTCGATCGCGCGAGCGGCAAGATCCAGCAGATTACATTGCCGCAATTCGATCCTGACTTGTCGGGCGTGAGCTGGTACCGCGACTATGCCGCATACTGCGGCATTTCCGACAACGGCCAGAAGCTCGTCGCTGTCATCGTACAGCTTGGCCATCGAAAGCCATTGCTGGCAAAAGTGATAGAGGATGCGTCGGGCGTCGCCCGCCCCTTTGCAGCACCACACTGGGAGCGCGACCCTACCCGGGCAATCTTTGAATTGGGATCAAACCAGCAATTGATGTTCTCCATCATCAGAAGTCGCACGGCGGAACTCGCATCCCAAGACCACACACCCCAAGATGAAGATGACGAAGACAGCCAATAACCCGCTTAGGAGTGATGCATCGCCGCTCGTCTTACCAGGACAAAGATCGCGAACAGCACGACACCCGCCACAAGGAAGACCAGTCTCCGCCAGGAGTTCTTCTCATCTGCGCTCGACGTAAGATGAGGCGCAAGAACGGCCCCCAAAATCAGCCCAGACGCCAATCCACCCACGTGGGCGGAATTGTCGATGAACGGAATGACAGCCCCGAGAAAGATGTTGAGCACAGCAAACGAAATCAAACTTTTCAGCGTCGCCCTGAGCGCGCGGGGATGTACCGGCAACTTCCCCAGATAAAGCGCTGCAATCAGCGCTCCTGCTAAGCCGAAGATAGCGCCCGACGCGCCCGCGCTAATCCTGTTGGGGTGGAGCGCTAGACTCGCGAGGCTCGCGGCGATGCCGCAACAGGTATATGTCAGAAAATAAGTCCAGCGGTCGAATATACGCTCCGCAAGCGCGCCCAAATTCCATAGACACCACATATTAGCCGCAATATGTGCGAACCCGATGTGAACGTAGTTTGAGACCCAGATGCGCCAGGGCTGGAGCAACAGGGTTTGCAAACCTGTGTTCGCACCCCAGCGGACGAGGTCTGCATTGTGAGGCATTAGTGGGGAGACTCCCGAAAGGGTCATCGCCACAAAAACCAATACATTGACGCCGATAATCGCTGACGTGACTGGTGTGGCCTTGTACATCGCCCTGCGATTCGCGCGCGCTTGCTCATAGGCACGGACGGTCGCAGCAGCACGGCATTCAGGGCAGATGTTGTCTGGATACCCGCCGGGCGGAAGTTCTCGGCCGCAGCTTACGCAGGTTGGCATGAAGAGAATATTCTACGGGAGCGTGAAGTCGTGATGAACTCGCAGAGCGTAAGCCATCCGCGCACGTTGGAGGAGAAGACTAGTCCGCAGCAGCTTCAGCTACTTTCAGTGGCGCAGGTTTCTTGCTTGAGCCCGCTGTGGTCACCAGAATGACGGAAGCAATCACAATGGCGCTCCCCGCGGTGACGTAACGATCAACGGACTCGTGCAACACAAGCCAACCAAGAAAGATAGCCACCACCGGATTGACGTAGGCATAAGTTGAGACTTTGGCTGTCGGCGCATGTCCCAAGATGTAGATATATGCCGTGTAGCCAATGATGGATCCGCCTATCACTAGCCAGACTACGGCGGCAATTCCTCGCGATGTCCAGGTCACGTGGCCGAGATCGCCGTGCAGCAGAGCAAAAATTGAATTCCCGATTCCGGCAAAGAGAACCTGCCACGCCGTTTCCCCAAAAGTCGGCGGGCCAGACTGCCACTTTTTTGAAAGCACCGATCCCAATGCCCAGCTCAGTGCGCCAAAAATCAGAGCGACAGACCACCATAACTGTTCGTGCCGGAGTTCTCCTGTACCACTGAGCTTCGGCCAAAGCAAAACAACAGTTCCGAGAAAACCGAGGGCGAGGCCTGCAAGCGACCGGCCTGTGAACCGATGATGCCCGAGCAACAAGGAATCGAGCACTAAGAACCACAAAGGAATGCTGGCCACGAGCATCGCCGCTAAACCGCTCGGGATGTGCTGCTCCGAATAGGCAAGGGTCAGATTACCGCCCATGAGCAACAGGTTCCCCACGATTGCGAGTTGCAGCAACCGCATGGCGCTGTAATTAACGGCTTCGCGCCGGAGCAAGCAATACGCGAGCATAATCAAGCCGGCGATCGTGAAACGAGTTCCGCACATCAGCGCCGGCGGAATATGTTCGACGGCGATATCAATCGCGAGATATGTCGATCCCCAGAAGAGGTACACCAGCCCAAAGTTGAGCGCCAACATGAAGCGGGATGGGTGCGCGGAAGGCATAGTGGTGATTCTTATAAGAGTATCGGGGGGTGCGTCTCGATTCAGAAAAGAGGATGCCACGATGAAAACAGAGCTGTGACCGAGACTCCAGGCGCGCAGAATAACTTTTGAATGCTTCCAGAGCTATCCACTTCTTGCAGACAAGTTCCGATCGCAGCAGGCTAAACTTACTCGTCCTGGCTTTCTTTTTCTGGCTGTCTTGGCAGGGGACCTTCGATCGGTTTGCGCGGCAACATCTGATCCCGCATTGCGGTGTTGTAGACAAAACTTGCAACAATAACGGCCGCCTCCTTCAGATCGTCTGCCTGCAGCCGATCATACACATCCATATTTGAGTGGTGAGTTCGCGTCTCGTATTCGATGGGATCCTGAATGAACTGAAATGCCGGAATTCCGACTGCGTCGAATGACTGGTGATCGGTCCCCCCGGTGTTCCTCATGGTCAGGGTCGTCATACCCAAATCCTTGAACGGCCGCATCCACGCTTCGAAGATCGGCGCCACTGCCTGGTTTTCCTGCATGTAAACGCCACGAATCCTGCCGGTGCCGTTGTCCACATTAAAGTACGCAGAAATCTTTGCCTGCTCCGGCTTGACCGTCACCGGCCCGGCCTCACGACGCAGTAAGGTCGGCATTCCTTTCATGAGGGGTTCATCCATCGGAGGACGCGATCCGAAATGCTGCTGAACATAGAACTGCGAACCCAACAAGCCCTGCTCTTCGCCGCTCCAAAGTGCAATGCGGATGGTGCGCCGCGGGTGTGCATCGATTGCTTTCAGGATTCGCACTGCTTCCATCATCACAACCGACCCTGCGCCATTGTCTGTTGCACCCGTGCCGGTATGCCAGGAGTCAAGATGTGCGCCCAACATGACCACTTCGTCTCTCTTATCGCTGCCGGGTATTTCTGCGACTGTGTTGTATTGCATCGGATCTGCATCGTAGAACGTGTTTGCCACGTTCAATTCGAGGGTCACGTCCTTCTTTTGTTTGAGCAGCCGGTCAATGCGCGTCCAGTGTTCGAGGGCCATCGTAAGCTGCGGTACTGTTGCCGTTTCGCCTTGCTTGTAAGAGCCTCCGGACTGAACAAAAACCGTTCCGCCTCCGTCGCTTCCACGGCCATGATCAATTACTGCAAGAACCTTCTCATCCGCGAAGAACTTGTTTAGCTCATTGATGAACCGCCTTCGCTTTAAATATTCCTCGAGGTTAAAAGGTGGATGCTCACTCGGAACCTGGTACTGTCCGATCTTTGCAAGATCATCATCACTTAAGCGTCTGAATGGAGCTTCTGTGATTGGCTTGACATCAGAGTCGGGCCCGAATATGAGAATCATTCCGGCGAGCTTCCCGTGGTACTTCTCGAAGCCTTTCTGCTTCTCCTTTTGCTCGATGTTGACGCGAATGCACTTTCCGCTGATTACCCCAGCGGTACCAGGTGTCCAGGCTTTTGCATAGGCAAGCAGGGGAGCGACATCAGGTGAAATCATTCGCACATTCACGTATTGATTCGACCAACCCCGCCCAAACGGGCCCCACGCTTCGAGGTGCGCGTTGGAAAGCCCAAACGAAGTAAGCTGATCACGAGTCCATTCGTTCGCCCGGCGCATGTTCGGGGATCCGGTAAGCCGTCCGCCAATGGAATCCATCAGCCCACTGGCGAGCTCCATGATTTTCGAATTGCGAAAGCCTTCATAGCGGATTCGCGTGACCGTTTGGAGGTCGACCTTTTCTTGCTCCTGAGGCTGGACTGGAAGCGGGAACAGCAAGACCACCATGGTTAATGCACAGCAGATCCGCTTTGATAGGGCCATGTATGAGCTCGACTTGGGAATTTGAAAAACGGCGATTATAAAGGGTTCGGCGACCTGAGATTCGCCTTTGTTTTGTAAGAAAATGTAAAGCAATCAGGACGCGCCTAATGGCCTGTCCTCTGTCGGCCCGTTGAATCTCTGGCCACTGAAGTAACCAAACCCGATCCTACGGCCTCTGTTCGCAAACAGAGACCAGCTATAATGGGTGAAAGTAATGCACTTTAAGAATGCCAATTCGCACTTGCCCGCCTGCTGGCTGCACATGCTCGTGTGTCCGCGCAGGTATCTGGCAGTGTTGCCCTCGCAACTGCGCCCTAGCCTTTTCGGTAGCGACTAGTTCAATCCTCCGCTCTCTCGGGGTTGAAGCCCAGATGCTTCTCCCATTCGGCACGAGTTAACGACCGAACACCGACGATCAAAGATCAGACTTCAGGAGGATTCCATGCCAACCAAGACCACGTCCGTAATCGACGGACCCAAAATCAAAACTGCCCTGCCAGGCCCAAACGCAAAACGTGTGCTCGCTGGCGACGAGAGGTACATTTCTCCGTCTTACACTCGCTCCTATCCCCTGGTGGCAAAAGAAGGCCGTGGCATTGTTGTGACCGATGTGGACGGGAATGAGTTTTTCGATTTCTCTTCTGGCATCGCTGTCACTTCCACTGGGCACTGCCACCCCGATGTCGTAGCCGCAATTCAGAAACAAGCCCGCGAGCTCATTCACATGTCCGGCACAGATTTCTACTACGAGAGCCTGGTAACGTTGGCTGAGCGGCTTTCAAAAATCGCGCCGATGCCGGGACCGCATCGCGTGTATTACGGCAACTCAGGCGCGGAGGCAATCGAATGCGCGCTGAAGTTGGCGCGTTATCACACGGGACGGCAGCACGTGATCGCTTTCTTCGGCGCTTTTCACGGGCGAACGATGGGAGCTTTGTCACTCACCGCTTCAAAACCCCAGCAGAAGCGTCGTTTCGCGCCACTCGTGCCAGGAATAACTCACGTCTCGTACCCTGATGTTTATCGCAAGGGTGAGGAGGACGCCCTCGCGTGTGCCAAGTTCATCGAAGAGAAGTTGTTCAAGACGACAGTGCCTCCAGAAGAGGTTGCGGCCATTTTCGTCGAGCCGGTACAGGGCGAGGGCGGATATGTCCCGGCACCCAAGGTTTTCATGCAGGAATTGCGACGGATTTGCGATCAGCACGGGATTTTGCTCGTGGCCGATGAAGTGCAGAGCGGAGTCGCCAGGACTGGAAAATGGTGGGCAATCGAGCACACGAGCGTGCAGCCGGACATCGTTTGCATGGCAAAAGGAATTGCGTCCGGGATGCCGCTGGGTGTGACGTTAACGAAGGCCGACATCATGAACTGGGTGCCAGGATCACATGCGTCGACTTTCGGGGGCAATCCTGTTTGCATCGCGGCGGCGCTCGCAACTCTGGATGTGATTGAACGCGAACACCTGCTGCGCAACACGCAAGAGGTCGGCAATTACATGCTGGGCCGCATGGCCGACTGGCCCAAGAAGCACAAACTGGTCGGTGATGTCCGTGGGCTCGGACTGATGATCGGCGTCGAACTGGTCAAAGACAAGCAGACCAAAGAACGGGCCTCCGAGGAGCGTGACCGGGTGGTTGAGTTGGCCTTCGAGCGCGGCGTGTTGTTCCTCGGTTGCGGCGCAAACACGATTCGCATTGCACCTCCGCTGATTACGACGAAAGAACAGGCGGATGTAGCAATAGACGTGCTGGAAGAGTGCCTGGAGATTGCAGCGAAGTAGTGATCCCTCTGTGGGTGTTCTCTGCGTAACTGTGTGGTCTGTGGTTTAGCTTTTCAAAACTTTAACTACAAAGGACACAGAGTTACGCAGAGAACACCCACAGATGAGCAAAGTTAACGATCATTCCACCGCGACTGGCCTGCGGCTGCGCATGCTCCGCTTGCGCTCAAGCAGATGCTCGAGCGACTGCCGAGTCTCTGCTGATAGGTGGTACGACTCATTGTCCGCAGGGTACTGATGCGACATAACGTCTGCGCGGAAGGCCTGTACCGCGTGGGTAATTTCGACGGCTAGGTCCGCGTATCTCCGCACGAACTTCGCCGGAGGACCAAAAGTCAGGTTCAAGATGTCGTGAAAGACGAGCACCTGCCCATCACATCCCGGGCCGGCGCCAATGCCGATGGTCGGAGCGGCAACTTCGCTGGTGATCATCTCCGCTACTTCGCGCGGAATTCCTTCGAGGAAAATACAAGCTACTCCTGCGCGGTTGAGCGCTGTAGCATCGCGCATGAGTTGCTCGATGTCCGTCAAGGTCTTGCCTTGGACTTTGAATCCGCCCATGCGATTGAGGGACTGCGGCGTAAGCCCGATGTGTCCGGCGACGGGAATTTCGGCATCGATGACCTGGCGAATTACGTCTGATCGCTTTTCACCGCCCTCCATTTTCACGACCTCCGCTCCGCCTTCTTTCACGAAGCGAGTGGCGTTGCGAACCGCTTCTTTCGCATCCAGGTGATATGAACCGTAAGGCATGTCCGCGACGAGGAGGGCATCTTTCACTCCTCGACGCACGGCTTTGACGTGATGCAGCATTTCATCCACTGTAACCGATAACGTATTCTCGTGGCCCAGCATGGTCATGGCCAGCGAGTCGCCCACAAGGACCATGTCGATACCGGCCTCGTCTACCAGGCGCGCACTCGAGTAGTCGTAGGCGGTCAGGCAGGTGATCGGTTCGTGATGAATCTTGTTTTCGCGGAGAGATGAAACAGTAACTTTGTGGCGCGGAGCGCCAATCGGGGTGAGACTCACTTTGTCCTCCAGTGCCCCTCCGCAACTCGGCGGATAGAGCCTGCCTGCGGCATGACGCCGCTTAAATAATTGTAGTCCGCGGTTGTCTGCGCGTCTATAAAGACCTTCGCCGCAAGTATCTGAGCAGAAGACGTTTATCGGATACGCGTTTTCTGCTTGAACTCTTTAGGTTTTGCCAAGCCCGCGAGGGCGTTCGGGTAACGGGACATAATTTCCATGACTTTCTGCATCTGCTCCGTCTCTTTGGACTTTCGATTCTTAGTCACGCTTTCGGCTGAGTAGTCCGATCTGACCTTCTTGTGTTTACGGCTGTTCATTAGATAGATATCGTATATCGCCCTACGCGCTGGCAGCTTCCGTGCTCCCCAATGGCAGGAAGTACTGCGTGCCTTTAATCGGTTCGGAGACTTTGCGCAGCAACTCCTGCAAGTCTTCGTTGCGCTCGACGAAGTCGATCTCCGAAGTATTTACGATCAGCAAATCCGAAGACGTGTAATGAAAAAAGAAGTGCTCGTAGGCTTTTACCACTTCTTCCAGGTACTCTTCGCTGATCGCCTTCTCGCCCGCGACATTCTTCTTCCTGAGCCGCTTTTTTAAGACTTCCGGGGTGGCTTGCAGGTAAATCACCAGATCGGGGGTTGGAACGAGGTCACGAAAATAGTTGTAGTAGCGGTTATACGTATCGAGTTCCTGATCGTTAAGATTCAGGTAGGCGAAAATTTTGTCCTTTTCAAAAATGAAGTCCGAAATGACAACTTTGTGCGAAGCCGCCAGGTCTAAATCGCGCAACTGCTCGAACCGGCGCACCAGAAAGGTGAACTGAGCTTGAAATGCCGCGCCCGGTTCGCCTTCATAAAAAGAGCGCAGAAAGGAATTCTGTTCAGGATCGGTAACACGTTGGGCATTCAGACGCTCGGCAAGAATTGATGAAAGCGTACTCTTGCCGACTCGGATTGGACCTTCGACTGCAATATACCGGGGGAGATCGAAGAGCTTGGCCATGAGGTGAGGTCGATTTCGAGAATATCCCGAGCGCCCGATGCGCGCAATTGAGGAAGAAGTTAACACCGATTGAATTATTGAGTCATTGAGTCATTGAGTCATTCAATCATTAAGTGATTGAGACATTTACAATCCCACCTGTGCTCGGACTTGCAATCGCCGCCGCTGCTACTGTGGGCGCCATTTCCTGCGGTTACCAATCGATGGCCCCGACGGGGCAATGGTTTGGGCGGGCGTTTTGCGGAGATCCGAACAGATCGAAACAGATCGCGCTCACATTCGACGATGGGCCGAACGATCCGCACACGTTGCGGCTACTTGATGTTTTATCGAGGCACAACGTTAAAGCAACATTTTTCTTGATTGGAAAATACGTACGCCAGCGGCCAGATATTGCTCTGGAAATCGCACAGCGCGGGCACGTGATTGGGAACCACACCTTCACACATCCGTTGTTGATCTTCGCATCGGCTAAGGACATGCGTGATGAAATTAAGCAGTGCCGCGATGCACTCCATGATGCCGTCGGGGAGCACTCGAATTTGTTTCGCCCCCCCTGGGGCGGCAGACGGCCGGGAACATTCAGAATTGTGCGCGAACTCGGGCTGGAGCCGGTGATGTGGAACATCACTGGATACGATTGGAATGCGCACTGCGCTGAATTCATCCAGCAAAAGGTCGCGCCAAAAATCCGGGGCGGCGACGTGGTTCTGTTGCACGATGGCGGGTACAAGGTGTTTGGCGCGGATCGATCCGGAACGGTCGAAGCAGTCGACCATTTGCTAATTCAGTACAGAGGTCGATTCGAATTCACAACTATTTCGGAAATGATTCGCCGGAAAAGCCTCTAACCACGAAGGGCACGAAGGTACACGAAGGATTAAGCTGTCGACATGAGATTCCCTTTGGCTGGCGCATTTCCTGGACTGCTTTGGTCCCGTTCAGCGGCCTGGTAAATAACGCTTTGCGTACGTCACATTCCGTCCTGCAAGAACCAGGCGTTCTTCTTCGTGTACCTTCGTGTCCTTCATGGTTTAATCTGCGCATCCTTCTGCCCCGATGCTACACTGGCGAGTTTCTTCGAGGCATTCTGCTTGACTACTCATCCTGCCCTTCTCGTCCACGGCGGCGCGTGGGCGATTCCTGACGAGCTTGTTGAATCTCATCTCAGCGGCGTGCGCAATGCACTGACTGTCGGCTGGCGTGTTCTTGAACGTGGCGGCTCCGCGCTCGACGCAGTTGAAGAAGAAGCTGTCGTCGTCATGGAAGACGATGAAGCCTTCGACGCTGGCCGCGGGAGTTTCCTGAATCGCGAGGGAAAGGTCCAACTCGACGCGCTGATCATGGACGGCGCAACCCTTCGTGCTGGAGGCGTCGGTTGTGTTGAACATATTGCTAATCCGATCCGGGCTGCGGGTAAAGTGCTCAGCGAAAGCCCACACGTATATTTCGTGGCGGAAGGCGCGGAAAAGTTTGCTCTGGAGCATGGGATTCCACTTTGCAAAAACGAGGACTTAATCATTCAGCGCGAAATCGAAAGATTACGTGCATTTCAGGCAACAGCATCCACGCAAAAGCAGGAATTGTTTGCGCCGACAATTTCGCACGATACGGTTGGCGCAGTCGCGCTCGACAGCTCAGGAAACATCGCAGCGGCAACCTCCACGGGTGGAACCCTGAACAAAGCTCCAGGCCGGCTCGGCGATTCGTCGCTCATTGGCTGCGGCTGCTATGCGGACAATCAAAGCGCAGCTGTCTCAACAACCGGCTGGGGCGAACCCATAATGAGGCTCGTGCTGGCAAAGTGGGCGGCGGACCGCGTTGCATCAGGCAATCTGCCGCAATGGGTGGCCGCGGAGGCAATGAACTACTTGAAAGACCGGGTGAACGGCCACGGCGGAATCATTGTGCTTGATGCGCATGGACGCGCAGGAATTGCCCACAACACTCCCGGCATGGCATGGGGGTTTCGCAGCACCGACAAGCACGAATCCGGGATAGAACGGCAATAAATCGATCGCGCGCAGTCCCCTTCCTAACAAATAGTTGAGTAACGTTCTTGCTTGATTTCCGCTGTGAAAGTGATGTAAAAACCAGCGGAACCTTCGCTTCCAACGAGACTCGCACTTCAAGACTGATCCGGACATTGCCGAACAGCGGCGCCGGAGAATTTCGCGTCGGAGAGAACCTATGCGAACCCTGAAACCATTTGTCCTTCTGCTCACTCTGTCGGTTTCCTCACTGCTTTACGGACAAGGCGTCGCGACTGGGGATTTGCATGTGCTGGTAGTTGATCCCCAAGGCAAGGCTGTGGCGGATGCACGAGTCACCGCCCAAAACGCCGGCCAGGGAATCGTGCGTATGGCTTCGAGCAACGGCGAGGGTGAATATAGTTTCCTCTCGCTCCCTCCGGGTTCGTACGTGGTTACAGTCAGTGAACAGGGTTTTGCCAAAGCCAGCGCCAAAGATGTGGTGATTACAGTAGGCGGATCGCTGGAATTGCCGATCACGCTTACCGTTGCTAGTACCACCGAGACGGTTGAAGTCAGCAGCGCTGCTGAACTGGTGGAAACGACCCGCACTTCGACCACGGACACGGTCGGTCAACAACAGATCAACGATCTGCCGATCAACGGCCGCAACTACATCAACTTCACGCTTACAGATTCCCAAGTCGTGCGCGACAACGCGCCAAACACGGGCGCAGCACCGACTTCAGGACTCAACATGAGCGGCCAGCGCGCACGCTCGAACCTGGTGAACGTAGACGGCGCGGACGCAACGGACAATGCCATCAATGGCGTACGCTCGACAGTTTCACAGGAAGCTGTGCAGGAATTTCAAATCATTACGAATAGCTACAGTCCAGAATATGGACGGGCAGCGGGCGGCGTCGTCAATATCGTCACAAAAAGCGGCTCCAATTCATTTCACGGCGATGTGTTCGGATATCTGCGTAATCGTAATTTTCAGGCAGTGAATCCGTTCAGCACGGTATCGAACCCGGCATACACGCGCGTGCAAGCCGGAACCGCTTTTGGTGGGCCGATCAAGAAGGACAAGACGTTTTTCTACTTCTCTTATGAGATCACGCGACGCCACGAGACCGGGTTCTCTAGCATCGGCACTGACAACTTCGGGTTAGTTCCATTCGATACGACAAACGTTGGACTTCCCTTCGGGACTTTGCAGTTGACTCCTGGTCAAATTGCATTTCTTACGAATCCGGCCGTGCTAGCGGCCGAGGCTGGATCACAGCAATATGCTCAGGAAGTCGGACAATATGCCGCTTTCGCCGGTGCTTCTTCCGGCATGGCAGTGAATGCCGCATGGCCCACTACCATGACGGGAGGATTTCCCGGAATCGGCGGCTTCCCGACCTCATGCAGCTCGCCGCCATGCTTCGTGCCGAGCTCGTTTCAATCCTTAGCTTCGCAGATTGGCAACTTTCCCGTGTTTGAAGGAACGAGCCTCTATTCGCTTCGACTTGATCACAATCTAAGTACCAGCAATCGTCTGACGTTCCGAGCAAACGTTAGCCCAAGCACCGTCACAGGAATCGAAGTCAGCGGCCAGGACCAGCCGTTTGGTCAAAATGCTTATTCGAGGACTTCGGAGCAGACCTATCGAGACGTAGCTGGAGTCGCGCAAGATACGTGGACAATCAGTGGCAACAAGCTGAACGAATTCCGGTTCCAGTATGCGCGGCGCGGATTGTCCTACTTCTACAACACTGCAATTCCCGGCGGCTCTGATCCCGCAGTAAACATTCCCGGCTTCGCTTACTTCGGACGCGAGCCCTACTCTTACATTCAGCGCGTCGAACAACGTTACCAATTCACAGACAATTTTTCATGGACCATCGGCCAGCACAATACTAAGTTCGGCGCTGACTTCAACTACATCCCGACACATGCAATTTTCACCGTCAACTACGGCGGAGTCTATGATTTTGGCAACGTTACTCCGGCAACCGTCGCGGCATTCGGATTTGTAAATCCAGATCCCAATAATTTGCCTAACTTTCCTGGCCTTTCTGCCGTACAGGCATATGGAGCGGGAGTACCTGGTTCCTACGTGCAAGGTCTGGGAAATCCGACCGACTCGTTCAACAATTATCCCCTTGGACTCTTCTGGCAAGATTCCTGGCGACTGCGCCGCAATCTCACGCTGAACTATGGCGTGCGATACGACGTCGAATTTCCGCCCAAGTTCAAGGCGCCAACCGGACTCGCAGCAGGTGGCTACAACTTCCTGCGGTTGCAAAAAGGAATTCAGACCGATAAGAACAATTTCCAGCCCCGTATCGGCATTGCCTGGGACCCAAGAGGCGACGGCAAGACCGTGGTTCGATCTTCCTATGGGCTCTTCTACGATCACCCTCTACTCGGGCTCTATTTCCTTGGCGACGCTTCCGACGGATCAACCAGCGGCCAGCTGGCGTTTGGAGGAACCGGTATTTGCAGCAATGGAGCGGGTGATCCTGGGAACCTGAATGCTATTCCCATCTTCCAGGGCCTAATACCCGGACCGAATGGCTCCGTAAGCTCCCCCTGCTCGCCAACTGCAAACCCGGCGGTCCTGGGCCTGTTGAACTACGCACCGAACCAGCAACGGTTCGCTTGTAATGGCGATCCCAGTTGCGGAGTCACATCGCCGACAAATTCAATCTTCCTCAGCCAGAATTACGTTAATCCCGCGACCTTCCTGCCACTCGGTTTTCAGCCATTTGGCTATCCTCAGGCCAACAACTTCGTTTATGCGTACGCGCAACAGGCGAACCTGAGCATAGAACGCGACCTGGGACACGGATTTGCTATCGACCTCGCATACAACTTCAACGGCGGGCGACACCTGAACCGGCCGATCAACGCGAACACCATTCGGGGCGACCTGATGGTTAGCAATTTATTGGTGGCTCAACAGGCGGCTCAGAACGCGGGCATCCAGCCCAACGATCCAAACTATCCGACGAGCCCGTTTACGGTAGGCAGTTCGACTGCATTTCCGCCATGCGGAGTAGTCGGTGGTCAGCCTTATGTCCCGGCGGCCCTGATGAACTTCTTCCGCCCAAGTGGGATCAACCCATCCATCGCGGGCGCGTTGATCGCAAGCGGTGGCTCTGCCTGCGTGGGCTTGGCTGAACAAATTCTGCAAGGATTACAGAACCAGGGCTTCAATACGGCTTGCGACCCGCTCTCGGGCTCCTTAAACGGATGCATACCCTTCGGCGACATGGATGCTAACTACTCCAACGGCAGTTCGGTTTACCACGGACTCAGTGCCAATCTACGCAAACGCTTCAGTGGCCACTATGAATTTTTGGCCTCGTACACCTGGTCGCATGCCATCGACGACTCTACTGACTTGCAATCGACATTAACTCCGCAAGACAGCTACTTCCCTGGCCTCGATCGTTCGACTTCTCTTTTCGATCAGCGTCATCGCTTCGTATTTAGTGGCGTCTTCAGCACCGGCAAGATTGGCGGCGATGGAGTTGCTGGGAAGCTGCTCAGCAGCTGGACCGTGGCGCCGCTGATTGAATTTGGTTCCGGGCGGCCCTTCAATATCATCACCAGCAACGGAGATAACCTGCAGTTGTCATCGTTGACAGGGCGCCCAAACACGTTCGTGAATCCGGCGTGTGGAGAAAGTGTCCGCTCGAAGTTTTCCCCGACCGGAGTGTTCCAGGAGCCTTGCATCTTCAATTTCAACGGCACGCTGCTCTCGCTTGATGGAAACCTCGGCCGCAATGCAGGCGTGACGCCGTGGACTGTGTTCAGCGACATTCGAGTAGCGCGCAACATTCGATTCGGCGAGCGGCTGAATCTCGACGCCTCAGTCGATATTTTCAACATCGCAAATCGATTCAATGTCGCTGCCGTCAGTCCACTATTCACGAATGCCGGCGAGCCGACAGCAGCGTATGATCCGCGCCAGATTCAGTTTGGATTGAAGGTGAACTGGTAGCCCAGCAGTGGCCGTGTGGGTCGGACATTCTTGTCCGACTTTTTTACCCTGACGTATTAACACCGCTGACAAATCCGCCGAGGTGTCCGGTTATTGCAACCACTGCGGCCGCGACAATTTCCAATGGGGCGATATATGACGGTGAGGTAGTTTGGGCACGAGTCGCCTTGAACTGCAGCCACCACACAAGGCAAATCAGCAATGCGGACATCGTTCCCAGGATCAAATGCAGCAGAATGATACCGTGGAGCCGTTGCGCGTTTAGTTGTAATTGCCAGGCGAGAATCCCGGTTGCAACCGCCAGAGGAGCCGTCAGAGCCGCAACAGACAAGTTGTAGTAACCCGCAGTCTGAAGCATCTTGTTTCGGCGGAAGATCCCGAGAAGATCAAACGCCACGCCAACAATAAACAGTGCTATCGGGAAATGGATGATCACCACGTGTTGCGCGTGTTTTGCGAGCACGACGCTTCGAATGTCGAACGGATGCATGGCCGTCCTCACTTGACCACGACTTCCGCCGTCATTTTCGGGTGAATTGAGCAGAAGTACTTGTAGGTACCGGGCTGTGTGAATTTAAAGCTGAACTTCTCGTCGGTATCGAGCGCCTTCGATTTGAAAACGTTGTCCGTGCTAACGACGGTGTGAGGAATGTCATCGCGGTTTACCCAGGTGACTTCTGTTCCCACGGGGACAGTGAGTATTGGCGCTTGAAAAGTGAAGTTGTCGATGCGGACTTCGTTGCCTTGACGAGCGTAGTTTTTCGGCTCCGCCGCTCCTGCATGGTGAATGGTTGTTAGAAAGAATGTCATGGCGATTATCAGAGCGATAGCAGGGACACTGGTCCTTACATTGAGGAATGTTTTCACTGGGTTCTCCTTGTCTTTCTCTAAAGTCTTGTTCTTCGAATTATTCAGTTCGTTTCTTATGCGAGGGTTGAATCCGTCACGGCAAGCGCGTGGCTTCCTTTTACAAAATTGACGTCCGTTATCCCGAGCACACTACGCAGCTGATCCGCTGGCACCTTCATCGGCCCAGGCCCGTCAGCCGCGCCGGGATGCGGCTGCGGAAACGCGGTGGAGCAAGCGGTGTGAAATGTCACATTGCCTTCGACTTTCTGCATGGTTTGGTGAATGTGTCCGTTCAGAACCGTGACTGATCCAAATTTCTTCAAATATGCGAGCGCTTGGGCGCTGTCCTCAGTTCCCCATCCCCACTGCGGATAGATCGCCCATAACGGGATATGCGCGAACACGACGATGGGTGTGCTGTGCGACAGATGCTTCACGTCATCTTCGAGCCACTCAAGTTGCTCTTGCCCCAATAAACCGAGTCCACCAGCCTTCAGATTGACTACATTGACGAGTCCGATGAAGTGCACGCCTTTCTTGTCGAAGCTGTACCAGCCGGAGCCGCGCGTGTTCTTGCCGAAACGATCAAGAAAGCTTTTGCTGTCGTCCTCGAGAAGATCGTGCTCGCCGGGAACATAGAACACGTCGGCCATGGAATTCTGCTTCAGCATCTGCTCCACCGTGTCGAATTGTTCGGCTTTCGATAGATGAGTGATATCGCCGGTGTGAAGCAGAAACTCCGGCTGAGTCTGAAGCGCCTTGATGCGATCGAGCGCGGTTTGAAACGTACCGCTCACATCCGGATTCGCCGGCTTGTTGAAGCCCATGTGGCTGTCGCTGATTTGGACGAAGCTTAGCTCGCCTTTCATATTGTGCTTGGCGGCCTCGGGAAGTGCATACGACTTGAGCACGCCTCCCTGGATGACGCAGAACGCGCCGGTTCCAGCCCATGCCATACATTTCAGAAATCCGCGGCGATCAACGCCATCGTTGTGAGGATCGCGAATCGCGCCATTCTCTTCGTGATTTGAAAAGACCGCCTTTTTCAGCGTCATGAACTCTCCTGAGATCGATACCGTGTGAATTTTGAGTGCTGTCATGGTGTGAAACGGGCGGATGCGCTTTCTATTCCCATCTTCTGAAAAGATTTGTGAGGGAATAAATCTTGACGAAGCGAGTTATCGTAGCTAAGACGTGCCTGATGATCGAAGGAACGCCGAGGCTTTCGCGGTGCTAGCTCTGCCCCTGCTCGCGCCGCTCTACAGCTTTGCGCATTGGCTTGCAGGAAGCCGCGAGGAGGCTGAAGATCTTGTGCAAGAGGCATATCTCAAAGCTTTGAGGGGCTTCTCCTCATTCACGCCCGGCACAAACTTTCGCGCGTGGATGTATCGGATTCTTCGCAATACATTCCTCACGTCGCGCGCAGGGCTCAGAGCGAACGTGTCGTTCGACGACGAAGAGAACCAACTCGGCGAGCCGATCGCATCCGGGGACCCGGAATCGCACTACATGACCCGCGTCGACCGCGAACAACTACGAAGCGCACTGGAGCAACTTCCTGTGCAACAACGCGAGATTATCCTGCTTTGCGACGTTGAAGAGATGAGTTACAAAGAAATTTCGGACACACTTGCGGTTCCAATCGGGACGGTCATGTCGCGGCTGTCCCGGGCGCGTAAAGCCATGCGCGAATTGTTGAATGCCAAGATGCAGAGGGCAGGATTATGAGCTGTGTGCCGTCGCAGCAACTTGATCTCTATGTCGACGGCGAGCTGCCGCAGCACGAGCTGGCGCAGATTCAGGATCACTTGCACTCATGCTCTTCGTGCGCCGCTGAAGCTCTGGGCCGTATTCAAATGAAGCGTGCGACGCATACTGCCGCCATGAATACGTTCGTCCCATCGCCGGAGTTTCGGTTGCAATTGCAGAATTCGATCGTGCCTGCTCGCAGGTCAATCGCTGGTTGGTGGCCTGTTCTGTCTTTCGCAACAGCCGCCGCTGCCGCACTTGTGATCTCTGTGATTATGTTGTCGTATCGCAGCGCACGCCAAGATGTGCTGGCGGAAGCCGTCGATGCGCATGTCTCGACGTTGGCCAGCGCCAATCCGGTCGACGTCGTCTCTACTGACCGGCACACCGTAAAGCCCTGGTTCCAGGGCAAGGTGCCATTTACATTCAACTTGCCGGAACTGCAGAACTCCGAATTCCGGCTTATCGGTGGGCGAGTAAGCTACATCGGGCAGAGACCCGCGGCACATTTATTGTTTGGAATTCGCAGGCACCAAATATCAGTTTTCATTCTGCAAGACTCGGAGAATTTCACGAAGCTGATTCGCGGCAGCCGCTCAGATCGTCGACTTAACTTTAACGTGGACACCTGGTCCGAAAATGGGTTGCGTTATGTCGTCCTGAGCGATGCGGCGACAAATGATGTTCAAGGTTTGAGCCACCTGCTGCAAGCGTCTTCGCAATAAGCCTCTCTAAAACGAGAGCAGCACCACGCCAAACGCTACCAGAGTCGCTGCTGCCCAGCGCCGCCAGCGAACATCTTCCTTGAGGACATACTTTGCCAGGAGTGTTTCAAGCAGGTAGCTAACTGCTGTCGCGGGCACGGCAAAGCTAACGGTCGTGATCGAGAGCAACGAGAGCAGCGCGAAGAACGAGACCGCCATAGCGGCAAATCCGCCCAGAACGAACGGATTCCTGAATATCCGGCTCACCATAGTCGCCAGGGTGCGAGGGCGCAGGTCCTCAACTTCGCCTTGTCGCTTCATTCCGGCGGTGTTCAGCACATCCCCAAGCGTGTTGCACAGGGCAATGATCGCAACCAGCAGCCACTTCATTCCTGCTGCTCCGACGTCACTTGTGTCGTCCGGTCAGGCGTCTCTTCCGCGAGAATCACACCACCTGTGATCAAGACGATTCCTGCCCAGCGCAGCCCGCTGATATGCTCGTGCAGAAGAAAATGTCCTCCTAATGCCACGAGCACATAAGCGCTCGCGGTTACCGGCAAGACGAAGCTGAGGTCAGCGCGGCTCAGCAAGGCGAGATCGGTCAGAATCCATACGATAAGGACGCATATGCCCAGGATCGTCCAGGGATTTTCCAGTGCCCTGGCGAAAGCCTTCAGGTATTCGAGCACGGATCCGGAGAGGATCGACCCGACCTGTCCCATACCGTGACTGAGTGAGACATTGCCTACAACGTTGCTGACGATGACCACTAGGACTAAAACCTGGGTCTTTCGGGTATGACTAGACCTGAGATTCGTAATCGCAGGTGGTTGAGTCGATGTCTCAGGCATGACTGGGAATTGGTTCAGTTTAGCCTGAGGCAAGGCTTCCCTTTTTCCACCGCGGTATAAATTTACTTGGCAATTCCAGCCGCTTGTCAGGTGTTATGCGGCCATAGCGCTCGCGCATTGCGGATGCGGACAGGTGCAACGGTCACTTCTGCTGGTACTTTCGGCTGCATCCGCGCAGGCCTGGCTGCAGTACTTTTCGCCCTCGGCTACGGCACACGTGCATTGTGGGTGGGCACATCGATTCTGAACAGCTTCAGCCATGACAAGTCCTCCGCTCCAAGATTTGGACGAACTTATGATGCAGGGTTGGCTGTAGGCTTTAGGCTCCCAGGCTTTAACTCTGGGCTCTTGGCTCTGGGCTGCAGATCCGAGGCTCCGCGCTTCCGGAAATTCAAAATTCCGGACTAAACTGCCTGAACTTTGGGCGTATAGCCTAAAGCCTGCCCTAAGGACTAGAGCCTAAACCGCCTTCCCAGTCATGTTCCTGAAGTAACTTCAGAAAACCCGATTTGCCGTTGACCCGTCCAAAGCGAGGGGAGTAGCATTTCGTAGTCTCACGTAGCGCCGCTTGCGACGGTAAGTCATAGATGGACATGAAGATTAGGCATTTTCCAGTCCTGATTGCCGCCTCAGCGGTGATGATCGTTGGCGCGGGCTGCCACAGCGCTCAGAAGCCCGCCGCTCACCTGCTGCCGCCAGCGAAATCCGCCCCACCGCCAATTCAGCAAGCACAGTCGGCGAAACCCGCGATCGGAAACCCTCCGCCTGAGTCGAAGCCCGCGAGCCAAACGGCAGCTTCTGCTCCGGCCCAAAACCAGCCCCAACCTAAGTCTGACCCGGTTGCGGAGCTGATCGCGAAGGTGGAGAAGGAATACCAGGCTGGGCAGAACTTATTCAATGCTGGGCAGATGGAAGCCGCGAAAGACCACTTCGACCGGGCATTCAATCTTTTGCTGGAAAGCCCGGCTGAGTTGCGCGAGGACAGCCGATATCAACCGGAATTCGACCGAATTCTCGAGCGGGTAAACGCACTGGAAACTGCTGCTGTGCAGCAGGCCGAACCTGCGCCGGAACAAAAGGCTGAACCTGCGCCCATTGATGAAGCCAACGAGGTGACCAATTTCCCGGTTGATCCCAATCTGAAGGCCAAGGCGAGCGAAGAAATCAAGGAAACGCACTCCGACCTTCCTTTGATGATGACGGACCAGGTCGCCAGCTATATCAACTATTTCTCAACCCGTGGGCGAGGCACGCTTGAGCACGGCCTCACGCTAAGTGGACGCTACCGCGAAATGATCGAACGAGTCCTGAAAGAAGAAGGCGTCCCACAGGACTTGATTTTTCTTGCGCAGGCGGAGTCGGGTTTTCATCCATACGCGGTTTCGCGGGCGGGAGCGCGGGGCATTTGGCAATTCATGGGAAGCCGGGCGCGCGCGTATGACCTCCACCGCGATCTGTGGGTTGATGAGCGGCAGGATCCTGAGAAATCTACTCGCGCCGCCGCACGGCATCTGAAAGATCTCTATAACCAGTTCGGCGATTGGTATCTCGCCATGGCGGCCTACAACTCTGGACCGGGAACTGTACAAAGCGCCGTCAAGCGTACTGGCTACGCCGATTTCTGGGAGCTTTATCGCCGCAACGTCCTTCCGCGCGAAACCCGGAACTACGTGCCGATCATCGTGGCGGAGACCATCATGGCCAAGAATCCGGCGCAATACGGGTTGCAGGATGTTGTGCCCGATCCGCCGATGACCTACGACACGGTCAAAATTAATTATCCGGTCGATATACGTTTGGTGGCGGAATGCGTGGACTCGACTCCGCAGGAAATTCAGGAGCTCAACCCGAGCTTGTTGCGCATGACCACGCCACGCGGCCGGTTTGAATTGCACCTTCCAGAGCACACGAAAGAGAAGTACGAAGCGGCGATCTCTGCCATTCCAGCCGATATGCGTTTATGGTGGCGCTACCACACAGTCGCCCAGGGTGACACTCTAATGTCGATCGCGCGCACATATCATACGCCGATGAAAACGATTGCGGAGGCCAACCAACTCGATCCGTCCAACACGATTCAGCCCGGAGCAAAGCTGGTTGTTCCTATCGCGCCTGGCCGGCGTAACGTCGGCGATGTTCAGACTTATGCCAAGCGACTCACCGTCTATCGCGTGAAGCGCGGCGATACGATCCAGCGAGTTTCAGACAATCTCGGCATCGCGCCGGCAACCATTCGGCGCTGGAATCACCTGAAGGGAGACAGTCTGGCGGGACGACGCGTGCTGTATGTTCATTTGCCAGTGAGCCCAACGGTTGCTGCCTCCCAGCAACTAACCACTGCTAAGTCAAAGTCTGCCAGCAAGTTAGCAGCCGCAACCCGTAGCTCGCCCGTACATCACACGGTGAAGCGCGGCGAAACTCTATATTCCATTGCTAACAATTACAAGACCAGCGTGAAAGCCATTAAGCAAACCAACGCAAATGTTGCAGTGTTGCGCCCGGGAATGGTGCTGGTTATTCCCGGGCAATAAAGTCTTACAAAAATTTTCACAATGAAATGATTACGCATCTGAAAGCGGTTGCGATGCGATTCGCTGTTGGTTATAATCCGCCGTCGCTAGTTTTGTCTTTTTAATTTTCCCGCGCGAGTAAATGCGCAAACCGGCGCTGCGGCGTCCGGAATAACCGAGGAGGCAAGATGAATTTCAATTTCGAAGAGACCCTCTACATGCGTGACGATGAAGCGGATGAATTCGGTGACTCCGGTAGCTTCAGCGACTCGCTCGACGAAGATTACGAAGAGGAAGAAGAAGAGGAAGAAGCCGAAGCTCCAGGTAGCGTGATGGAAGAGCCGGGGCCAATGGAGGAACCGGAACCCGCTCCGCCAACCGGTGGCGGAGGTGGCGGATCGCGACCAGCGCGCAAAGCGCCAAAGAAGAAGGCGGCTAAGAAGAAGGCTCCGAAGAAGGCTGCCAAGAAAAAACCGGCAAAGAAGGCGGCTAAGAAGAAATCAGCCAAAAAGAAATCTGGCAAAAAGAGCGCCAAGAAGAAGGGCAGGCGGCGGCGCTAATCGCTTTGAATTTCTGAAAAGGCCGCAGCGCAAGCTGCGGTCTTTTTATGGATGATCGTTTCCTGAACTCGTTCTCCTTTGTTCCGCACCCGAAAGATGACGGCGGAATTTCGTCATATCAGTCCGTTCGGCTCACGCCACCGTCCTTAAGTCGAGTTCCCAGGTCTCGGCGATTAGGTCCTTTCCAAAGCTGTGATGCGGTTCTTCGTGCACGATCTCGAAACCTGCCTCTTTGTAGATGTGTCGTGCTGCATGAAGAATGCTCTGGGTCCA
>Ga0070741_10002481_pt1 | contig 49326 bp, 38 predicted proteins | sample Coa_R1_4_FD_66440 | JGI IMG/M metagenome (GOLD analysis project Ga0070741, IMG submission 66440) | Surface soil microbial communities from Centralia Pennsylvania, which are recovering from an underground coalmine fire - Coalmine... | ecosystem: Environmental > Terrestrial > Soil > Unclassified ... | reverse complement strand
TGTACACGATTCCCTTCCACAAGGCGCCCGACGAAGGCGCCCACTTCCAGATCGTGCGCTTCATCAGCGACCACGGCCGACTTCCGGTCTTTTCGCCGGATGACCTCTGGCTGATTGCCACCCCCTCCGGCGCCGTCGAGACGTACGCGGCGTACCCGCCGCTCGCCTACATGGTCGACGCAGGCGTCGGTTGGCTGACCCGGGAGGAGGCGATGTGGGCAGCCCGATACGCTTCTCTGGCGTCGTACATCGGCACGGTCGCCCTAACGTACTGGATCGCGCGCCGCCTCTTCCCCGATTCTCGGGCGATCGCCATCACCACCGCCATGCTCGTCGGGTTCTTGCCGCAGCTCACGTTTACGGCCGCGTATGTCAATAACGACGCCCTGGCCGTCCTGGAGACCGCCGCGATGCTCGGCCTGCTCATCTGCGCATGGCAATCCGGAGCCCGTGCGCGCACGCTCGCAGGGGTCGGCCTGCTCGCGGGCGAGCTCCTCATCACCAAGTACACGTTCTACGGCGTGGCCGCCATCGGCTTTGGAACGGCCGCGCTTCTGGCGATTCGGGAGGGCCGCTCGCTCGGCATGCGCCTCTTCGCGCTTGCCGCGGCGACCGCCGCCACCAGCGGCTGGTGGTTCGTTCGGAACATCGCCCTGTACGAAGAGGTGATCCCGGGCCAGGTCATCGCCGATGCGAAGGCGTCCGCGGGCGGAAATACGCTCTTCGTGCCGATCGACCACGGCGTGACGCTCCTCACCCTGTCCACCCAGACGAACTTCTGGGAGATGACGCTGAAGAGCTTTGTCGCCGGGTTCGGGTTTATGGCCATCTTTCTTGACGCGCCGTACTACTGGCTTGTCGCGGGCATCGCGGCGGTCGGGGTCATCGGCGTTCTCGTCGCGTTGCGAAAGGGTCGACCGGAGCGCCCGCGGCTGGCGGCCGCGGCGGTCGCGCTGGCCATCATCGCCAGCACGATCGCGCTGGACATGGTCGTCAACGTCTACGGCGAATACTCGCCCCAGGGGCGGTACCTGTTCCCCGCCCTCATCCCGCTCGCGCTGATCGTCGCGCGCGGCTGGTTCGCGTTCTCCGACTTGAGCCGCTTGCTCCGCTGGGTCCCGAGCATGGGCGTCCTCGCCTTCGTCGGTCTGAACCTCATCGGCCTCGTGTTTTTCGAGATACCGCGCCACTACGGCCCCACTGCGGAGCGGATCATGGTGCAGATGGACAGGCCGTCGAACGCCCGCCACGGGGGCGAGGCGATCGAGGTGGCCGGATGGAGCCTGGTGGAGGGGCAGCCAGCGTGGCGGCCATTCGCGCCTGACCTCGTGTCCAGGTACCGTCAGCCGACGCCAGAGGTGAAGATCTACGCGGACGGGCCGCCGGGCGTCGGCCGATTCCTCGCACAGGCGCGAAACGGGTTCAAGCGCCCGGACGTGGCCGACTTCTACGGCCGGCTGAAGGCCATCGACCGAACCGGCTTCTGGTTCATGGTGCCGGCCGGCTCCCTCTCGCCCGGTCGCCACGCGCTGTACGCCTGTGCGACCGCGCCTTCCGCCACAGCGCCGACGTGCGGGGAGAAGGACCTCGAGATCCTGTAGCGGTCGGAGGCCGGCTTCGCTCGAAGAAGAGTCTACGTTTCCTCGAAGCCGAAGCTTGTGAACTTCAGCGTCCGCGCATTCTCGCTGACGGTCCGCACGACGTGATCGGAGGCCCCGTCGGGGATCTCGGCTTCGATTTCAACGGTGATGGTGACCTTCGAGCCGACGATTCCACTGAGGTGCTGGACCACCTCCTCGGCCACGGTGCCGGCGTCGCGTGCGAGACGGGTGGCGTCCAATTGCACCGTGCCGTGAAACCGCCTCAGCACCTTGGCCGGTGGTGGTGCGACGGCCGCCTCGCCGTCCCTGATCTGGCCCTCGGCGCCGTTCTCCTTCCCCGGCGGGTATCTTCCTGAGGCCCCTCCGGGTGTTGGGGGCGTGGCAGTCTCCTCGGCATCCAGCTGGCGGCGGGCGGCCTCGGTCTTCACAATCAGGCTGCGCCCGTCCATGAGGACGCTTCCGACGCGCCCGAGGCGGAGGCCGGCGTAGCGCCCATGGGCCTCGTCCCAGGCCTCGGCATAGGCGAAGCCATCGGTCTCGGGAGTCAGCGATGCGGCGCCGTCGGCGATGCACTGCAAGAGCACCTGCTCGTCCTTCAGCCTGGGGAGGTACAGGTACTTCGTGAAGTAGTCCCACAGCTGGCGGATACCGACGTGATCGCCCTGCCACAATGGCACCCGATCCAGCTCCATGCGCAGCAGCGCCGATCCGTATTCGGTGAACAGCAGGCTGCCGGCCTTGAGCTTGCGGCTCGCCCGAACGGCGAGCGCCTCGCCCCCCTTAAGCCCGGTCTCCTGCCAGGTGACCTCACTCTCCCCCGCTTGCTGTTCCGGAACGAGAACCAGACTGTAGGTTTCTGGGAGGCGGGTATCCACCGTCTCATCGGCCTGCTGGCGCTTGCTGGCCGCCTGGCCGGCCTGGAAGACATCCAGATTTAACTCCTCCCGCTGATCGTCGATGGACTTCCAGGCCAGGTACTGACGCACCGCCGTCTCCAGCTCGGCCAAACGAGCCCGATCGGGCGCGAGGAACACCAGCATGTTCCGGTGATCGCGGGGACCGGTCCCCTTGGAGTCCAGGATCCGGGTGGCCGCCGCCCGGGCTGGACTTTCGGCCCCGCGTGGCACATGCGGATGGTCCGGATCCAGGATCACGAGTCGGGCCGACTGCTCATCGGGTACGTCGGCTGGCGACGCGGGACAGGGGTGCACGCTCGCGAAATCGCCGCGCTGCCCGCGTTGCGCGCGCACCCGCGCGCGGATCTCCGCCAGCACCGCATCGCGCGAGAGTTGCTCGGCCCGATCCTGGGCAAGGCGGGTCACGCTGGGCTGACGAGCAAACCAGTAGCGCTGATTGTCCACGTACAGATGGGTGGCCCGGTCGGTGAGCCGCCGCAGAGCGTCCCCGAAAATGGCCGGGCTCTCTCCGGGCTGCACCGCTCCCAGCTTGATCTGCCGGTCCTCGAGGCCGCGGTTCGGCGAGTCCGGCCCTTTTGGCGCCGAGCCCAGAAAGATCGTCCGCGCCACCCGGCGGGTGGAGGAATAACGACCGAGGTTCGGGTTCTCGGCGTCGAGCGCGAGGGCCACCGATTGCGGCCCGTCCACGTCGGTCTCGATCACCGGGTCCCACGGCTCTTCCAGGTACTGGCGGAACTCGTTGTGGATCTCGGCCTCCTCGATCGGTATGGTCCCCGGAAGGATCAGGAGGTTGGCGTCCTGGCGCTCCCAGAGCGCATGGATCACGGCCGCCATGAGTCGCAGCACCCCTCGGGTTCGCTGGAAGCGGTCGAGCGCCGACCAATCGCCGAACAGCCGGTCGAACAGCTCGGGATGGATCGGGTAGGCCTGGACGATGCGCTGCTCGTAGGCGGCTTCGCGGCAGTGGGCGGGAAACTCGCCGGTCTCCTTCCGATACAGCTGGGAGAACGCCTTTGCCACGGCATCGCGCTGCGCACTCTGGCTCGGATCGGCGATCGGCTCGAAGAGTCTCCTCCGCACGATCTCGAACCCCTCCTCGGTTGACGCGGGGCGCCACGGGGCGTCCAGTCGGCGGAAGATGTTGCTGATTCGCTCCAGGGCCCGCTTGCCCGCCTCGCCGCCAACCTCCACGTCGGACGAGGGAATGGCGGCCACGACCAGAGTTTGGGGCGCCTGGCGGGCCGCCTCGGCCAGCGCCTGAGCGAAGGTGAGATTGGCCTCGAATGAACCGGCCGGGAGTCCCTCCACCCCCTCGAGCTGGCGCACGAAGGCCACCCACTCGTCGATCAAGACCAGGCAGGGCGCGAACAGCTCGAACAGATCGCGCAGCGCGTCCGATCCGGGGCTGACGCTCTTCTGGTCGGCGTCCGCGACAAGCCCGTAGCCGTCCGCGCCGCCGAGCTGCCACGCCATCTCGCCCCACAGGGTTCGGGTAACGGTCCCATCGGGCTTCCGTCTGGGATTGGACGGGGACAAGGCGGTGCCTACCAGGACGGCGCGGTGGGCGGCGGGCGGGCGCTCGACCCCGGCCTCGACCAGCAAGGGCGCGACGCCGGGAAGCTCGCCCGCCGGCGCGCCCGAGAAGAGATGGTAGAGAGCCAGCATCGAGTGGGTCTTACCCCCACCGAAGTTGGTCTGCAGGTCCACGACCGGGTCCCCGCCGCTACCTCCGCCCAGGCGCCGGAGAGCGTCGGTGAGGAGCTGGCGCAAGCTCTGAGTGAGGAAAGTCCGTTGGAAGAACTCGCGCGGCTCGGCATACTCCGGCAGCCCTTCGCCGCGGTGCACCTGGCCCAGGTCCGCCGCGAACTCCGCCTGCCGATAGCGGCCCGAGGCCACGTCGGGGTGCGGCGTGATGACCTCGCGCCATGGGCGAAGGTCGCCAGAGGGCTGCCCGCCGAGGGGGAGGGTGGCGGCCCGCCGGGCCTCGCGCCGGGGCTGGGCCTCGTACTGCACGCGGATCTGTTCCTGCTTGAGCCGGTCCAGCTCCGCCGCCTCCGGCGCTGAAATGGCGCTCAGCATGCGGCTCACGCTGTCGAGCGCCCTGAGCGCGTCGTCGGGGCTGAACGACTTCTGATGGGCCCACTCGTTGCGCGTCGTGAGCAGCTCGTGAACCAAGTTGCGCTCGAATTGGCCGAGCTTCTTGCCGAAGACCTCGCGCCACTGCTCGCGCATGAGGACGAGCAGGGCCTGCACGTCGCCGCTGCCCCTTTGCGCATCAAAGTTCGCGGACGAGCCGCTCCGGGCAATGGCCTGCTGTGCTGCCTCCAGCCACCCCTGCTTGAAGACCGCCTGCATCTCGCGACGGACGTAGGGTTCGAGCCCGCCCTGAAGCAGCTCCAGCGCCCGCCCAACCCGGTCGCGGTTACTCATCGCCATGGCTCACCTCCCGTATCCGGACCCCGCCGCAAGGATCAACATGGGAAGCAGCCGCGGCGGGCATCTCGTATACTCAAGCGCTTCTCGATCTGGCTGCGCGACGATACGTGGTGGAGGGCAGGAATGCCGGGAACCTGGCGCCTCGATGTGCCCCGGGGGCGAGCCGCCGCGCGTTCTACGGTCGAAGGCTTCGCGGTTGTGACCCTCGTCTTCCGGCACCAGGGGGACGACGTCTGGACTGGGGAGTGCCGGGAGTTGGGGACGGCCACAGACGGCTCCAGCCTCGCGCGGGTCCACGCCGAGCTGGTCGACCTCGTGGTTCTCCACCTCAACGCGCTCGAGGAGGCGGGAGAGCGCGAACGATTCTTTCAACGGCACGGGATTCCCTTCTACGGGGCGGACGCGGCGCCGAAGGTGATCCAGCTGGCGTTGCCGCTGGACGAGGGCACATTCGTGCACCCGCACAAGGTGCCCCTGGCGCGCGCGGCATAGCCCATATGGGATGGCGGACGAGCTTCCCGCGCTCACTGGCAGCCAGCTCATCCGGTTGCTGACCCTGGACGGCTGGGAGGAGCAGCGCCGCTCCCGGCACGGGGTCGCGCTCGGGAAGGCGATCGGCGGGAGACGGCGCGTCGCCGTGGTCCCAACCAAGACCGGCTCGATGCATCCCAACACCCTGGCGCGGCTCCTGGGTCCCAAGCAGACCGGTGTGGGGCGGGCGGGGCTGGTGCGCCTCATCGAGCGGCACGGCCTGCGCTGATGGGTCCCCCAGCTCACAGCAGCTCGCCCTGCTCCGGCCGGCCACTGGCTCCCGCCAGGCGGCGGACCTCCGGCCACGCCACCACCAAGCTGTTGTAGCCGAGCGCCTCCTGGGCCCACTTCTTGCGATCGGCGGCCACGTAGAGGCGATAGGCCAGGTCGCGCGCAGCCTCGCCCAGGCCGCCCACCTGGGCGAGCAGGCGGGCCGCGGCCTGCTCGCCCCCGTCCTCCAGCCGGCGGATTAGGTGCTGGGTGACTTCCCAGATGGTCACCCGCCGATCCCTTATTGGATCCCAGTCGGCCGGCAGCTCGTCGCGCCGCAACAGCCGCACCCGGCCCTGGCGCGCCTGAACGATGCCAGCCTCGACCAGGGCGTTCAGGGCGGTGTTCTTGGCCTTGGAGAGCGTCTCCGCCACGCCGAAGGCCCCCTCGTTGGCACCGAACTGCTCGAACCAGGCCACCGCCCACCGCGTCTCGGCGTCGAACTCACCCTCCTGCTCCGCGAGCACCGCGTCGAGGGCCTCGTTGATGAGCGCCAGCGCCGTGCGGACGGGCATGGCCGAGCCGTCGGCCTCCAGCACCCGGTGGTACCTCGAGAATACGGCCATGCCCGGCCCGATGGCGGCCTGGGCCAGGTCCACGGGCGCGATTCCCTCCCGTTGCAACATCCTCAGCGCCGGAGGGAGCTCCCGCTTCAGCTCGGCCAGGAACTCGCGGCGATTCGTGACCGGGGCCGAGTCGGGCCTGGGCCGGCAGACCAGGACGATGGATGAGGCGAGTGCGTTTGTACCACGCCCCACGTTGCGGGTAGCGAGCTCTGAGCGGACGGGCCAGGTCCCTGTGATCACCAAGCCGGCCTTCATCAGGCCTTCGAGCATGGTTTCCCAGCCCGTTGAGGAGACCGTGGCTCCGCCGTTACGACCGCTGTCATCTTCGCTTTCGGCCTGTTTGAAGGCATAGAACGCGGTCAGCGGGTAGTCGGGATGCTGCGCATCGCGCATGCGTTGGAAGGTGGCGGTGAGCCCCTGCTCGAAGAATTCCGCCGCCTGGTCCCGGTTGCCCACGAAGCGGTATGGGCTGGCCACCAGTTCCTCGGCTTTGGGGGTCAGCAAGGTGCCAAATAAGTCAGGGTAGAGGGCGCCGACTGACCGTCGAAGCCAGACATAAAAATAGTCTGCTAGATCCGCGTAGCCGATGTTGTCGTAGTAGGGGGGATCGGTGCACGCCAGGCGGCTTAGCGGTGCATCCACAGTCCGCCCGGCGTCCGATTGCCGGACGCTCGCCAGCACGCGACAAGGTGATCGCCCGAGGCACGTCGCCGTCCATTCGACATTGTTTACCCAGTTACCTGAGGACTCGCTGAACGGATTGCCTTCGGCAAAGTCCCACGTCATAGGGATGGCTTGGCGGGCGAATGTCGCCCTGAGCGCTTCCATCTTCGGGCTGCTGTCCCAAGTGCATATTGTGGAACCGCGATCCGCGCTGCGGTCCAGGGCAAACGCCAGATACGTCGCCACCGCATCTGCGTAGGCGGCCGCGCCCGCGCCGCCGTCGTTTAGGGGCACGCCATCGTCGGGCAGGCCCGCCGCGAGGGCGTCCGCGCGCGCTCGCTCGCGCGCCTCCCCCACCAGATCGCAGAACGTGGTGAGGGCCACGAGCTGGCGGGGGGTGAACGCCTCGCCCCACGTCTTCATCCCGTACATGGGCAACCGGTCCACATCGTGACTCGGCGTCGTCACAAGTTCTTCGGGCCTCCACTTTGGCTTCGCACTGCGGGCCACTGCAACGTGGTCGCTGTCAGTTGCGACGAAAGCCCGCCCGCGTCTCGTCTCGGCAACCGTTGCCAGGGGCGTGGATCTCATGCGGCTAGCCTGCGCCTCTGACCGAACGTATGCCAGGGAGGCAGACGTGCCGCATACCAAGCACGTCGCACCCTGGCGCCCAACCGTTCCCGCCCGTGCGACCCCCTGCCCCGTCCGAACCTCGAATCGGACCGTTTTCGCTGCCCTGTCGAAGATGGGTTCTACCCAGGCCTGCTTCCCCTTCTTGGTCGAGAGCCAGAAGGAGCGCACCAGCGGCATCTCGGCGCCGCACGCCGGGTTGGGGCAGCGCACGGTGCGCGCCCAGAGCCAGGCGATCACCGTCGCCTCGCCGCCGCCCTGCTCCGGCGGCAGCTTCACCTTCGGGTAGAGGTGACCAATACGCCGCTCGGCCTCATCGCGCATCCATTTCCCGTAGTAGCGCACGTCCTCCGCCAATCCCTGCGCGCCCCGCCAGCCGTCGGCGTGGCCGATCTTGCGCCTTGCCTCCGGGTTCACCGGCGGCTGGCCCGCGAAGCGGGGCGGGATCTCGATCAGCGCCTTCGTGATGAGCACCGCGACCGGGTTGAGGTCGCTGGCGTGCACTTCCAGCCCCAGGCGCTGCGCCTCCAGCGGGATCGATCCGCCGCCGCAGAAGGGATCCAGCACCGGCGGTGGGTTTCCGTCGGTCGCCTTCTGGATCTCGGCCCGGGCCGCGGCGAGCACCTGCTCGTTGGTGGTGTTCTCCCACTTCACCAGCTGCTCGATGATGCGGAAGAGCCGCTGGCGCTCCGCCTCCTGAGCCTCTTCGGTGGGGAACTGCTCCGGATGGCTGGAGGGGTCATCCACGAGCGAGGCGAACAGCACCGCTCGACAGGCGGCCAGCGGCCGGCGCGCCCACCACAAGTGCAGCGTCGAGGGGTGCCCATGTCGGATCGACTTCTCGCGGGCCGACTCGCGGTTGATCGCCTCCAGGGGCAGGGCCACCTCGATGAGCTTTTTGCGATACGGAGCGTCTTTCACAACACCCCCACTGCCTGCTTCACATGCGGCTGGGTTCTCGAGCGCGCCCGAAAATGTCCCTTGAGCGCGCGCTACTGAACATCAGGCGGCCCGAACCCTCAGGCAACATTCCGCTCGTTGAAGGGCAAAGGCAAATCTTCGCTTGGCTCCAACTCGAGCCAGCCAATCAGGTTGAGGCTGCGGATCGCTTCGGCAAACTTTGTGTTCTGGATGGGTGGTCTCCGTCGCTGCTTCCACTCGGCAGCAGCCCTTAAAACCTCCATCTCCGAGTGCTTGCGTCCATCTGCCGCGAGCTCGCGCGCCGCAAAGTGGACTGTGGCAGCGACCTCAGCTTGCTGGGTTCTCATTCGTAGGAAAAGATCGGTTAGTCGGTCGATCGCGCCGCTCCATGCGGCCAATTGAGCCTGGAAGGCCACCTGCGCGTCCCCGAAGGTGGGGCCGGGGACAATGGTGAAAGCGCGGCCTCGCTGCTCCTCTCTTATCAGCCCGTTGTTAACCAGCCGAGAAGTCACCCGCTTCAGCTCGGGCGCGAATGGGCCGTAGCTGCCACGCACATGGGTCAGTCCAGTCGGGACCCCAGCTTCCGACGCGAAGTAAGCAATCTTTTGGAACATAGTTCGGCCAATGGGCCAGTGATACGGCTCCTGCTCAATTCGATCTACCACAGCGACAAGCGCAACCCATGTGGGCTGAATCCTGGGAGCCTGTAGCATAGCGTGCGCGCCGTCGTCAGACAGGAAGCTCAATTGGAGCTGATCGTCTGGAGTGCCATACGGTGCGTAAACCTCGACCGGTATGTCCAGCCGGCTGAGGTGGCGAAACAGTGTTGGCCCAACAACTTCCCACTCAAGTTGCCCTTGCCCACATCCAAGGGGGGGCACCGCTAGTGACGTAATGCCCCACTCCCGGTAGTGCTGCTCCAGGTACTCCAGGCCAGCGACGATGTCGCTCAGGCGGGACACAGCGCGCCAGTGGTCCTTGGTGGCGAAGTTAAGTACCCAGGGCAATTCCCTGCGCCGATACAGGTACGGCCTTCCCAGCCGAACTTCGCGCCGGGCGCAGCGCTCCACGTAGTCTTGGAACATCTCTGGAAAGCGCTTCTTGAATTCCAGCGCGATGCCTTTGCCCATCACTCCAACGCAATTCACCGTGTTGACAAGCGTCTGAGCGCTTGAGTCGAGGATGTTTCCCACACGAGTTGTTATCATGGCAGTCCCTCGCTCATCTGAAGAACAGATCACTCTTCACTTCGATCGGGATGTCGGGCGCGACTGATGCGACCGCCTGCGCTCCATCCTGCGTCGGGACGTAGATGCCCAGGATGTGTTGGGCAGGCACAACATCGGGAACCAGAACCTCGGCACACATGGCGGCTTTGTGACGCCACTCAGCGATCTGGTCTTCGGGATGGGTCCAGTAGCGGGCGAAAACGTAATCGCGATCTAACAGTGGCAGGCCAGCACTCGGCGGGCTAAACCGAGCATGGCCGCTCGCCGCGTTTTGGTCAGTGACCACCACCCCCGGCAAATCCAGCACGTCCGGCGAGATCCGGAGCACGCACAGCTGGGTGCTGTTCGGCCCCATGCTCAGCGCATACATCATGGGGTTCCGAGCGTTGATGTAGAGATTGGCGTACTGGTGCAATCGTCGGCCGCCGGCCACAACCACCCCCGCCCGGATTTGCTGCACAACTGGATCTGCCATAGATGCGTGCTCGAGGTTCGTAGCCCGGGTATGGGAGAGAACCCCGCTTTGAAGGATGCTGGGCAGATTCTCCACGTGCTGGATGTTATGCAGCTCGCCAATCTCATCGCGCTGCAACCTGCCCCCCGGAATCCGAGCTCACGGGATCCCGGGCTGGGAAGGGCACGTCCAGCGCCGAAGGATCCTCTGCCCGAGCCAGCATCTCTCCCAAGTCGTAATTGACACTCGTCACACCGAAATCCGGCTCGCGCCCGAACGGTTGGCGCACGTACCAGGGGCGGCCGTCGTCCCCGTCCACCTCGACGATCGCCAGAATGTAGTCATCCGGCTTGTTCAGCCCGGTGAGGATCTCGTTCTTGGTCACCGTCACGGTCCGCGCGCCGGCGACTCTTCCCTTGACCTCGATGAATCGCAGCCGCCCGGTGCCCGGCACGTGGGACTCCACGTCGTACCCCCGCTTCTCGGAGGAGACGTCCACCGGCTGGAAACCGAGGCGCCGTTCGGTCTCCAGCACGACCTCCAGCGCAAGGCGCTCGATGCGGGCCGTCTCCTGGGCCTGGTGGCCCAGATCGTCGGGGCCGGCTCCCGCGCTCAGTCTGGCGACCAGTCCAGCCGGGACCACCAGCGCACCGCCGACGACGACGGGTGGCAACGGCGAGAGCTGCCTCTCCTGCTGCAGCTCCTCCATGCGTCGCTGAAGGCGCACTTCCAGCTCGTCGGCCCGCTGGCGAGCACGGGCGGAGTTGAGGCGCGGCGTTCGGCCTGCCTCTTCCTGGGCCCGCAGGTCCGCGGCGCGATGGTCCCAGTACGCGATCTCCTTGGTCAGGCGGTCCTTGACGGCCGCCACGGTACGATCAACCAGCTCTTCCTTCCTGGCGCGGACTTCGCTCAGGTGCCGGGGAACCAGCTCCGATACTGCGTACTCCATTGCCATCGCTTCGAGATCCGTTCGCGTCCACGCGCTGGACAGCTCGGACTCCAGCATGCGACGCTCATCATCGGTGATGGGGCGGTAGTCGAGATAGGGCGCGTATCCCGCCGAGCGCCCCTGGCCCGTCGAATCGATCTCGACGAACTGCAGCTGACGGGAAACGACGCGTCGGTTGCCGGCGCGATCGGTCCGCGCGTCCTGGATGGCGTGCTCGAGATAGAGCAGCACACGAGGGGCATCGCCGTCATCGTCGGGATCGACCAGGATCGCTCCATTCTTCAGGAGGTCGCGATAGCGTTCGAGGACGAGATCGATCGTAGCGTCGAGCAGGGGGTGGCCAGGGCACACGAACGACGCGAGCGCCTTCCCGGGAACGCTGATGAGGTCCTTCTCGAAGGTGATCCGCTCGTAGCGCTGGAGGACCGGTTCCCCGACGCCCACGAGGCGGTCGCGGCTTCGGATGACCGCCGGCACGTGGGTGATCTCGAATCGACGGGGCTCCCGCTCCCGGATCGTGCCGCCGAGCAGGCGGAAGGCTTCGATGAAGAAGGCAGCTATGAAATGGGGCTGGAGCCGGCGGGCTGCGGCGCGCTCCATGTCCTCACGAATGCGGCGCACCTGGCTGGCGTCCATCGCATCGCGGGCCAGCGCTCGCTCCTCGAGGAGGTCCCGCAGGTGGTCGCGGTCGAGGGCTCCCTCGACCGCCAGACGCAACCGATCGCGAACCTCGGGCTGGTCTCCATAGCGGATCGCCTCGATCAGCAGCTCGCGAAGGGGCCGCTCGTCGAACACCTTCCCGAGAACGTCGAACACCTGGCCGCCCAGAGCAGCTCGCTCGGCTTCCAGCTTTCTGAACAGGGCCAGGAAGATCTCCCCTTCGCGGGTGCCGTCGGCGACCAGGTTCCACATGTGGCAGACCTCGGTCTGGCCAATGCGGTGGATGCGCCCAAACCGCTGCTCGATCCGGTTGGGGTTCCAGGGCAGGTCGTAGTTGACGAGCAAATGGGCGCGTTGGAGGTTGATGCCCTCGCCGGCCGCGTCGGTCGCCACCAGGATCTGGACCTCCTTGTCCTGGGTGAAGGCCTCCTGCACCTTTCGCCGCTCCTCCCGCCCCAGGCCGCCGTGGATGATCACGACCGACCCCGGGGAGCCGAGCAACGTCGTTATCCGCTCCGCGAGATAATGGAGCGTGTCCCGGTGCTCGGTGAAGATGATCAGCTTGCGTCTCGCCCCGCCCGCATCGAACATGTCCTCACGTCTCTGGAGCAGCGCCGACAGCTCCTCCCACTTCCGATCGGTGCCGCTGCGCCGCACTCCGTCGGCAAGCTGCTCCAGGCGCTTCAGCGCAGCGATCTCCAGCTCCAGCTCGGCGATCGTGCGGGCGGCCGTGGCCTGGTCGAGGATCTCCTGCTCCAGCTGCTCGCGCTCCGCGCTCGGCGCCTCCTCGTCGATCTCCAGCAGGTCTTCCGTGTCAATGCCAGCAGCCGGCAGATCGCGAAAGGCCTCCTGGCCGCGGCGGTGGATCTGCTCCTCTCGCAGCCGACGCTCCAGGCGTTCCCGACGGCGGCGCAAAGACTGATAGATGGCTTCGGGTGAGGACGCGAGGCGGCGCTGAAGGATCGTGAGCGCGAAGCCCACCACGGTGCCGCGGCGGGACTCGCCCTCCCGCGCCAGTCGGTCGGCCCGATTCATCTCCTCGCGCACGTAGTCCGTGACCTGGGCGTAGAGGGCCAGCTCCCCGGGCGATGGGGTGTAGGACACGGTGTTGGCGTAGCGCTCGGGAAACAGCGGCGTCTCGTCGAACCGGAGGAGCTGCTCCTTGACCAGTCGGCGCATGAGATCCGAGGTATCCACTTGGTGGACGCCGTCCCGGAAACGGCCCTCGAAGCGGTCGCCATCCAGCAGCGCCAGGAACAGCTGGAACTCCTCCTCCTTACCGTTGTGGGGCGTGGCGGTCATGAGGAGGAAGTGGCGGGTCAGCTTGGATAACAGCTGCCCGAGCTGGTAGCGCTTGGTGTACTTGACCTCTCCACCGAAGAAGCTGGCCGACATCTTGTGCGCTTCGTCGCACACGATCAGGTCCCAGTCGGTCTGCTCTAGCTTGGCCTGCAGCTCTTCATTGCGGCTGAGGTGATCCAGGCGCCCGATGATGAGGTCCATCTCGGCGAACGGATTCCCGCTCCGAGAGGACTCGATCTTGTCCCGGGTGAGGATCTCGAACGGTAATTGGAACCGTCGGTACAGCTCGTCCTGCCACTGGTCCACCAGCCCGCCCGGACAAACGATGAGGCAGCGGCGGAGATCACCTCGGACGAGGAGCTCCTTGATCAGCAGGCCCGCCATGACGGTCTTCCCGGCTCCTGGGTCATCGGCAAGCAGGTAGCGGAGTGGCTGGCGAGGCAACATCTCGCCATAGACGGCCGTTATCTGGTGAGGAAGGGGGTCGATGAGGGAGGTGTGGACGGCGAGCAGGGGGTCGAAGAGATAGGCGAGGCGAATCCGGTGGGCCTCGGAGGCGAGGCGGAAGCGCGCTCCGTCGGCGTCGAAGCTCCACGCGGCCCCCGCCTCAATGACCTCGAGGCTGGGCTCCCGGTCCCGGTAGAGGAGCTCATGGCCAAGCCGGCCGCCGATGTCCTTGTAGGTCAGCTCGACTACCGAATCGCCATGCCACGTGACATCCACGACGCCCACGGGACCGTCGGGCAAGACGCCCCTGACCCGGGCTCCCCGCGTCAGCTCTTCGAGCCGCGCCACAGATCGGCTCCCCCAAAAACGGTGAACGGGCCCAATGCACCAGAGCTCATGAATCCAGGAAGGGACAGTACAGAACGCATATTCTACTCGCCGACGAACCCCGCTGCCAGCCGTCGTGCGTGGTTGATCGTTCTGGTCCTCTCTCGGCGTCGTTAGTTGAAGGCCAGGTCGAGGTGCCAGCGCATTGCCTCGAGCTGTTCGAAGGAATACGAGGGCACGACGAGCGATCCGACCGCCAGCTCGTAGAGCTGTGCCCGCGGCACGTTCGCGCGAAAGACCACGCGGCACGGCGAATCGTCCTCGGATGCCCCCGCCGGGAGGTCCATCGTCACGTCGCCGATGAGGGTGTTGACCTCGTTCCGGATCGTCACGTCGGTGTGGAGCAGCGCGTACGGGTTGCCGCAGGTGGGGGTGGTGACGGTCCCGGTCAGCGTGTAGACCGGGGGCGTGGTCGGAGCGGCCACGGGCGTCGCGCGCGGACCGCCGGCCCCCGGCGCCGTGCACCCGATGCACGTCAGGAGCGCCAGAACCGCGGCTCGCGCCCCGGTCGGCGCCCTGATCAGCTCAGCTCCCGGCGAAGGACGTTCGCGCTCAGCACGAGGGTGACGGCGTCGAATACCAGGAGCACGCCGACCATCTCGATGACGAGGAGCCAATCCCAGCCGTTGATGACGAGGCTTCGGGTCGCGTCGATGGCGTAGGTCATGGGGTTGAAGCGGGCGAGCAGCCGCATCCACGGCGGCATGATCGATATCGGAGCAAGTGCGCTACTGAGAAACACGAGCGGCAGGCCGATGAAGCCGATGAGGGTGAAAAAGTCCCCGTGGCGCTTCAGGGAGAACGCCAGGATCATGGAGATGCCGACAAGCCCAATGCCGAGCAGCATGCCGATCACCAGGATCATCGCGATGCCGCCGAGCCCCGAGGCGATGCGCACGCCCAGCGCGTACGCGACGGCGAGGATCAGTAAGCTCTGCGCCGAGCCGATGAGCAGTATGTACAGGAATCGGCTGACGACCAGGGAGAGCCGGTTGATCGGCGCGACCATTAATCGTTGCAGGAACCCGCTCTCGCGGTCGAAGAGCACTTCCACGCCTGAGTTGATGGACGCGTTGTAGACGGTCATCACGACGGATCCGGCCGTCATGAAGGTCAGGTACGTCACGCCGGGCACCAGGGCGCCCGAAGCCATCCCGGAAAACAGGTGCCCGAACAGGATGAGCCACAGGACCGGCTGCGCCAGCGTGGTGATGAGCCCGATCGGCTCTCGACGGAGGCGGCTGAACCACCGCCCCATGAGGACGGCGTTTTCGCCGACGAAGCCCACCACCGCTCCGGCGCCAGGGCGCGCGGCGCGGGTTGTCGTGCCTTGGAGGACGAGCCCCGGCGCGTCGGATGTCGCGCTCATGCCACCCTCTCCCCCTGGACTCGCTCGCGGAGCGAATATCCCGTCAAGTGCAAGAATACATCGTCCAGGCTCGGCCGCTGACAGACGATGGACGTGGGCGGGCCCCCGGCGCGCTGCGATTCGGCCAGCACCACGGGAATGGCCTCGGCATGGCTGGTCACCTCGAGCCACAGGCCATGGGGCTGCCGGTAGACGGCGAGCACTTCCGGCCGCGCCGCGAGGGCGCGCTCCAACGCTTCAGTGTCTGCGTGGCCATTGGCGTCGGTCGCCGCGAAATCCAGACGAATCGACTCGTGGCCGTGGGCGCGCTTCAGCTCGTCGGGCGTGCCGAGCGCCTGGATCACGCCGGCGTCGATGATGGCGATATGGTCGCACAGGGTGTCGGCTTCCTCGAGGTAGTGCGTGGTGAGCAGGACGGTCGTGCCCGCCTCGCGGAAGCCCATGATGTAGTTCCACAGGCGATGGCGCGTCTGCACGTCGAGCCCCAGGGTGGGCTCGTCCAGAAACAGAACGCGCGGGCGGTGAATCAGCCCCATCGCCAGGTCCAGCCGTTTCTTCATGCCGCCGGAGTAGGTCCGCGCGATGCGGTCTGCCGCGTCGTCCAGCTCCACCAGCTCCAGCAGCTCGCGCACGCGCCCGGCGCGCTCCTGGCGTGGCAGGTGGTACATGCCGGCTTGCAGCAGGAGGTTCTCGCGGCCGGTCAGATACTGATCGACCGTGACCTCTTGGGGGACCCAACCGATGAGCTGGCGAACCGCCGCGCTCCCGCGCTCCACGTCGATCCCCGCCACCCTCGCCCGGCCGCCAGACGGCGGGATAAGGGTAAGCAGCATCTTGATCGTCGTGGTCTTTCCGGCGCCGTTGGGGCCCAGCAGCCCGAACACTTCGCCCTCGACCACGGAGAACGAGACGCCGCGCACCGCTTCCGTCGGTCCGAAGCTCTTGCGAAGGTCCTGCACCTCGATCACGGGGCTCTCTGCCACCGGGTCCTCCTCGCGGTCAGCCGGTACGCCGGGCGCGGACGAGGAGGGCCGGCTTGTCCAGCTCGCGCATCACGTGCTCGGCCACGCTCCCATGGCGCAGCCGGTCGAAACCGCTGCGGCCGTGAGTGCATAGGATGACGAGGTCCGCCTCGCCCGCGGCCCGCTGAATGACCGCGCGCGGCTCACCGACCTCGACGGCGAGCTGGACCGAGACGCCCGGAACGTTGAGGCGAGCTTTCACCCCCTCGAGGTAGGTCATGGCGGCGGCGCGGGCATCGGGGGCGGCGACGGCCCGAAAGAGGGTCAGCGACGTAACGGGCCTGCCGGCGAGCGCTTCGGTCACGGGAATCGCCTCTTCGGCGACGCTGGACCCATCCAGCATGAGGAGCGCGCGTGCCAGGTCCGTTGCGGATGTGCTCGCTCGGCGAATGACGAGGACCGGCGCGGTGCCATCGCGGATCAGGCGATCCGTGACGCTGCCCAACGCGAACCGAACGATTCCGGTCCGTCCGTGGGTCGCCATCACGACGAGGTCCGGGCGCTCCTGCGCCTCGTAGTCGAGAAGGGCCGCGGACACGGGCCCCTTCAGTAGCTCGCTCCGGACTTTGGGCCAGCGGGGTCGCACGTCGTCTTCGAAGCGCGAGAGGTCGGCGCGAAGTTCACGCTCGATCGCCTCCGCGAATTCATCGAAGATGCGCGGGTCGACGGCCGTATCGTCGGCCGGGAGCGCGGCGGTGGCGGGTTCGAGGACGCGGACGAGGACGAGCTGAGCATCCTGCGCGCGGGCAACCACTTCGGCGATGGCGAGCGCCTTTTCGCTCTCCGCGGATCGATCTGTGGGAACCAGGATCTTCTCCATGCGGCTTCTCCTTCGATCGTCGTCGGGTCCCTGAGCGTGCCTGATCCGTGGGTCCTGTATTCGGTGCCGCCGGCTACGGACTCAGTCGTTTCCCGGTGCCGCGAAGTTTTCGGCGCTTCGCGCTCATCTCGCCGATGGTCGCGCGGGGGTACCACTCGGCCATGCTGTGCCAGTCGAGGACGCCCACGACGCGGTGTCCCTCGGGCAGCTTGATGAGGCGCTCGAGCACGATTTGCTGCTCGTCGAGGTACTGGCCGATGGTTCGGAGGCTCTCTGCTTGCTCGCCAGGCGGGCCATGAGCCGGCTCCTCTCGGAGCTGCCGGGCACGCTCGCGAAGCTGCGCCACCTCCTCGCGGCCGTACCGCTCGCGCTGCCGTTCGCCGTCACCCGTCTGCCAGGAGACGACGATTCCGGCCCCGCGGATGGCGATCTCGACCGCGGCCACGTCTGACCCCGCGAGGCGCTGGTCGAGGGTCCAGCCGATGGCCCGCAGCACGTCCGCGTATTCACCCTGCTTGAGCATCGATCCTCCGCTTCGGCCATCCGAGCGGGATGGGGAGCGCCGCTTATTCTATGCCGGCGCGTCCCTCCACGATGTCGCGTTCTTTTCCCGGCGAATTGGGTGATGTATCGTAATCTGCCGCCAAGATCTCGATGGTTTTGGCTGAGCGTCTGATTTCGGAGTTTGCCCATGCGAGCAGTCCGATTTATCGCCACCATCTGCGTCGTCGTCACCACCGTGGGATGTGGCGGAAGCCGCGCCGGGGCGCCGGCCGGCGCCTCGGCGTCGGGCGGCGGCTCGCCTGTAGCGGCCGAGCCCGGCCCGTCCAAGGTGGGGGTGGGCGTCGTCGGTAGCGCCTCCGACGCGGGGCTCTTCATCGCGGAGGAGAAGGGGTACTTCGCGCAGCAGAAGATCGAGGTGGAGACCACCCGCTTCTCGACAGCGGCGGACATGGTGGCGCCCCTCGGCCGCGGCCAGCTCGACGTTGGCGCGGGCGCGCCGAGCGCGGGGCTCCTCAACGCCATCGCCCGGGACATCCCGCTGAAGATCGTGGCCGACAAAGGGAACGTCAACCCCGGCTTCGGGTTCCAGGCCATCATGATCCGAAAGGACCTCTGGGACGCGGGCGTGCGCGGCCCGGCAGACCTGCGCGGGCGAACGGTGGCGATCAACGCCCGCGACATCACGCCGGAAGTGCTGCTTGACCACTATTTGCGCAGCGGCGGACTCACCATCAACGACGTCAACGTCGTGACCCTCGGATTTGCGGACATGTTCTCGGGATTTGCCAATGGATCCGTGGACGCGGCCTTCCCCATCGAGCCATTCGTGACCCAAATCGTGGAGAGCGGAACGGCGGTGATCGCCGTGCGCGCTGACGCCGTGCTGCCCGGCCAGCAAGTCGCCGTCATCTTGTACGGCCCGAACTTTGCCCAGAACACCGACCTCGCGCGGCGGTTCATGGTGGCGTACATCCAGGGCGTGCGCGACTACAACGACGCGTTCGCGAAGAACGACCCGGCGAAAAAGGCCGATGTATCAGACATCCTCGCGCGAAACACGCCGGTGAAGGACCTCTCGCTCTACGACAAGATGGTCATGCCTGGGCTCAATCCCAACGGTCGTGTCAACCTGGACAGCCTGAACGACTCGCAGAACTGGTGGATCGAGAAGGGCTCGCAGGGCGCCCGCGCCGATCTGAGCAAGGTGGTCGACGACCAGTACGTCGACTACGCGGTGAAGCTCTTGGGCGCATACTAGTCGTCCGTTGTCTTCAAGACACATCGCGGCGGTTCCCAGCGCCGTCGAGAACCGAGAACACGGCTGCGGAGCTTAGGCTCGATCATCCCTCGTCCCACCCGGTTCGGCGATTTGGTCCCTGCGGGAGCCGCCTGTTACCAGCGGCTGCCTCGGCTCCGAACCGTCGCATATGCGCTGCCGCGCTGGCCCGCGTAGCAGTCCGAACAGTAGACGGGCTTGTCCGTCCGCGGCTGGAAGGGGACTTCGGTGTCCTTGCCACACTGGGCACATACCGCGGGGTACATCTGTCGCTCGCGGCGCTCGTAGCCGCCGCCAGCATAGCTCCCCCCGGCATAGCTGCCGCTATAGCCACCCTGGCTGCGCTTTCGCTCGGCGCGGCAATCCGGGCACCGGCTGGGCTCATTGGTGAAGCCCTTGGCGGCGAAGAACTCCTGCTCACCAGTGGTGAACGTGAAGCTCTGGTTGCAGTCACGGCAGATTAAGGTCTTGTCGGTATACACGTGCTGACTCCTTGGGTCAGAAAAGTTGGCGCAGAATCAGTCAGCACAAAGAGAGGAGGCGAACAAGAGAACCGGAGGACGAACCCGAGGAAGACCTGCGCGACACCCCGCCAGCTGGCGGGCTCGATTCATAACCACTGCTCAACTATACCCGAATCCCGCGCCGTGCGCCCCCCGATCCGTCACGAGGCCTGGACCTCGTCTCCCTGCTCGATGGCCGCTCCTGACTCCAATCCACGAAGCTCTTGGTCCCAAAGGCGCAAGCAGTCTGTCGCCTTGCGCCGTGGACTCGTGAGCGCCGGCACGCGAATCCGTCCCTCGGCGATGCGGGCCAGCTCCACCCGGATCCCATCGAAGTCCGGGGCTCCGACTCGCTCCTGCAGGAACACGAGGAGCCGGCAATCATCGCGCAGGCTGTCCCACCGCGTCCGGTTTAGGACGACCCCGCTGAGCTCCGCTTGCCCGGATGCAAGCTTGGCGGCGAGGAACGCAGCGCTGGCGCTCCACGGCCTCTCGGCACTCTTATTCACGCATTCGTCTCCAGTCCACCGGCCGGGAACGGGGCGAAAAGCGTTCCGCCTGTCGGCGCACGCGGACCGCATCCGCAACCGAGGGCCGCACGCTGTTCGGCTGTTCCAGGCGATCGCGAAAGTCGATCAGGATCTGAACGATCTGATTCTGAAGGGCACCCGCGCTCAGGCTCGTGCCAGCCAACTCGACGGTCAGCGTGTAGCGCGTGTGACCGGCGCTCGCCGAGTCTCGTTCGAAGATGTGGCGCTCCACGACCTTGGCGGAATCGCAGCAGCCCTCGATGGTCAGCGCGGCATTCTGCTCGAATGCCGTGATCTCCAATTCCCACACTTCCGTCGCCCCGTCGGCAGCCCGGCGCGTTTCCGTGCAGCGTGCCCCGAGCTGACGTCCGCATGGGCCGCTGAGCTCGCCGGCAACGGTTGCGCGGTGCCATTGCGCGCGCATCTCCAGGGCGCATCCTCGATCGAACACTTCCTCGATCGGGCGCTCGATGACGATGCTCTGCCGCGCCGTTCTGGATCGATCGGGTCGCTGTGGGGCCGCCACGTCATGTCTCTGGGGCAATAGCTCGTCTTGCACCATCGTGCTCCTGAGGCTCGCTGTCACACTGCCGAACGATCGGCGACGGTTACGCGCTCACCGTGTCCTGGCGTCGGCCGCGCAGCAGATCGATGAGCTCCCGAACCGTGAGTTCCCGTTCCCCGATGCGCCCAAGGCTCTGGTCGAGTTGTACGGAGTAGCGCTTCCGGCGGCCGACGCGCTCCGAGCTGAGATAGCCGGATTGTTCCAGGTCGCGGACGATCTCCCGCGTTGCCCGCTCGGTAATGCCTACGGCCAACGCAATCTCGAGCCCGGTGCTCTCCGGGTGACGGCTAATGTACGTCAGCACCAGGGCGTGGTTGGTGAGAAATCTCCACGCTGGCATGGATGGCGTTCGTTCCTCCGCAGTGGTCCCCGGATTGCCGTGCCGTCGTACGAGGTGTCACGGATCATGTATTCTACTTCATGTGTGCGGTCGGGGCGGCCAGTCGGACGGCTGGCCCCACAAAGGATCCGCATGCGCCGCCAGAAAGGGAGCAGGACATGGCCACCGGGATCATCAAGAAGCTCGTCAGCGATCGGGGCTTCGGCTTCATTCTTCCGCAGGGCGCATCGGCCACCGGGGAGGACTTGTTCTTCCATCGGAGCGACGTCCAGGGGGCAGGATACGAGGCGCTCCACGAAGGAGACACCGTGACCTATGACGTCGGGCGGGACGCCCGTCGGGGGACTGCCAAAGCAGAGAACGTTCGGGCCGGGCGCGACTGAACCTCCGGCGGGTTGATCCCCGCTGGATCCGAGCCGCGCGAAATCTGACGGCACGGAGCTATCGACCGCCGTGCGCCCCGATGGATTTGGTCCCTGGCCACACTTCTAGCCGAAGAAGTCTGCCGCTGCACGCTGGAACGCGTCCGCCGCGTCGAGCTGGACCAGGTGCTTGCACCGATCGAGGACGCGGAGGTCGAGATCCGGATATCGCTGCCGCAGGAGCGATGCACGCTCCGGCACCGAGCCGCGATCATCGCGCCCGTAGATCATGAGGACCGGGACTGTGATCTCGCCCAGGCGGGTCCAGAGCGGCTCGCGCGGCGCGCCCCCCGGTGCCGCGGCGGGTCGGGCGCGCACGTGCCCCAGGCTCATCTCGTACCGTTTCTCCACGAGCTCAGGCGTGATGAGGGCGTGGTTCCAGAGCTGCTGTTCCAGAACGTGGCGCACGTCATCGCGGGTCGGCTCGCGGCCAAACACGTTCTCGCCTTCGCCCGGGGTTGGCGCCTGGCCGCCCTCGGGCGGTGGGAGCAGGCTCCCGGTCCCGAGGACGAGGATCCTGCTGATCCGCTCGGGGTGCTGAAGGGCCAGCGCAACCGCGAAGTTGCCGGTCTGCGAATGGCCCACGAGGCCGGCCTTGTCGATCCCGAGGGCATCCATGAACGACAGGATGAACGCCTGCTGATACGCCGAAGATGGATCGGCCGGATCCGGCGAGCGTCCATAACCCGGGCGGTCGGGAGCAACGGCGCGCAAGCCGCGCGCCGCGAGCGGGGCCAGGTGCTGCTCCCACACGTCCGCGGACGAGCCCAGCGCCGCGCCGTGGAGAAGGATCACCGCGGGCCCCCGACCCTCCTCCAGGTATCTGATGTTCAAGCCATCCACGGTCACGTATCGGTCGGTCGTCGTGGCCATTGCGTCGCCTCCTTCTGGTCATACGTATGCCGCGCGCAACGGAATTGGTGCCATCCACCAGCTCGGGAGCGACCGTCCCCCGTGGAGGGGAAGTAGCGCGCCCGTGGCGGGCCATTGTACTGCGGACCGTGGAGTACCATTGCAGAGGGACCCATCCCTGTGGAGCGCCGATCGTGGATGCGCTTGCCTTCTTGCGGGAACAATCCGCTCAGGCCGATCGAAACCTGCGCCAGGTCTTCACCCCGGTCATGCCTGACCAGGCACAATGGCGTCTGGCCGGATCCACCGCCAACACGATCGGCGCCACGTTTATGCACGCATACTTCAGCGAGGACCAGATGGTGCAGGACATGCGCGGAGCGTCCTCCATATTTGAGAACGGGGGATGGCGCGACCGCCTGGGCTATGACCACTCCAACGTCTGGACCTTTGAGGGAAGGCACGACCCACGGCTCCTTCTCGAATATGCGGAGGCCGTGGCCGCGGCGACCGAGGCGTTCCTCGCTGAACTCGATCCGGCGGCGCTGGACGACGTGATCGATACCCCGCGCGGCCCGCAGCCCCGGGCGCGACGGCTGTCGGTCTACCTCGTGCATCACAAGGCGCAGCACGCGGGTGAGATCGCCGCGCTCCTCGGCTGTCAGGGTGTCAAAGGCCTTCCGTTCTAGCCGGCGCTGATCGGACGCCGGTCGCGAGATGCGCCGCCGATTGCCCCTCGCGCTGCTCATTGTCCTGCCTATCGCGGCGCTGGCGGCCGTCATCCTGGCCGTCGGCCTGTTGCGCCGTGCCGGCTACGACGTGGTGCGGTTTCGAGCCGCAGCCTTCGTGGGTCACTGGGCGTCCGCGTCGGATCGCTCCTGGGTTCGCGCCACTTCGGGCTGGGTCGCCTTCGGCAGTACGGGGATACCAAAGGTCGACCAGTCGTTCGATGGGATGACGCTGGCCATCGGCGGACGCACGTTCGACCGGGGGATCGGTGCGTTCGCTCCGTCCGAAGTGGTCTACGACCTCGATCCCTCGGATTCACTCTTCGCTGCCACCATCGGCATCAACGACGGCGGGCCGCCCGGCGAAGGCAGCGCCACATTCTCGATATTCCTGGACGACCTGCTGCTCTACCAGAGCCCGCTGATTCGCTCAGGGCAGCCGGGCCGGGACGTCATCGTTCCCCTCACGGCACCCGGGCGCCTGCGGCTCGTCGTCCAGCCCGTCGGGCCGCTCTCTCCCTGGAACCTGGCGACGTGGGGCGATGCGCGCATCTTCCAAAGCGTGGCGGTGTTGGGCGTGCCGCAGGAGCTGGGAATCGCGGTGCAAGCCGCGCGCACGCGGTCCGCCAACGCGACGCGTCGATCCGCGGCCGAGAGCCGGCTTGGCGCGCAGACGGCGCTGCGGGCCGCTGAGGTGGACGACGACATCGGCGCCTCGGACGGCGGGACGGCCGTCGCGGCATTCGACGAGGCGCGCGGCGACTGGGTGATTGGGAACGAGTCAGCCGCATTCGTTCTCGGGGTCGGCACGCAGACGCGAGGGCAGGTCTCGGTGCTCCGGCGAAAGGGGCCCCAGCTCATCCTCGACCGAAGCACGTCCTCGGTGGAGTTCACGGGTCGAACCTATCGCCTCGCGGAGGGAACTCCTAACGCCGCGGACGTCAATCCCGCCCGGGTGAACGTGTCCGGCTTCGGCCCCGGCACCCAGATCACCATCCCATTCAGCTATCCAGATGGAACGGAGATCCAGGTCAGCGTGATTGCGCTGGACGATTCGCCGGCGTTTCTCTACCAGCTCCAGCCCGCCGCCCCGATTCCGTCGGGCGCAACGTACGACTACGTCGACGGCAACGGTGCGCTGCTCTTGGGCGACCAGGCCCAGTACCTGACCGACGTCAGCCGAATCCGGTCCGGCTCGATCCGGGACGACGGAGTGGCGCGCCACGAATCGATCGACTTCGGCAAGCCCCTCCTGGTGTGGGGCGGGGCGCTTGGCGCCCCGGTCCTGATGGCGACAATCGACGAGACAGACCTGATGACCGATTTCGCCGTCCTGCTCACGCCCGGTCAGCTCCAGGCCGACGTGCACTACGCCGCGCGCCGGTCCCGCCCCATGGGATCGGCGCCGCGCCTGTATCTCGAGGTGTCAGACGAGACGCGAATCGCCCACGCTTTCGATCGCTATCGAACCGCGATGGGCCAGCTCTATCCGACGCGACCGCCACCGTCGTGGCTCCGCTATCAGTGGTCGACCTGGTACGTCTATTTCATGGGTATCTCGGACGCCGCGATTCGCGCGCAGATCGACTACATCGCGGACCACCTGGCGGACCTGGGGCCGTGGCACGTGGTCATCGACGCGGGCTGGTACGTGGCGGAGGGTCGGCCTGGATCCAGCTTTGAAAACGTGGACCGGGCCAAGTTCCCCGACGGCATCCGCCCGGTCGTGGACTACGCCCATTCGCGGGGCGTCAAGGTCGCACTGTACCTCTCGGTGCCCTATCTCGACTCGCGCGAGCAGTCCGGCGATTGGCTCGGGCTACGAGGCGTTATCGACGCCTATCGGCCGTGCCTGACGATTCTGGGATCCGACCCCAGCAGCACCTCGTACGCGTTCGACTTCGATCGCCCATGTACCCGCGACTACTGGCGGTCGGTACTGACGAACTACTTTCGTGACTACGACGTCGATGGGCTGGTCGTGGACGGGCTCGGATTTGCCGAAGGCGCCAAGGTCAGCCCGCGAAGGCTGGACCCCGTCGGGATCGTGGACCGCGTCGCTGAGCAGACGGTGGACATCTACCAGTTCATGTACCAGACGGCCAGCAGGCTCAAATCCGACATGTATCTCGAGGGCGGCTGGCACTTTCCAATGATGGCGAAGCCATACGCGACCAGCTTCTGGCTGAGCGACAGCGTGGCGCGATTCTCGAGCCCGTACCCATTTGCCGGCCTGGTGGAAGCCGTCGACTACGCGGCGTTCCAGCGGATCGCGCTCGGCCAGCCCGCCCATCTCGGCTGGATCAACGACCTGCCCAGCAATGACCAGGTCAATCGATGGCGGCTGGAGGCGGCGCTGGCGCTGGCGTGCATGGTCGGTGACGGCACGAATCTCCTCGACCTCACACCCCGCAACTTGGCGGCCCTCCGCGCGCGTCTGGTGCACCTGAGGCCGTACGTCGGAACCACCGTCGTCGACGATCCTCAGCGGCCGACCGTTTTCGGGACGATGCGCGACGACCTGGCTTTCATCGGCATGCTCAATCGATCGGTGGGCTCACAGCAGCTTCAGGCGTCCCTGACCGACTTCGGGCTGTCCTCGGATCGACCCTACACGGTGTACACGCCGGAAGACGATGCGGCCAAGCTGGCCGAAGGGGCGATTGTCGACACGCTGGAGGGCGAGTCCTTCCGTCTGTCGGTGATTCCGCTGCGCCCCGGCGTCGTGTGGACGGATAGCTCGTACGTCCAGCGTCTGGGCCGCGATGCCCTCGTTGTTCGGCTGCGTGGTCCGACCAGCATCCGAGGCTTCGCGGCGATCTACGCGCCCGGGCTCCAGTCCGTGTCCATGGATGAGCGGCAGCTCACCGAGGGGGTGGGTGGGCCGCTGGGCCGGATCCTCGAGGGCGACTACCAGTACGATGAGACGACGGGCATACTACGGCTTCGCTACGATCACGACCAGGAGCACGTGCTCCGGATTGCCCTTCGCTGAGGCCGTCGGATCGTTGACCCGCCGCGGCGGCCTTGGGTACCCTAGCACCGGTCCCGAGCGTGAAGGTGGAGGAGCGGCCGATGCAGCCGGTGTACAACAATCCAGATTTCGTCCGACCCGATCCCGGAGACCCGGCAGAGGCCCTCGGCCACGTGGATATCCAGCCCAATTTGCGCGTCGGCATGCCGGCGCCCGACTTCGATCTCCCCACGGCCGATGGCGGGCGCTGTCGGCTGAGCGACGTCCTGCGCGAGCGGCACGCGGTCTTGATCTTCGGCGCCATCACGAGTCCGGTGACGGCCACGAATATGCCGGAGCTCAATCACCTGTGGGAATACGTGCGGTGGCGCGGGATCCAGTTTCTCTTCATCTACGCGCGCGAGCCACATCCAGGCGAGGTGTACCCACACCACACGTCCATGGAGCAGAAGATCGCCGTCGCGCGAGAGTTCCAGCAGGTCGAGCACGTCCGCTTCCCGGTGCTGGTCGATGAGCTCGATGGAAGCGTCCATCGAGCTTACGGACCACGGCCGAACCCGATCTTCGTCGTCCACCGCAACGGGCGCCTGGTGTATCGGGCGGGCCACGCGCAGGCTCCCGAGCTTCGTGATTACCTCGAGCATCTGCTGCTGTGGGACCAGGCGATCGCCCAGGGGCTTCCGCTCCACAACATGTACATCGAGCAGATCCGGTTCATCATTCCGGACCCGGTTCACCACAGGGAGATCGTGAAGCGCGCGGGACCGAAAGCCGTGAAGGAGATGCAGGCATCCTTCGGGGAGCACAGCTTCCTGACGTGACAGTCGCTTCGGCCCGGCCCGCCCGACGTCGATTCGCTACTCGGCACTCCAGATGACGGCCCCGTCACCATCGAGCATCTGCATCGTCGGCGTTCCGTCCTCGGCCACTGAGAGCCGGATCCGAGGCCGTCCCTGCTGATCCCAAAGGATCATCGAGGTGCTTGGCGGCAGATTGCCGAGCGGGCCACGCCCCATTCCGAAGCGGGCGACCGCGGTTCCATCCTGCGCGTAGACGCTCATTCCCGACCCATCCGGGTCGTCGGCGTCGATCCCGCCGACGCCGACGACAAGCCGCCGCGTTCCGTCGGGACCGGCCCGCGGGCGAAGAAGGGCGGCTGACCGCCACTGAGTGGAACGTTCGCTTCGCTCGATATGACCAAGTCACTCGTCGGGCGCACCTCTAGCCCTTCGGCAGCATCTCGGCGGGGGTCTGCCGTGGGCCCACACTCTCAAAGTATTTGCCCGTCTCGAGGTCGTACCGGCCCTGCAAGTGCTCGCCTGCCTTCTGGCTGCGAATGATCACGGCGACCGTCCGCTCGCCGACGGTCACTTCGGCGTGGACCTCCTTCGGCCCGACGAGGTCGATCTCACCGGGGCCCACGTGGACGTCGACCGTCTTCTTGATCTCCGCGTAGTCCGGCCTCGACCCGTCGTCGATTCGGTCGTATTTTTCAATCCGCTCGTGCCCGTCGAGCACGCCATACAGGGTATAGATGTGGCCGTGGTCATGGATGCGGGTGCGCTCGCCGGCCTGACGGCTCCCCCCCTTGATGAGCCCGTTGATGGCGAACCCATACTCCGGGTCTTCGTAGAAGAGCAGGTTCTCCGCGCGCCCATCCTTGACGACGCAGTCCGGCCAGTGCTTGGACGCCTCGCGCACCGCCGGATCGGCGAGCAGCTCGGCGAGAATCGGCGTTAGCTCGCGCCAGCGCTTGTCCAGATCGGGCTCCTCCGCGAACAGGTCGCGGGTCTTGCTGATGAATCGTTCCAGCGCGTTCTCCGTGGTCGTGCGTGCTGCCATTTCTCCTCCGTTCGCCCGGGCGCGCCGCCCGCGGCCGGTCATCACCGAACGCTTGCCTCGACGCCGACCCCGTAGAATCGGGCGCAGTTGTCCCAAAGGATCTTCCGCTTCTCCTCGTCGGTGAGGGAGAGCATCAGGAAGCTCTCGACGGCCTTCGGGTACTTCGAGTCGCCGTGGGGATAGTCCGTCGAGAACACGAGCTGATCGCACCCGAACTCCTCGATGGTGAACCGGGCTGGCTCCTCGTCTGGCTCGATGGACACCCAGCACTGGCGCCGGAAGTACTCGCTGGGCGGCATGTCCAGGTGCTCCATGAAGATGTCGCCCTCCCGCTCGTACCCCTCGTCCGCGCGCCAGATGAGCCAGGGAACCCACGAGCAGTTCGCCTCGAGGAACGCCACCTTGAGCCCCGGGTGCCGCGCGAGAACGCCGCCGCAGAGGAGCCCGCCCAGGCCGAGCATTTGGGACACCGGTTGCGAGTAGATCCGGCGGATCCCGAAGTTCGGGTCGAAGTTGTCTCCCACCTGGGGCGAGGCCGAACCGGTCGCCTCGTGGAACCCGACAGGAATCTGCAGCTCCTCGAGGGTGTCCCAGAGCGGCTCGTAGTACGGGTCGTACCAGTTGTGGCCGTTCACGATGTTCGATCGGAGGAAGATCGATCGGAAGCCGTACTCCTTCACGACGCGGCGCGTCTCGGCCACGGCGTCGCCGATGTCGTACACCGAGACCATCCCGGAGCCCAGGAGCCGGTCCGGGCGGGCTTCGCAGAACTCGTGCAGCCAGTCGTTGTAGGCCCGGGCGATGGCGTTCGCGAAGCGCGGATCCATGGATGGACGGGTCAGGACGGAGAGGCCGCGCGTCGGGAACAGCACCGCGGCGTCGATCCCCTCGACGTCCATAGCCTCGAGCTGGCAGTCCGGTGTCCAGCCGCGCTCCGAGTGGTCGCGATAGATCTGCTGGTTCTTCTCGAAGTTTCGGCCCCGATTCGGCGTCCCACGCGTCACTCGGGCGGCCGGGTCGTCCTGCGGAAAGACCGTCCGGAGGTCGCGAACGTTGTCCGACGTGACGCCGCGGGGCGCCAGGTCTTTGAACTCGGGAGCGATGTACTTCGGCCACAGGTCGGGTGGCTCCATGATGTGCATGTCGCTGTCAAAAACTTTGAATCCGTTCTTCGCCATAGACCTCCTCCATGTCTCGGCCAGTCGTCCAATGCCGCGCCCCCCGCGACGTGCTCGGGGAGGAGTGACGTCTACCCCCGATCCCAGCCTTCCCCGAGACGGGGGAGGAGCATCTCTACACCGCGACCGGGACGTTGGCGAGCGCGGGATACAGCCGCCGCGCGTTGTCGCCGAAGATGTTGCGCTTGTTCGTGTCCGTCAGGTCTGTGCGCTCCGCCAGCTCTCGCGTACTGTTGGGGAACGCGCCGTCCCAGTGTGGGTAGTCGGATGAGTAGACGAGGGTCTCGTCACTGCCGAGGTAGTTGATGACCGTGGGGATCATCCACTCCTCGGGCTCGGCGCCGAAGAACACGCGGCCGCTCTTCATGTACTCGCTCGGCGGCTTCGTCAAGAGTGGCGCCTCGAAGGGCCGGTGCTCGTACTCCTCGTCCATGCGATCGGCAAGCATGGGGATCCAGCCCACCATCCCCTCGAGGAACGCGACTGTGAGGCGGGGGAACTTCTCGAGGACGCCGCCATAGATCACCTGGACGGTGGCGGTCATCTGCTCGACGGTGTGGCCGAGCGTATGCTCCGCGAGGAACGTGTCGAAGCGGTTGAACCGCTCGATCTCCGAGCCCTGCGCGTGGAATGCGATGGGCACGTTGTACTGCTGGGCGCAGGCGTACACGTCGTCGTAGCATGAGTCGCTAAGCTGGTGGTTGTAGACGAATGTGTGGAGCATGGCTCCCACGTGGCCAAGCTGCGTCACAGAGCGCTCCAGCTCGCGGGCCGACGCCTCCGGGTCGACGAGCGGGAGCACGGCGACGCCCTTCAGACGGTCGGGCTTGTTGCTGCAGAACTCCGCGAGCCAGTCGTTGTAGGCGGAATGCAGGGCGACCGCGAAGGCGCGATCGCGGAGCGCCCACGCCCCCAGGAGCGTTGTCGTGTACAGGACCGACACGTCGATCCCCTCGGTGTCCATATCCTCGATCTGGATCGAAGGGTTGCCGTGTCGCCGCCCGTATTTGCCGCCGACGCTGCGGTCGACGAAGCCGTTCCCGCGCATCGGGTACGTCCGGAACCTGGGCTCCATGTATCGGCGGAGCCCCTCCTCGTCCTCGTGGACGTGGCCGTCGCTATCGATCACAACGAAACCGTCTCGCATGTGGAGCCTCCTCTCCCTGTGGCGCGAAGCGGGCGCGCACCCCGGCTGCCCTTTTCGCTCCCCATCCTACGCCGGGTTGCGCAAGACGGCAACATTCCTCCCGCCCGCGCTCAGCCTCCGCGCATGAGCTGCATCAGGAGCTGCACGATCTGCGCATCCGGCCACTCGAAGCCAAAAGTGTCCGGCACGAATCCCATCGGAAGCTGGATGTTCAGACCCACCTCGAAGATGAGGAGGAAGAAGAGGTAGATCGAGAGGGCGATGGCGACGCTCGTCACCCAGCTCTCCCGCGCGGCCAGGCGCAGGAATGTGAGGGCAAGGCCGGCCGCGCCGATCTTGAATCCGAAGAGGACCACGCCGGCCGTGAACGCGAAGATCCAGGCGGACATCTCCAGGGCCCGGCGCCGCGCCAGATCCGGCGGGATCTCCGGCTCCTCGGCCTCGCCCGCGGCGCGCGCCTCCGCGGCCGTGTCCGCGGGCCCGACATCGCGCGCGGGCCCCGCAGACCGCTCGACGGATCCGACGCGCTGGGGTGGAGCGAACAAGACGCGCACGGCGACGCCGAGCTGCACCAGGGCCAGGGCGAGCGCCGGCCAGCCCATCGTCCAGGGGAACAGGCGGGCCCGAGCCGGCCAGTCGCGCGCCTGCCACAGCATCCATGCGATGATGAGGGTCAGGCAGATGCTGAAAAGGAGATCAGCTCTCTTTCGCAACAAGCAGCTCTTCCCTCACACCCAGGCGACCAGCCAGCCGCTTTTGGAGGATAGGGGCCACGACGAGCGCGATGCCGACGAGGATTGTCCCGAGCAGGATCGGCCGCAGCAGGAAGGCGAACTCATAGCGGGAGTACGAGATAAACAGGTTGCGCTCGATGAGCTTTCCCAGGACCAGCCCGAGGATGAGCGGCGGCCGCGGCCAATCGAGGTAGACCATGATCATGCCGAGGAACCCCGCAGCCACGGTGATCCCGAGATCGAACAGGGAATTCCGCTCGGAGAACCCGCCGAACAACACCAGCATCACGATGCCCGGCAGGATCAGCGACGTGCGGATCTCCGTGATCCGCACCATCTGATTGATCAGGAGGAAGCTCAGTCCCACGCTGACCACGTGGGCGACGACGATGACCCAGACGAATGAGAAGGTGAGATCGAGCTTCGAGGTCAGCATGCTCGGGCCGGGCTGAATCCCCTGGATGAGGAACGCGCCCAGCAGGATCGCCATCGACACGCTGCCCGGCACGCCAAAGGCCACCGTCGTGATCAGGTTCCCGCCCTCCTTGCTGTTCATGGCGGCCCCCGGGCCGAGGACGCCCCGCACGTCGCCATGACCGAAGCGGGACTTGTCCTTCGCGCTCTGCACGGAGTGGGCGTAGGTGACCCACTGGGCAACGGCGCCGCCCAGTCCTGGTATCACCCCCAGCACCGTGCCGAAGAGGCTGCACCGCATCGTCAGCCCCCAGTGGATGAAGGTGTCTTTGCACCCCTGCCAGACGCTGCCGATCTTTCCTACCCGCGTTTCGGAGATGCTGCTCTGCTTGATCCAGAGGTCAACCAGCTCGCCGATGCCGAACAAGCCGACCGTGACCGGCACCAGGCCGATGCCATCCCACAGCTCCAGACGGCCAAAGGTGTACCGTTGGATGCCCGACTGCTGGTCGAGGCCGACCATCGACAGCATGAGCCCGAGGGCGCCGGCCAGGATGCCCTTGCGGAGGTTTCCGCCGCTGAGCGCTGCGACGAAGGCGATGCCCAGGAGCGCGAGGCCGAAGAATTCGGGCGAGCCGAACGCGAGGACGATGGGGCGGATGAGGGGGACCGAGAGCCCGAGAATCGCGGCGCCCACGACGGCGCCGACCAGGGAGCTGGTGAGCGCGGCGCCGAGCGCGCGTCCCGTCTCGCCGTTCTTCGCCATCGGGTGCCCGTCCAGCACCACCGCGGCGGCGAGAGGTTCGCCCGGCACGCCGAAGAGGATCGAGGTAATGTCCCCGAACATCACGGAGACAGACAGCATGCCCAGCAGGAACGCGAAGGCCTCGACGGGCTTCATGTGGAACGTGAAGGGCAGCATCAGCGCCAGGGTGGTCGGCGCGGAGATCCCCGGCAGGATGCCGATGATGAACCCGATGAGGATCCCGAGCATCATCAGCGGGAACGTCGGCCAGGTGAAGACCTGGGCGAGCCCGCTCAGCGAAGCCTGGAGCAGCGTGTCCATGCGCGACACTCCACCGCGTCAGGGGTCGACCAACCGGCTAATAGTATCCGCAGTCCGAGCCGAGCGGTGGGAGGCCGCGTCGATCGTGCGTGACCTATCGCCTCATTCCCGGGCGCGGGCCAGGCACGAGCGAACGCGCGACGCGAGCTGGGGCATCGTGAAGGGCTTGGTCAGATAGTCGGTCGCCCCGAGCTCGAACCCCTCGCGCAGGTCGCTTTCGGAGTCCATGCTGGTCAGGAGCAGCACCGGCAGATGGGCCGTCCGCGGGTCGGCGCGGAGCGCCCGGAGGACGTCGAGCCCGCTCATTGTCGGCATAACGATGTCGAGGAGCACGAGGTCCGGCGCCCACTCGAGGACGGCACGGATCGCCTCTTCGCCGCTGGGCGCCTCGCGAACGGTGTGCCCGTCGCGCTCGAGGGCGAGACGCGCCAGAGCGCGCATGTCGGGGTCGTCGTCGGTCACGAGGATGCGAGCCGCCGTCGCGACCCGTGCGTGGCTGGGGCCCACAAACTCACCCGAGGTCTCCGTCGACGGCTCCAGGATCAGCTCGCAGCCCTCGAAGGCGCAGAAGACCTCCATCGCCGGGCTGCGCGCCGCCGCGAGCGCCCGGGCCCGGGCCTCGATCTCCGCCACCATCGCGTCGTCGTGGCGCGGGTCGTGGTGCGAGAGGGCCAGTCGCCGCACGCCGGCCGCGGCGGCCAGCTCCACGACGTAGTCGAACGTGCTGTGCCCCCACGTCTTCTTTGCCGGGAACTCCTCCGGGGTGTACTGCGCATCGTGGATGACCAGGTCGGCGTTGGCCATGAAGCGCGCGTGGCGTCGGTCGCCCTGATGGAGGATCGCGTCCACGCGCCCGGGCGGCGCATCGGACCGCCAGAGGAGGTCCGAAAAGGGCTCGTGGTCCGTCAGACAGGCGACCGCGACGCCGCCCGCTTCGATTCGATAGCCCAGCGTCATCGTCGGGTGGTGGAGGTACTGGGCGAATACGTGGGCGCCGCCGATCTCGTGGTGGCCCTCGGTCAGCTCGTGGCACGTGATGGACGCCGGGAGCTGGTCTAGCTCGACCGGAAAGTGCTGAAACTCCATTTGGCCGGCGAGGGTCTGGTGGAGCGAGCGATTGATGTCCTCCGGGGCATACACGGCGAAGCGATTGCCGTGGACGAAGAGCGGGCCGAAGAACGGAAATCCCTGGATGTGGTCCCAGTGGGTGTGGGTGAGGAGGATCGTGGCCGAGAGCGCACCCGTCGTCCGCGCCATCAGGGCGTCGCCGAGCGGGCGGGCGCCGGTGCCGACGTCGAAGATGAACGTCTCGCCGGAGCCGGTCTGAAGCTCGACGCAGGACGTATTTCCGCCAAAGCGGACCGTGCCCGCGCCCGGTGTCGCGATCGAGCCCCGCGTCCCCCAGAACCGCACCCGCATGCGCACCCCCGTCGCACCGCGAAGTATGCCCGTCCGGCCCGGCAGGCGCTACCTGGGGCGGGTTTCGGGGTAACCCGCGCCCCCGGGGTGCTGAAGGTCCAACCGCCGGCAGCGGTCCGCGACGCCTGTTTAGGGTCCTGCTACGTCATCACGATTGGTTTGACCGTTCTTGGCCCGTTGGACGACCGCTCGCAGCTCGCCGAGCAGGCGACGCAGCTCGTCGGTCCTGGCGCTCCTGGCCGCCTCTTCGACGGCGCTGCCGAGCGACGAAATGGCGTCGAAGCCGAAAGAGGCGCCCGACCCCTTCATGCTGTGGGCCGCGACGCGGATCGATTCGTAGTCCGCCGCCTCGAGGGCTCGCATCATCGCCGATACGTCGTCTTCGCGATGGGTGAGGTACGCGTCGCGGAGGACGGCCAGCTCGGGGTCCGCACCGCTTCCGACCGCCTCGTCCGGAGCGGTGGCAGCCATTGCCGCCGACCCGAACTGCGCGATCGCGTCGAGGACCGCGTGCTTACGCACCGGCTTCGCCAGGTGCGCGGTGCAGCCGGCGCGCAGACTCTGCTCGACCTCCTCGCCCGTCGTGTGGGCCGTCAGGGCGATGATGGGGATAGGCGGCGAGCCCCGGCGCCGCTCGATCTCGCGAATCGCCCGGGTCGCCGAGTAGCCGTCCATGGTCGGCATCTGGACGTCCATGAGGATCAGATCATAGGTCCCCGCTTCGAAGCGCTCCACCGCCGCGCCTCCGTGCTCCACGAGGTCCAGCGTGTGGCCCGTTCCGCGCAGGTAGAGCTGGAGCAGGATGCGATTGTCGATCGTGTCCTCGGCGGCGAGGATGCGGAGCGGCCGTCCGCCAGGGCTCGGCGCGGTCGCGGCGGCGGAGGCGTGGTCCGCGCCTCCGCCCATGGCCTCCGCGATGGCGCGGAACAGCGCGGTGCGCTTGATCGGCTTCACGAGGTAGCTCGTGACACCCACTGCGTGACATCGATCGATGTCCCCAACCCGGCGGTCCGAGGTCAGCATCATGACGATGGCGTCGGTCAGCGCTGGATCGGCGCGAATGAGGGCCGCGGTGTCGAAGCCGTCGACGACTGGCATGTGCGTGTCGAGGAGGACCAGGTGGTATGGGGCGCCCGCGGCCGCCGCTCGTCGAAGCTCCGCCAGAGCAGCGTCGGCGTTGTCCGCGTCCGAGACCGTCGCGTGGGCCCCGGCTAGCAACTCCCGCACAATGATGCGGTTGCTGGCGTTGTCGTCGACGAGCAGGCACCGCACACCCGTCAGATCGAGCGCGGCGGACGGGCTCTGGCGCTGCGGATCGTGGACGCCGAGGCGCGCCGTGAAGGAGAAGACGCTTCCCACGCCCGGCGTACTCTCGGCCCATAGCCGGCCATCCATCAGCTCGACGAGCTGCTTGCAGATCGCGAGGCCCAGCCCGGTGCCGCCGTAGTTTCGGGTTATGGAGGGATCGACCTGGGTGAATTCGCCGAAGATCTCCTCCAGCTTGTCCTCGGGGATGCCGACCCCGGAGTCGCGAACGGTGAAGAGGAGCACGCGAGCGTCATCGTCCCCGCCGTCCGCCGCGCTCACGGTCAGGGCGATCTCCCCCGACTCCGTGAACTTGATCGCGTTGCCCAGCAGGTTGAGGAGGATCTGGCGGATCCGATCCGGGTCGCCCACGAGGCTCGTCGGCGTGCTCTCGACCACGCGGCTCACCAGCTCGAGCCCCTTGGCATGCGCTCGGGGAGCCATGAACTCCAGCGTGCGGTCCAGCAGCTCGTCCAGATCGAAGTCGATCCGCTCCAGCTCGAGCCGTCCCGCCTCGACCTTGGAGAGGTCGAGGATGTCGTTGATCAGGTTGAGAAGGCTGTCGCTGGCGTCGCGCACGATGCGGAGATACTCGCGCTGCTCGGGCGCGAGCTGTGTCTCCCAGAGGACATCGGACATCCCGACGATCGCGTTCATGGGCGTGCGGATCTCGTGGCTCATATTGGCCAGGAAGAGCGACTTGGCGCGATTCGCGTTCACGGCGAGATCCCGCGCGATGGCCAGCTCGCGCTCGGATTTCTGAAGCGCCTCATTTTTCTGCTGCAGCTCAGCCGTGCGCTCCGCGACCTTCCGCTCCAGCGACCGCTCGGACTCCTGAAGCGCGGCGTTGGACCTCTGGACCTCCTCCAGCGTCTCCAGGAGCCTGCTGCTGTAGTGCCAGAGCATGAGGAACAGGAGCCCCACAAAGGTCGGGACGAGGACGACGTTGATCCCATCGAGGACCCAGACCGGAACCAGGGACAGAATGTGGAAGGGGTCTCGGCGCAGCGACAAGACGCTCACTAGGATGTCGACGCCGGTGGCGAGCGCCATCAGGCGGAGCAGCGAGCGCTTGCCCAGATAGGGGAGCGCCAGCGCAACCGGCCAAACCGACAGGATGATCAGGTACGGGAAGAACTGGGGCGCAACCCAGACGACCACGACGGTCATGGCGGCCACGCTGAGGCACAGCAGCGTGACGGCGGACTCGACCCGGTCGCGGCGAACCAGGAGACGCGCGACGACCAACGCGGCAATGTTGGCCACGATCATCAAACAGATGAAGGGCAGGAAGGCGAGCGGGTACAAGACGAAGATGACGCTGACGAAGATGAGGGCCGCGACGTTGAGAGGTAGATCGACGCGAATGAACTGGTCGATGCGAGCGGCGCTTGTCGCGCCGCTCGCCCTCGCCGCGGCTCGCGAGGCCGCCCCGCCTGGACTGGACATGCTCATGGATCGACGCTCTTTCATCCGGCGACTCACGATCGGCCGTCTGACTCGGCCGCGCCATCGTGTTGCCTCAAAACGTAAACCGACCGGACGGCCATTGAATCTCGCCCGCCGCGCCAGTGTACGATCTCTGCCGTGAACGCTTCGACTTCGACCGGCCCCATGGCCATGTACGTCCTGGCGGGCGTGCTGGGGAGCGGGAAGACCACGCTCATGGCCCGGCTCGCCCGATCCTGTATCGACGCCGGCTACCGCGTCGGCCTCGTCGTGAACGACATCGCGGACCTAGGAGTCGACGCGATGGTGCTCGCCGAGACCGGCTGGCCGCACGCGGCCGTCGACGCGCTGAACGGCGCGTGCGCGTGCTGCTCCGACGGAACGGACCTGGACGAGGTGCTGGAGGGGATGCGGGAGCTACGCCGCGAGATCGTGCTCTTCGAGACGACCGGCGTGGCGGATGCGGCGGACATGCTGAACCAGCTCACGGAGCCGGATCTGCGTCGCGTCATCCAGACGCCGCGCTGCATCAGCCTCGTCGACGCGACCCGCTACCCGGATCCCCTGGGAAGCGATCCCATCGTTCGGCGGCAGATCGAGCTCGCGGACCTCATCGTGCTGACGAAGACCGACCTCGTTCCTGCCGGCCGCGTGGAAGCGGCCACGAGCGCCATTCTCCTCACCAATCCCGACGCTCCGCTCGCCCCGCGCGCGCTCACCGAGCGCGAGCTGCGCGCGGTCCTGGATACCGCCGTGGCGCACGAGGAGGCGCTCGACCGCCTGCTCGCCGACGGGCCGCCCAGGCATCCGCTGCCCCACACGGTGTCGGTCTCGATCCCGCGCGCGCTGGACCGCGAGCGGTTCCAGGCGCTGCTCGGCAGCTTGCCGCCGTCGATCCTCCGGGCCAAAGGGTTCGTCGGGCTGGACGACGAACCGGGCCTTCACATCTTCCAATTCGTGGCGCCGGCCCTGGTGCAGATCGCCCCCTTCCAGCTCATTCGCCGGCCGGGGATCGTGATGGCGTCCGGGCAGCAGGACCCGTACGGCGTCTTCATCGGGACCGCCGTCGATGAGGCGTGGCTGCGCGCCGCCATCGACGGCTGCGCCGCCGGTTAGCCCAGGTCCCAGGTATGGGCATTCCAGGCGTTGTTGGTCGCCGTCGGGCCGGAGAGGTTCGCGTTTGAGAGCGTGATCGTCGTGTTGTAGAGCAGGCTCGTGTTGACGACGAGGTCCGTGATGTGATGGACGGCCTGGCGCGCCACGTCCATCCGCTCGTCCCACGGGACCGTGACGAAATATCGCTCGATGATGGCGTCCAGCTCCGGGCTCGCGTACCGCATGCGATTGTTGCCCCGGTACTGATTCTCCGGGAGCGAGGATTCTCGGCCCAGGAAGCGCTGCAGCAGGGTCAGATTGCTGGGCTGGTTCACCATGTCATAGCCGGGGAAGTTGGCGCGCCACTCCCGGTCGGTGGCGAGCTGCGGCGGGATGACCATCGGCTCGGCGCCGATGCCCGCCTCCTGCCAGGCGTCGGCGACGGCGAACACGAGATTCTTTCCCGTCTCGACGCCGGGCGTCGTTCGCATCTCGACGCTCAGGCGCTGGCCGGTCGGGTCGTGGAAGAAGCCATCGCCGCCCCGAACGAATCCCAGCGACTCGATGAGCTGCGCCGCCCGACGAGGATCGTGGTCGTAGTGCACGATGGCCGACTGGATGTTGCGGAACTCGGGCTGGTTGGGCCCGATGAAGATCTCCGCCGGCGGGACCAGCCCCTGCTCGAGACTGTTGGCCAGCTCCTTCCGGTCGAGGGCATAGAGGAGCGCGCGGCGAAACGCCACATCGGCGATGACGGGCGGATTCGGATTCAGATATTGCGGGAAGGCGCAGAGGCAGCCGTCGACGGCGACGTCCATCCGAATGTTGGAGCGCTGGGCCTGGACGGTCTGCGCCTGCTCCAGCGCCAGCCCGCGCCCCATGGTGAGGTCCACAGCGCCGGCCATGAGGTTGGCGAGCATCGTGTTGGGGTCCGGTATGAACTTCACCTCGATCTCGTCGATCTTCGGCCGGCCCAGCGGATAGCGCTCGTCGGCGCTGACGATGAGGTGGCTGCCGCCCTCCCACTCGCGCACGCGGTAGGGGCCGGTCCCGACGAAGTCGCGCGTCCAATACGGCAGCTCCACGAAGCCGGCCTTGTTGTCGGTGTAGGCCTGCTCGAGAAGGTGCCGCGGGAGCGGAAGGGCGTGCAGCTCCGTGAACATCGCGTCCGCTTCGATATACGGCCGACTCCAGCGCGCGGTGACCGTTCGGTCGTCGACGACATCGAGGCCCTCGAGAAATGAAAACGCGCGGTCGGCGAACTGAGGAAGCTCGCGATCCTGCCCGACCGTCGCCGTGAAGACCAGGTCGTCGGCGGTGAACGGCGCGCCGTCGTGCCAGTGGGCGCCGTCGCGAATTCGCCACGTCGTCTCCATCCGACCGTCCGGCAGCACACGCCAGAAGCCGTTCGCCGTGCTTGGGACCGCTTCGGCCATGAGGGGCTGAAGCGTGCCCGTGTCGTCGGGCACCGCCAGGCCGGACTGCACGAGCCGCTGGACCTCGGAGACGCCCGGCACGCCGCCGGACCCCGCGCTGTTGATCTTGTCGCTCAGCGTTGGCGGATCGCCCTTGATGGCGATGGTGATGCGCTTGGGCGTGCTCGCGCCCGTCTGAGCCTGCGACTGCGCAGCCGGGGTCGATGGCGATGGGGCGCCGCAGGATGCCGCGAGCACGAACAGGAAGACGCTGGCGATGAGGCGCGAGGGCGTACCCACCGGCTCGCTACCCCCGCGTCTCCGTGGCGAGCTCGTCGATGAAGCCCGAGTAGTCCAGCTCGCGGAGGTAGTGGAGGTCCCAGAGGGCCAGCGGGCTCACCTCCCGCGCGATGGGGTACTGCATGCAGCACAGCTCGTACGCGTTGGCCACCGCCACCGGGTCCGGATACGGCTTCAGGGGCAAGCGCGCCATGCTGGCGGCTCGACCCCGGTTCCCTCCCTCGGGGAAGGCGAGGGACGGACCGCCGAGGATCTGTTGCGCCTCGCCCTGATGTGTTTTGGCGAAGTGGATCGTCAGGATCATCGCCTTCACGAGCCGCTCGCCGAGGCGGTCCTTCGCCGCTAGCGCGGTGAAGGACGTGGTGATCGTCGGCCCGGTGATCATCGGCAGCGGCTCGAGGCGGAGGACGTGGAAGCCGTTCCGCTCGTACTCCTCGGTGCTCCCGGTGACGAAGGTGGCGTCGGCGGTGCCGTCGTGCATGGCCTTGAGCTGCGCCTGGCGGAACTCCTCGCCCATGTAGTCCGCCACGACCACCCACTCGACGTCGTCGATGCGGAGCCCGCCCTGCATCACGTACAGCATGTGGTTGCCGCGGATGTGGTGGTACCCGCCAATCGGGTCTTCGATGGCGGTGTCGGCGAGGCGCTTGCCCTTGAGCTGGGCGATGGAAGCGATGGGCTCGCGCGACACCAGGGAGTCGCGCACGCGGTTGCCGGGAGATGCGAGGCATACGATGGGGTGGCCCTGGGCGACTTTCGCATATGGACTGATGTGATTGCCCGCCACGACGTCGATCGATCCGTCGTACAGGGCGGCCTCGGCCACCGTCGAGCTGGCGCAGAACTCGAGGCTCGCGAGGCGCATGTTGAGACGAGCGAGGATGCCCGCCTTGTCGGCAAGCTCCCAGATCGTCGAGTGGCCGGCGCGGAACTGCGCGCGCAGCTCGATGGGCGCGTAATCAGCCATCGTGACCTCCTTCAGTCGACGGGGGGCGCGTGGCCCGAGGCAGTATAGCCCGGTCCGGCGGTGAGATATGATGAGCGTCGGGTTTACGAAGTCCAAGGAGTGCGACGTGACAGGAACAGTATTCAATGGGCTGCAGGAGTACGTCGACGCCGCGATGGAGGTCGACGAGTACCGTGTCATCGAGGGCGCCGACTGGGACGGCGAGATTGGGGCGCTCATCGAGGTCGTCGCCGAGACGATCGATCGGCCGCCGATGCTGATCTTCGATCGCATCAAGGGGTATCCGGCCGGCTATCGGCTCGTCGCGCTGCACAGCGCATCGGCGAAACGGATGGCTCTCGCTCTCGGCCTCCCGACCGACAAGTCGCGCGACGAGCTGAACCAGCTCGGGCGCCAGAAGCTGCGGTCGGTGAAGCCGATTCCGCCGGTTCAGGTCGCGACGGGACCGGTGATGGAGAACGCCATCACCGGCGACGACGTCGACATCTTCAAGTTTCCCGTGCCGCGCTACCATGCGATGGACGGCGGCCGTTATGTGGGGACGGGTGATTCGCTGGTGAACCGCGACCCCGAGTCCGGCTACGTCAATGTCGGGACGTATCGAATGCAGGCCCACGACCGGAACCTGTTGGGCCTCTGGATGAGCCCCGGTCAGCAGGGCCGCCTCATCTGTCAGCGCTACTGGGACCGGGGCGAGGCGTGCCCGGTCGTCGCGACCTTTGGCGCCGACCCGCTGTACTTCATGGGCGCCCACAGCCGCCAGCCGTGGGGCTCGTCGGAGCTGGACTACATCGGCGGCCTGCGCGGCAGCCCTATCGAGGTGATCCCCGGCCCCCTGACCGGCCTTCCGATCCCAGCGCACGCCGAGATCGCCATCGAGGGCGAGGTGCCGCCGCCGGCCATCGAAGCGCGCGACGAGGGCCCCTTTGGCGAATGGCCGGGCTATTACTCGGGCGGCAGCCTCGGCACGGGCGAGCCGCAGCCGGTCATCCGCATCAAGGCGATCTACCACCGGACCAATCCGATGATCCTGAGCCAGGCGCCGCTGTGGCCCGGTGCCCGGGTCATGGGGCTCGACTTCGGCGACGGGCGCGGCGGTATCCGCGACCTGCAGGCGGCCGGGATTTCCGACGTCGTGGCCGTGGGGCACCACATGGGGTACATCCGGGCCATCAGCATTCGGCAGCGGTATCCGGGCCACGCGGCGCAGGCGGCCCACGCGGCCGTGGCCTCCACCCGCAACGGACGCTGGATCGTGATCGTCGACGAGGACATCGACCCCACCGACTTCAAAGAGGTGATGTGGGCGATGACGACGCGCTGCGAGCCGGCCACGGACATCGAGATCGTGCGGGGAACGTGGAGCACGCCGCTGGACCCGCTCGTCTCCTCGGACCCGCAGCGGCGCGAGTCCGGCGACCACACCAATAGCCTCGCCATCTTCTACGCCTGCCGCCCCTTCCACCGGAAGGACGCCTTCCCGAAGGTGAGCCGCGCGCCGCGGGAGCTCCGTCAGCAGGTGATGGAGAAATACCGACCGATGTTCGCGTTCCCGTCGTAGCCGGTGGGCGCCCTCCACCAAGTCCGGCGAGTCCCGGCGATGGCATGGCTCTGCGTGGCTCTTGCCATGCTCCTCGCCTCGTGCGCGCAGCCTCCCTCGACTCCGTCGTCCGCGCCTGCGCAAGCCGGCGGGGGCGCGACCGCCGATCGGACCCTGGTGGTCGCGGGAGGGCGCACGCCGGAGAGCCTGGCCAGCAAGCCGCTACGAAACACCGGCGGCGCGGGGACCCCGCGCACCGCGATGCGCGCCATGAACGCCGGGCTGGTGCTCCACGACGAGCGGGAGCTGCCCCACCCGTACCTCGCGGAGGCGCTGCCGGAGCTTGACACGGACTCGTGGATCGTGAGCGCGGATGGCACGATGACGACCACGTATCGGCTCCACGACGGCCTCACGTGGCACGATGGCAGCCCCCTCACAGCTGGCGATTTCGTCTTCGCCTGGCGCGTATACGCGACGCCGGAGCTGGGGCTTTCGGCGTCCGTTCCCCTCAAGTACCTGGCGGAGGTGACGGCTCCGGACGACCGCACCGTCGTCTTCTCCTGGCGGCAGCCCTTCGCCGGCGCGGGCGACCTCCAGGCCATCGACCTCCCGCCGCTGCCGGAGCACCTGCTCGCGCAGCCCTTTGCGCAGCGCGATCCGGAGGGATTCGTGGGACTACCCTTCTGGGTCGCCGAGTACGTCGGCGCCGGCCCCTACCGGCTCTCGCGGTTCGAGCCTGGCGCCTTCATGGAGGCCGAGGCGTTCGCCGGTCACGTCTCGGGCGTGGCCAGGATTCGGCGCCTGCGGCTCCTCTTCATGGACGACGCCAACGCCGTCGTGGCCGCGGTTCTCTCGGGGAATGCCCACATCGCCACCGCGGACACCATCGACGCGGAGCAAGCCAAGGTCCTGGAGCAGCAGTGGGCTGACAACCGCGGCGGCGTCGTGCTGCGAAGCCCGGTCGGCGTGCGGATCGCGACGCCGCAGCTCCGACCCGAGTACGCCACGCCCCCCGCGCTCCTCGATCCGCGCGTTCGGAAGGCGCTCGCGCACGCCATCGACCGGCAAGCCCTCGCCGACACCCTGACCCAGGGCAAGGGCACGATGGCCGACACGCTGGTGCTGCCGCAGGTCGAGTACTTTGCCGACGTGCAGCGCGCCATCACCACGTATCCGTACGACGTCGCCCGTTCCGTGCAGATCCTCCACGAGGCGGGGTGGGTCCGCGGGAGCGACGGCGTGCTGGCCGACGCGTCGCAGAATCGATTCGCCGTGGAGGTGGAGGTGGCGGCCGGCGCGCGGAACGACATCGAGGTCGAGATCATGGCGGACAGCCTCCGCCAGGCGGGCGTCGACCCATCGGTTCGGGTGATCCCGCGAGCGCAGATCACCGACCGCCAGATGCGCTCGATGCTGCCCGGCATCCTGAACGTCAGCCACCAACGCGCGTTCGTGCCCCCGGTCGACCGGCTCCGCAGCTCGGAGATCCCGACCGCTGAGAGCCGGTGGCAGGGCAACAACCAGGGCGGCTGGTCCAATCCCGACTTCGACCGCCTCGTCACCGCATACGAGACCACGCTGGACCGCGCCGGGCGGAACGCGCAGGTGGTGGCGATGATGAAGCTGGTGAGTGAGGAGGAGCCGGTCATTCCCCTCTACTACAATCTGTCGTTCTTCGCCCACGTCTCCAGCCTTCAAGGCCCGATGGTCAGCGTGTCCGACGACGTGGCCAACTGGAACCTGCCCGACTGGAGCTGGCGCGACTAGCGCCACGTACACAGACCGAGACAGCGCATCGGAGGAAGCGATGGCGATCCCACGAGACCGACTCCTCCCGCTGCTGGAGAGCATGCTGCTGATGCGGCGGGCGGACGAGAAGTGCTGCGATCTGGGTCCGAGCCAGGTCTACGGCAACTACCACGTCTACATCGGCCAGGAGGCGACCGGCGCCTGCGTGATCTCGATGCTGGAGCCCGAGGACGTGATCTTCACGACGCACCGGTGCCACGGCCACTGCCTGGCGCGGGGCATCCCGCTGGAGCAGGTCATGGGAGAGCTGCTGGTGAAGGAGACGGGCGCCAGCAAGGGCAAGGGCGGGACGCAGCACATCATGTCCCGAGAGTGGCGCACCGTGGCCACGTCCATCGTCGGCGGGAGCACGATCATGGCGACGGGCGCGGCGCTGGCGGCCAAGGTGCGCGGCGAGGGCTGGATCGCGGTGGCCTTTCTCGGCGACCGGTCCCTGTCGGAGGGCGTCGTGCCCGAGGTGTTCAATCTGGCCGGGCTGTGGGACCTGCCCGTGCTGTACGTCTGCGAGAACAACAACGCCGTCCCGTACGATCCGCCGCGCCGATCGAACCTGAACTTTTCAGAGCTGACGGACCTGCCGCGGACGTACGGCGTGGAGGGCGCCGCGGTGGACGCCACCGATCCCGCCGCCGTGTATCCGGTGGCCGAAGAGCTGATCGGGCGGGTGCGGCGGGACCGGAAGCCAGCGTTCCTGGAGGCGCGCACGCCAGCCTGGCCCGGCCGGTCGGGAGGCGAGAACCCGACCCTCGAGGTGACCGGCGCGACCGATCTCTCCCTCGCGTGGGCGCCGCCGGCCAGCGATCCGCTGGAGGTCTGGCACCGCGCGGACCCTGTCCTCCGCATGGTGGAGCAGGTGCTGGCCGCCGGCGTCGCGACCAAGGAGGAGGTCCTCGAGATGGACCGGAAGATCCAGGGCGACGTCGAGCGGGCGACGAAGGCGGCGCAGGCCGCGGCCTTCCCCGTTCCCCAGAACGCGTTCGCCGACATCCTTGCGGGAGGGGACCTATGGCCCAAATGAGCTTCCTCGAGGCCCGGAACCGCGCCATCGCCGACGCGATGAGCGCGGATCCCACGACGATTCTGATCGGCGGCTTCGGCGGGCCCGGCGCGCCGGAGGGCGGCTTCGGAAAGGCGTTCGGCGAGGCGCGCGTGCGGTCGGTGCCCATCTCCGAAGAGGGGTTCGCCGGCGCCGCGGTGGGCGCCGCGCTCTTCGGCCTCCGACCGATCGTTACCTTCTCCAACGCCAGCTTCATGTTCGACGCCTGGGAGCCGGTGCTCAACGAAGCCGCGCTGCTGCGCTACATGTCCGGCGGCCAGTTCGCCGCGCCCATCGTGTTCCACATGCTCATCGGGCTTCGGGCGGGCTGGGCGGCGCAGCATTCGCAGACGTCGCAGGCGATGCTCTGCAACGCGCCGGGCCTCGTGGTGGTCGCGCCCGGCACGCCGGCCGCCGCCTACGAGCTGATGCGCACGGCCATCGCCAGCGACGATCCGGTCGTGTACGTCGACACGCCGCTGCTCCACCGAGAGATCGGCGAGGTGGACGGCGCCTCCACGCCGAGGCCGGTCCGGGCGCGGGTGCTGCGCGCGGGGAACGACGTGACCGTCGTGGCCGTCTCGGGCATGGTGCCCCGGGCGCTCGCGGTCGCCGAGCGGCTGGCGCGCGACGGCATCGGGGTCGAGGTGATCGATCCGCAGGTCCTCTCGCCGCTCGACCGCGGCGGGATTCTGGAGAGCGTAGCGCGAACGGGGCGGCTGGTCGCCGTCGACGAGGGACAGCTGAGCTGCGGGGTCGCGTCCGAGATCGTGTCATCCGTCTCGGAGCACGGGTTCGACCTGCTGAAGTCCGCGCCGCGCCGCGTGGCCATCCCCGACGTGCCCGTGCCGCCGAATCCGACGCAGATCGAGCAGGTGACGCCGAACGAGTCGCGCATCGAGGCCGCGGTTCGCGCCGCGCTGGACTGAGCCGGCCGATCGCCGCAACTCGCTCGCGACACGCATGCGCGGGGCGTACAGCGCGTCAGCCAAACGCTGAGCGGCCGGAGCTGCGGTGCGCAACGACGATCACCAGCAGAAGGTCGAGTACTGGGCCGGCATCTCCGTCCGGGCTCCGCCGGGTAGCCGAACGAGTCGACCGACCATCGCTACGCGGGAACCTCTATCGTAATTGCCTGCGCATGCTCCAGCTCCTCGGGGATCTGCTCGCCGGCGGCGCGCAGGCTCTCTAGATAGCCAGCGATCGCCTCCGAGGCACGGTCGATGCACTCGGCTACCGATCGTCCCTGGGTGACACAGCCCGGCAACGCGGGGACAACGACCGTGTAGCCTCCCTCCTCCTCGTCGGGCTCCAGGATGATCGTGTACTTACGCATCTCGCACTGCTCCGGTCAAAGGAGTCGCCGGAATTCTTGTACCGAGAGCCCGGCCTGCTCCAGAATGGATGCCAATGTCTTCGGCTTGATCGTCTCCCCCTGGTGCACCGGGACGGTCACCAGCCCGTGCCGCTCAGGGTGTCGGAGGTAGACATGCGCTCCCCGCTGATGGTCCCGGTACCACCCCGCCCGGCCTAACGCCCGAACCACCGCTGCTCCTGTGGGCCGCGGCGCGCGACCAGTCACGAATTCTCGCGCACCATGCCGATGAGCGTCACGCTTCCTCCGCCAGGGCCCGCAGGGTTTCGCCCCGAATCTGGTATTCAACCACGCGTTCGAGGGGCTGGACTCGTTTCCCAACCGGGTCCTGAACGACGAGCAGCTTGGGGTTCGAAAGAGCTTGGTCAACCATGTAGATGAAGAACTCCCCCCGCATGCGATTCGCCGTCTGCCACTCCGTGTAGTAGAGGATCACGTCTCCGGTTGATGCGTGCCCCTTGACTTCGATGTATCGCACCTCTCCATCCGCACCTTCGCTACGGATGTCGTAGCCGACTCCGGTCTTGGATACATCCTTCGGATTGCGGCCGGCCCGGGTCTCGTAGTCCATGACCACCCGCATCGCGGCACGCTCTACTGCGGTGCTGTCGCCGCCCATTCCGGCTTCAACCGCGTGAGGAACCGGCCCGGGAACCACGGCGGCGACTCCCACCGGGTGGGCTGTCTCGATGGCTGTGACCTTGCGCCGTTCGAGCGCCGCTCTCCGCAAGCGAAGCTCAGAGGTGAGGGCGTCGATCCGTTCGTTGGTCGTGCGGATGGCGATCGCCATCTCCTTGCCCTTCGCCTGGTCCTCATGCTGGCGCTCGAGCTGCGCCTGCAGGTCCGCAAGGCTATCCTGCGCTGATTGCTGAAGCGCGCGCTCGACGATGTCGACTTGCCGCTGCTGCTCGGCCGTCACTTCGGCGAGGTACTCCGCGGCGTAGGCGGCGCTGGCAGCGGCGATCGCAGCATCCGCATTCGCACTGGCGCGGAGCGCCTGGGGGATGGAGGGCGCGACGTCGGCCGGAGGCAGGTCCAAGAGGACACCGGGCGAAACCGGTACGAACTCACCTCCTCGCTGACGCAAGGCGACCAGACGACGGTGCACGCGCTGACCCTCGCCATTGACGACGGCGGCTTCCAACAACCAGAGCAGATATGGCTCTCGGGCGTCCCGATCAACAAAGACCGTTCCCCGCGCCAGCGCGGAACGCCCCTCCGTCAAGATCCGTTCGGTCACCGCGTCGAACAAGGGGTGATCGGGCGCGACGAATTCGGCCGGAGGGTCCTTCCGCAGCCGCTCCTTCCGCAAGGTGATAAGGCGCTGTTCCGACCCGAACTCGCCCGTGTTGTAGGCCGCCACTGTGCGGCGAATGTCGGCCGGAACAGAATCGAGGCGCCAGTCACGGTCGCTCCCGGCCGTCAGTCGCCCCCCGACGTGCTTGAAGGCGTCCACGAAGAATCGCTCGACATATTCCGGGGTCAGTCGACGCTCCTTGGATTCGCGCAGCTCGCCATTGATGAAGGCGAGATCGATGTTGGCCGTCGCCAGCGCCTCGCCAAGCGCCTCGCGCGCAGCGGCGAAGGAGGACTCGCTTTCGACGAAGTCGAGATCCGCCAGGATGGCTTCGAGCGAGCGGCGGTTCAGGATCGCGTCCCGGATGAGCGTATCGAGGCGGACCTGCCCGCTATCCAGCACGCCCGAGATGACGTCGTATATCTGATCGTGGCCCAGCGCCTCACGCATCCGCTGAAGCTTGTTCATGAGACGAATCAGGACCGCGCCCTCTCGGGTGGACTCCGCGACAAGGTTCACGACCTCAACCTCGTACTCCTGCCCGTAGCGGTGAATGCGACCCATGCGCTGCTCGAGGCGATTCGGGTTCCAGGGCAGGTCCCAGTTGACCATGACCCGACAGAACTGCAGGTTGATGCCCTCACCCGCTGCGTCCGTTGCAACCATGAACTGTGTCGGTCCACGAAACTCCTTCTCTGCCGCGATGCGGTCCTGGAGCTTCATCCCGCCATGAATGGTACAGACGCCGTACCCCCACTCCCGGAGCTTCTGCGTGAGGTACGTGAGCGTGTCCCGGTGCTCGGTGAAGACGAGAATCTTCTCGTTTTGGCCTGCTACCAGCTCGTTCTGAAGAACCCGCTGAAACTCCCGCAGTTTCATTTCGGGTCCCCTGTTCATCGCCGCGTGGGCCCGTTCGATAAGGTCGTCGAGCTCACGGATCTCGGCTGCCAACTCCTCCGGCGTGCGGGCGTTGGACGCAGCCGAGAGGGCATCCTCCTGCTCCTCCGTCAGCTCGGCTTCGTCGTCGTCCTCTTCGACGACCTGATATGGCGCCGGCGACTCCCGCAACGTGCGACCGCCGCTCGATCGCGCCCGGTCCAGCTCGTCCGACAGTCGATTGCGACGACGCTCAAGGCTGCGAGCGATCGCGAACAGCGAAGACGCGAGGCGCCGCTGAAGGATGGTGAGGGCGAGGCCGACGTTCCGGTTTCTGGTGGACTCTGCGCGGGCGAGGCCAGTGGCCACATAGCTCGTGACCGCCTCGTAGAGCTGCTGCTCATGAGCTTCAAGGGGATAGGCGACTGTGTCAACGTGCCGGGGGAGGAAGATCGGACGCCCGTCGAAGTGCCGCATGGACTCCTTCATGCGGCGCAAGAAGTAGGGGGAGCGGTCGCCGTCCAATGCCCGCCGCAGGCCGGCTCGGGAGGCAAAAACCTTGTCGTCCAGCAGGGACATGAGGAGGCGAAAATTCTCGTCGTCGCCTTTGTGCGGCGTGGCGGTCATCAAGAGCAGGTGTTTGGTGCGCGACGCCAGCTTCTCGGCCAGCTGATAACGCTGGGTCTTCTCGATCTTCCCAGCTGACCCGTACCGGTATGCCGAGAGCTTATGCGCTTCGTCAAAGATGACGAGGTCCCAGGTGGCTTGCTCGAGACCGGGGAGGATGTGGTCCTGAAGGGCCAGGTCCATCGACGCGGCGACCCGATCGTTCTCCAGCCAGGCATTGGCTCCAAAGGCCCCGCTGATGGCCTCGCCAGTGAGGAGCACAAATCGCTCCCGGAAGCGTTCCCACATCTCGCGCCGCCACTGGTCCGTCAGGGCCTTTGGACAGAGGACCAGGACGCGCCGAACTTCTTGCCGCTGGATCAGCTCGCGCATTAGCAGCCCGGCCATGACGGTCTTGCCGGCGCCGGGGTCGTCGGCCAGGAGAAAGCGAATTCGCGGTAGCGGGAGCAGATGCTTGTAGACCGCGTCTAGCTGGTGGGGGAGCGGGTCGACCTGGGACACGGAGACGGCGAACTGGGGGTCGAAGGAATGGGCGAGGTGAATCCGCATCGCTTCGGTCGCCAG
>Ga0070741_10002480_pt1 | contig 49335 bp, 39 predicted proteins | sample Coa_R1_4_FD_66440 | JGI IMG/M metagenome (GOLD analysis project Ga0070741, IMG submission 66440) | Surface soil microbial communities from Centralia Pennsylvania, which are recovering from an underground coalmine fire - Coalmine... | ecosystem: Environmental > Terrestrial > Soil > Unclassified ... | reverse complement strand
CGGACTACAAGGGCGAGTTCCGGCTGGGCAACAACAAGTATTGCTATCCGCTCACCGTTACCGATCATGCTTCACGCTTTCTGCTGCTGTGCGAAGCCATGGAATCCAATCAGGAACAGTTCGCTTTCACCGCCTTTGAGCGGTTATTCAAAGAACGCGGTTTGCCGGCCGCCATCCGCTCCGACAATGGCGTTCCCTTCGCTTCCCCCAACGGACTGTTCAACCTCTCGAGACTCTCGGTCTGGTGGCTGCGGCTGGGCATCAGCATCGAACGCATCAAGCCTGGTCATCCGCAACAGAACGGCCGGGATGAGCGCATGCACTTGACACTGAAAAAAGAAGCGACTAGGCCCGCAGGAGCGAATCTGCTGCAGCAACAGGCCAAGTTCGATGCCTTCTGGGACGAATTCAACCACGAACGTCCGCACGAAGCGCTCGCCATGAAGTGTCCGGCGGAAGTTTATACGGCTTCTACCAAGCCGTATCGCGGTATCCCTGAGCCGCTTTATCCGTTTCACGATAAAAACGGTCGTGGTCACTAACTGCGGGCGTTTGTGCCTCTATCGCAAAAAGATCAATCTGAGTGTCTGCCTGGCGGGTCAGGCGGTCGGCATCAAGGAAGTCGATGACGGCATCTGGCTCGTTTAGCTTTATGGATTACGATCTCGGCTACGTCGACCTGGAGCAGAAAACTTTGCAGCCCTTGGAAAAATCCTTTCGGACCGAAAGTGTTACCTATGTCTTAGGAACAATCTGTTTACCATGTCTCCGGAATGGACAAAAATACTTTGGTGGACGGCATGGGATTCGAACCCACGACCCCCACGTTGCGAACGTGGTGCTCTCCCAGCTGAGCTAGCCGCCCCCATGGATCGTATGCGCCGTTAGTAGAAACAGACGCTGAGCTGTCGTGACCCCCTCAATATAGCATTCCGATTCGGTTTGTCGTGATGCTCCGCAGAGGCTAAGCACGCAGATCAACCGTCGGCCCTTTGCGGGGTTTGGCGTGCTAGTATGACGGTTCGTCCTGCGCTTTCATGGTTCTTTCCGATGTTGATATTCGCCGCTATCTGGAACGCGGCAAAATTCGCATTAATCCCGAATTACCCGCCGAGCAGTTTGGGAGTTGTTCGGTCGATTTCCGCCTCGGTGCGGAGTTCAGCGTCTTTGAACATAGCAAGCATCCGTACATAGACGTTCGCGACAAGAGCGCCATTCAGGGCATCATGCGGAGCATTATTGTGAAACCCGGCGAACCATTCATCATGCAGCCACGCGAATTCGCACTGGCAATTACGGAAGAGTCGCTCGAATTGGATGACGATGTTCTTGGGCGGTTAGAGGGCCGCTCGAGTCTCGGCCGCATCGGCATTATCGTTCACGGCACGGCCGGCTTGTTCGACCCGGGTTGGCGCGGCAAAGCCACCCTCGAGTTGAGCAACTTGGGAATCATGCCCGTTGCGCTATATCCTGGGATGCGCATCTGTTCGTTCACTTTCGAACAGCTTTCATCGCCGGTTTCTATTCCGTATTACAAAAAAGCGGGGAACAAGTACGCGGGACAAACACAACCGCTCGCGAGCCGGCTCACGGCTGAAGTAAATAAGGACCGTTAACGGCCAGAGGAGCCAAAGCCGCCGGCGCCACGAACCGATTCAGCAAGTTCACCTTCTTCCCATTCAACGGGTTCATACCGAGCGATAACCATCTGCGCGATTCGATCGCCCGCTTGAACCTCATACGGATGCTTGCCCAGATTCAGCATGATGATCTTCAACTCGCCCCGATAGCCCGGATCGATGGTCGCAGGTGAGTTCGGAAGAGTAATGGCATGTTTAAGCGCCAATCCGCTCCGCGGTCGAATCTGAACCTCGTACCCGGACGGAATTTCGAGTGCCAAGCCTGTGGGAACGGCCTTTGGAATACCCGGTTCCAGGACAATCCCTTGAACGCATCGAATATCCATCCCGGCATCTTCAGCCGGACCATGTGCATATTCGGGTAGGTGAGCATCTTGGTGAAGCTTCTTGATACGGATCCGCATGACGAATCCGCTATCATAGCCCGCCGAGGCCATCGGGGGACATGCGACACTGGGGAGCGATGAAAAATTGGTGTCGCCCCGCCGGCTCAGTTCGCGACAAATTTTCATGACTGATTCGAAGAAGCGGATATTGACGGTTGCGCCAATGCCGCCGGAAAAGCTTGCCTATGCTTTGGCCCGTTACAGCAGATCGCCTGACTCGATTGCAGAGTCTATTGAGTGGGTCCGCACGCATGACTCCACGAAATTTTTAGAAAGCTTCTATTTCCAATACGGGCACGCCTCGATCGCTGACTTGGGACATCTGGCGGTTTGCTTCGAGGGAATCTCGGAGTTAGCGGCTACGGAAATTGAAGACGAACAGCTCTGGGACGGCCAGGCACGAAGTTCGCGTTATCAGGATTTTTCCAAGTCGGGTGTCATTACGCCGCCGGAGCTTACAAAAGATGAGAGCGGCACTTACCTGAAAGCGGCCGAGTCTCTGCTAGACGCGTACAGCGACGTGCAAGGTCGGGCCTTCGACTATCTGCAGGAGCGGCTGCCAAGGCCCGATGAAATGAAGCCAGAAGCATATCGGCGAAATCTAACGGCTCGCGCCTTTGATGTCGCACGCTACTTGTTGCCTTTTGGAATTCCCACCGGCGTGGGGCAAGTCACTAGCATCCGAACCTTGGAAAAACAGATACGACGGCTAAAGGCTTCCGAGTTCCAGGAGGTTCGAGATCTCGGCACCGAACTAAGTGCGGCCTGTGCATTACCCCCTGAGTGTTTTTTATCGGCGCACGATGATGCGCGGGAGCCGGTGGCGCCCACGCTTGCCCGGCATGCCGACGCAGACGACTACACATCTCGTTTGCGGGCGGATTTAGCGGAGTGGGCGGCAGATCACCTGCCGTATTTTGAAGCAACGAGTCAGATGGTGGATCTGATACATCCGGCGGATCATGTCGCAGATCTTTGCGCGACACTTCTCTATCCTGTTACGGCCACCTCGTATCGCGATTTATACAACATGGCATGTGAGTGGAACGGTGCGCGCCGGAAAGAAGTACTGGATGTAGCGCTCGGCGCACGTTCACGTCGCGATGAATTGCCGCGCCATTTCCGAAGTACTCCGTACGTGCTGGACGTGGTGATGGATATCGGGGCTTATCGGGATTTGCATCGCCACCGGCGCTGCCAGCAGTTTCGACAACATTACACCCACCGCTTGGGATACGAAATCCCCGAACTGGTTGGGCAATGCGGAGCCACGGACGTGTTCGCCCAAGCTCTTAAGCAGGCGGACGCGGCAATTCAAAAATTGCCGCAACCAGCAGCACAATATCTATTGCCCTTGGCCGCTCGATCGCGTTTTCTGTTCAAGCTCGATTTCGCTGAACTCGAATACATTTCGAGATTGCGCAGCGGTGTGAAGGGGCATTTTTCCTACCGAAAGATCGCTTGGGAGATGAAACAAGCGCTGGAACGGCTGGATCCGCTGTTAGGCGAATTAGTGGAAGCAACGCCGCCTTGGGTGGAAGACCCGCTGAAGAGGTAAATATTTGGCTGTGGAGCGAAAGATTTTCTTTGAGGCACGCACTATGACTTATGGGAGTTGTCGGAGGGGAGGCAATGCTGCACAGAGTAGATGAACTAAGTGCATCTGAGGAGGAACTTCACGCATTCTTTTCGGCGCTTAGTGAGCGGCTAAAAATTATTGCCGACTATGAAGCTAGGGTTGCTCGCTTTGAAGCGCCGCGATTCAACCTGTTTGACGGGACCTACATTGGCTCGCCGGAGAACAAGATCACGGAAATTATTAGAGATCTTTTGGATCCTAAGGGCTCCCATGGCCAGGGTGAGATATTTCTACGACGATTCCTAAAAAGAGTAGGTTTTGAGAGAGCAGTGAACGCCGACATCGCTAAAGCGCGAGTGAAAACGCAGCATTTCACTCAAGAGGGACGTCCAATCGACCTGACCATACGAATAGGCAAATACATCCTGGGCCTCGAAAACAAAATCGGTGCGCGCGAGCAGAAATTTCAGGTAGCTGATTACATCAAGGAAATTAGCTCAAGTCAAAAGGACGACTATTTCTTTGTCTTCCTGAGTCGCCACAAAGACCGTGACCCGGAAACGTGTGACCCCGCCGAATGGAAGAGACTGAAGCAGCAGCACAGAGCCTGCTCACTTTCGTATAGCGAGTTAGCCGATTGGCTAAGTTGTTGCTCCACTTTGTCGAGATCAAATCGAGTTCGAGTATTACTTTGCGATATGGCCGAATGGGCGGGAAAGATAGAAGGAGAAAGGGTGAGCGACAGCCTTACAGAAAAGACAGTTTCAGATTTTATCATTCAGCACAAGGAGTACGTACAGGCGAGCCTCGCAGTGTGCAACGCGTCAGGCTCTTTAAAGAGAGCGTTAGTGCAACAATTTGCGAGAGCCGTGGAAGATCGAGCTTTGAACGAGCTGGAAGCGAAGTGGGGCTCCGATTGGAGCTTCGTGGCTAGGCTTAGTGAAAGCGGCATCGTCAAGGATGCCGGAATTTTGCTTCAAAAGAGTTCGTGGCAAGAGAGCTGTCGCATCGGAATCGAGACGTGGAGCGATAGATTCATTTTTGGGGTTAAGTGGCCACAGGCCCCCGTAGAGGCACAGCGGCAACTCCGCGACGCGTTGAATGAAAAGATTACGCGGTGCAAGGAGGCCTCGGAGATTTGGCCATGGTGTCCCTACGTTCCAGATTTCCAAGGCCTAGAAGTGCATAGGAACTGGCAGGACTGCAAAACCCTTGAGATTTTACATGGCGAGCGGAGCGCAGATATTATTGAGCATTTCTCCGGATTGATCATTGCTGTTGCCGAGGTTGTGGTGCCCTTACTCGATGAAAACGCTCAGCGCGCAAACAAAGGATGATGAGCCTGTGTGTTGGCACTTCGACCTTGAAGGGTAGTCCCGGCCACCCCGTTCTACTTGCTTTTGGTCGAGGATGATCGCTTCTGTGCCACATATCGTTCAATCGACCGAAACGTCCCACCCGAACGCGTCATCTCCGGCCGTAGTCTCCGAATTCTACTAAGCACATCTTCCGGCTCTTCACCGCTCCTCAAAGCCAAATATCCAGCGAGCACGGAAGCCGAGCGGCACGTGCCCTGTCCGCAATACACGAGAACGAGACGTTTTGCTTGGAGCTGCTCATCCAGAAAGTGGAATGCTGCATCCAAGTCCTCGCTATTGAGGGGAAATCCTTCTCTGAGCTGTAAATGATGACGCGGCTTGTTTTGCGGCAGCGGGACTTCCGCAGCACAGCAAAGAAACGCGTCTATGTACCGCCCGTGTTTAGTGGGATCTCCACGGTCGCCGAGCGCAAGCTGCGACGTGATCAATATTATTTCGAAGCAGAATACCGCCCCGACGGCTCTATGCCAAATTCAGCGTCTTTCGCATTGTCCCGCGCTCGTTCTGAATCTTTTCCTGAAGCAGCATCAGTGAATAAATAAGCTGCTCAGGCCGCGGCGGGCAGCCGGGCACGAACACATCTACTGGAATCACCTGGTTTACGGGGACGAGTGCATAGTTGCTGAAGACACCCGTCGATGTAGCGCAAGCGCCCATGGAGATCACCCATTTGGGCTCTGGCATTTGCCGGTAGAGTTGCCGGATGACGGGTGCCATTTTGTTTGAAACGCGTCCGGCAATGATCATCAAATCGGATTGTCTCGGCGACCCGCGAAATACCTCGGCTCCAAAGCGAGCCGCATCATAGCGGGATGCCATCATCGACATCATTTCAATGGCACAGCATGCCAGACCAAACGTCATGGGCCATAGTGAATTCTTACGTGCCCAGTTCAGCGCACTGTCGAGGGTTGTCGTAATCACGCTGTCTTGAACCAAGGACGTCTCGTCCTGATCTGCACGCGCGAAAAGCTCAGGCGGCTGGCTTATCTCGAACCTTTCAGAATCGCCCACAGAAGAATTATCCCATGTAGCCACCTCCTAGAATCGAAGTTGACGATGCCGCTACGCCGTTTCGAACCAGCGACCAGTTACGATGATGCTCTCGCGCGAGCCGCGGATGAATGCGGGATTTACCGCGATTATTGGGACATTTTTCACAAACGGCATGAGGCGAGCCCACAGATTAGAGCAAGCATTTTGAAGGCTCTCGACTGGGATGTATCGAGTATCGAAGCGCTGGATCGCCAGCGCGGGGAGCGTCTGCGCAATGGACTGGCGAAGGCGATTCCGAACGCTACTGTCGTAAGTCGTTCCAATGCGAACGTGCCTATAACCTTGCCGGATTTTGTGGAAGGCTCCTTATGGTTTGATTTGACGCTGGAAGACGGACAACACCTTTCAGGAACTTTGCATCTCAATCAGCTTGAAACCGTAGGCCATGATGATGTGAGCGGGCAACGATGGGTAACTCGAACTCTCAACTTGCCTCCAGAGGTCCCGCTTGGCTATCACAAACTCAGAATTGCAGTGAACGGAGAAAGCACGGGAGACACAAATCTAATTGTGTGTCCAGACCGGGCCTTTTTACCCGAGTCCCTGGCCAATGGGGCTAAAACGGCTGGTCTGAATATCGCGCTATATGGTTTACGGTCGGAGCGCAACTGGGGATGCGGGGATTTTACCGACTTGCGTGCTCTGAGCAATTGGGCATTGCACGAATGCGGGTTCAGCTTCATTGGCGTGAATCCACTGCACGCGTTGCATAACCGTGCGCCGTACAACACCAGCCCGTATCTGCCGCTATCGATGTTCTACAAGAACTTCATCTATGTCGACATCGAACACATTCCGGAGTTCCAGCAATCGACCTGCGCCCAGCGGCTCTTTCACTCGTCTGCGGTGCAGCGGGAAATTCAGCGGCTGCGTAATACCGAGAATGTGGAATACGAAGCCGTGGACCGCCTAAAGCAGCGATTCCTAAAATTGCTATTCCGGCACTTGAGGCGGCCTGCGAGTCAGAATACGGGTCGAATGAAGTCCTTTCGTGACTTTTGTGACCAGGAAGGCGACCTGCTCGAAAAATTTGCGCTGTTCTGCGCACTCGACGAGAAACTCCACAAACAAAACAGGAATTGTTGGACGTGGCAGGACTGGCCAAATCCGTATCAATCGCCCTCGTCCGAAGCCTGCCGTGTGTTCGCTGAGAAGCACAGGCTCAGCATAGATTTCTACAAGTATGTTCAGTTCGTAATTCAAGAGCAGTTAGCGGAAACACAAAACTTCGCTCGCGAACTGGGAATGCCGATCGGCCTTTATCATGATCTGGCAGTGGCGACAGACAGGTGTGGGTCCGATCTATGGGCCCACAGCGATTTTTATGTGAACGGCTGCCGCGTAGGCGCTCCACCAGATGATTTTTCGCCGAACGGTCAAGATTGGGCGTTTCCGCCACCTCGTCCAATTGCTCATGAACAAGACGGTTACCGGCTTTATCGCGAGAGTATTCGCAAGATTGTTGGCTACGGCGGTGCTTTGCGGATCGATCACGTGATGAGGCTGTTCCGATTGTTCTGGATTCCCGATGGATTTAGCGCGTCACAAGGAATTTATGTTCGCGACAACGCTGAAGACTTGATGCGTGTTCTCGCTCTGGAAAGCGTTCGGAACCGGAACATCATCATCGGTGAGGACTTAGGCACTGTGACAGACGAGATTCGCGATATGCTGGCCCGGTTCGGCATTCTCAGTTATCGTTTGTTTTATTTCGAAAAACGCCGGGATGGTGCGTTTAAGCGTAGTTACGAGTATCCGCAGCAAGCACTGGTTGCCTCTGCAACTCACGATCTTCCTACGATCGCCGGATTCTGGAATTGCCGCGATATTGAGGCTAGAAGGGCCGCCGGCTTGGCCGATGAAGCCGGTTATCAACGGCAAATGCAAGACCGAAAGCGTGAAAAACAGGAAATGCTTGATCTGATGCACGAGCAAGGTCTAGTGCCCGCGGATTATGCGCGCGACGCCGGACAGATTCGAGATCTCGACGGTATTTTGCACAATGCGGTGATCGGATTTCTAGCGCAGGTGCCGTCGATGATCATGCTCCTCAACCAAGAAGACTTGACCAAAGAAACCGAGCAACAGAATCTGCCGGGTAGCACCGCACAATATCCGAACTGGCAACGCAAGATGAAGATCAAGATTGAAGATCTGCGTTCGTCGGAGTTTGCGCCGTATGCGGCAATGGTCCGCCATCAGTTGGAGCGAACGGGACGGCTGGCTAAATAACCGCGCAAGTGCCGTGAAAACCACCTCGACATTCGTTCGAACCGCTTCCATCTGCGGCTTCTTGACTTGCCTTCTCTTATTCGGTCGTCAGGACAAGCAATCAGCCTCGGACGGCGTCAGGGTCAGAAACTCCATCGGTGTCCTGATGATTCGTATTCCGGCAGGTAAGTTCCGAATGGGAAATGATCAGGCCACTGATCCCAAAATCCTCGGTCAATATGAGTTTCTGACGCACGGCGACTATGATGAGCAGCCAGTCCACGACGTCACCATCTCTCATGAGTTCTTCATGTCGGAAACCGAAATCACAGCGGAGCAGTTCGCCGAGTTTCGAATGGACTATCAGGACGTCGGCCCTTTTTCGCCCTATGCAACCGGAATCAGTTGGGACGACGCTGTTGCGTTTTGTGATTGGCTAAGCAAGAAAGAGAAACGTCCCTATCGTCTGCCCACAGAGGCTGAATGGGAGTATGCGGCGCGCGCCGGTTCTACACAGGCCTTCTCAAATGGTTCAACGCCAGCGCAGCCCGATCAACCAAACCGTTTCGGCATCAAGAATGTGGAGTCTGAAGCCCCGGAATGGGTCTTTGATTGGTATGGATCTTATGATCCGCGGCCGCAAGTAGACCCGGTTGGTCCCGTGAGCGGCTGGTCTCACGTTGTACGCGGCGGCGGAATCATGGCGCCGTATACGAGAGGGCCGTCTGGGTTTGTTTCGTATTTTCGGCGTGACGCCAATCGCGCGAGCGTCCCAGGCAGCTTTCGCGGCCGGCATCCCATCGGCTTTCGCATCGTTCAGTCCGCATTGCCGAAAACCAAACCAGTGCCCATTGAACCCGCACTTTGGCAGCAGTTTGTGAAAACAAGGCCCATTGGCCCGGAACTCCGGCCCGATCAGTCACTGCCCTGGTTCCGCCAGCGAAACATGCTTCCCATTCCGCCTGAAGACGAAGAGCCCAACGCTATCGCGGCTGCGGGCGTCGCTCCCGGAGTGTGGGGGCACAATCATTCTCCGGGGATCGCTGTCATGCCGAACGGCGATGTTTTCGTCATAGAATTCTCCGCGCCATCCAGTTCCACTGAATATCTGCCCTGCACTACCTTCGTCGCTGTTCGGCGCCGTTTTGGAAGCGACGAATGGGACATGCCATCCGTTTTCTATGATTTTGCCGATGTGAACGATCAATCTGCACTGCTATGGAACGACAATGGATCGGTGCGTTTCTTCGGAGGAGGAATCGGCTTGGATGGTGTGCCGTTTCGCTTTCAAGTAACTCATGACAGCGGCGCGACCTGGTCAGTTCCCGAATTGCCTCTGCTCCGCGCTCCCATCGGAGGCCTATCGCCGCAGCCCATTACGAGTGCGTTTCGTGGCTCCGACGAAACGTTGTACGTCGCGACCGATGCGGTCGGCGGCGAGTCGATGCTGTGGAGCACAGACGATAACGGCAGGACTTGGGCCGACACCGGAGGCCGCACGGGCGGTCGTCATACGACGTTCGTTGTTTTGAAAGACGGTAGCATTCTCGGCATGGGCGGAAAGAACACCGACATCGATGGTTTCATGCCCAAATCGATTTCGCATGATGGAGGAAAAACATGGGTCGTCAGCAAGACACCGTTTCCTGCGCTCGGAAGCAATCAACGTCCATTTATCATGCGTCTCGCAAGTGGCCGCCTGTTTTTCGCTTCCGATTGGCAGAGCCGCCAGGGCAAGCAGCCGCCCGGCATCACCCAGCACGGCGCCTTCGTAGCGCTGAGCGACGATGATGGAGCAACCTGGCATGTCAAAACGATTCCCGGCGTATTACCGCATGAGGCGCACGTCATGCCGAAGCGGAATGGATGGGCCAAAGACTATCACGGATATGGAACACTCGGGTACACAGTAGCCGCGCAGGGCCCGAATGGCTTGATTCATCTCATCTCTACCATGAATCACCCCGCCCAAGAGTTCGAAATGAACGAAGCGTGGATTCTCTCGAATGAGAACGGAACCGTGGCCACAGGCACTTCATCCAGGCGCATAAATTCGCGGCAAACGTTTCCTGATGGAAAGCTGCAGGCCGAATGGACCGGCAACGCCGGTGCGAGCGGCTACATCTTGGCTGGCGTGGAGAAATGGTATTACGAAAGCGGTGCTAAACAGTACGAAGTGACTTGGGTCGATGGTAGAAAAACAGGTTCCGAAACATATTGGAATGATGATGGAAAGAAGCTCTGGGAATGGGATCATCAGGCGAACGGCGTCGGTACCTGGACTCAGTGGTGGCCCACCGGTGCGTTAAAGCATGTCTCGCACTGGGTGAACGGCGTTTGTCAGGGTGAAGCGAGCGCTTATTCGCCTGAAGGCAAGCTCGTTGCAACCTATATGTTTCGGAATGGCGCATTGCAGTGACTGGCGGCCCTTGCAACTTGCCGAAGCGATGTGTCATTGTGGCGGACGATCTCACGGGAGCGTGCGATTCCGCGCTCCAGTTTCGCCGCCATGGCGCTCGCGCATTGGTCCATCTCAATTGGAAAACTGCAATTCGGGAATCGGCAGACATCGATGCCTTCAGTACCGATAGCCGGAATTTGAATCCGTTTCAAAGCAGTAGCCGTATCAGAGAACTTGCGCAAAACGTAAGGGAATTTTTTGATACGTCGTACTTGATATTTAAGAAGATCGATTCCTTATTACGAGGCAGCCCGGGAACCGAAATCGTTACCGCCATGGACGCGTTTGGCTGCGATTTGGGGATCGTCACGCCGTCATTTCCAGAGATGGGCCGTACGGTCGTGGATGGCCAACTGCATGTTGATGGGGATGAAAGCTGGAGCCCGATAGATGTGATCGCGCTGTTACGCAGTCAAGGTCTCGAATCGTGCAGTCATGTTACCCCAAAAACGATTGCAGATGCACTTGGCCGGGGTGCCAGATACCTGTCGGTCGAAAGCGCTTCTAATGAGGATTTGCGCGTCATCACGTCTGAAGCCATAAAGTGCGGGCGAAAAATTTTATGGGCAGGATCTGCCGGATTGGCGGGAGCGCTTGCGGAACTATTGTTTTCGCCTGAAACGCGTGCGGTGTTTCATATGCCTGGCAAACGGCCTGTGCTCTTCTGCATGGGGTCTCAGCACCCCGTTACCGCTGCCCAGATCAAAAATCTAAAGAGCAAACGGCCCGTCTGTCTATCGGACGCAAAATCTGCTACGGGGGTAGAAGTCGCCTCGGCGCTCGCTTATGGGCAGCACGTTATTTTGCAGGTTGATGTCGGTGAAGCCAAATATCGGCAAATTCGCGATTTGGTTTGCGGCGTTGCTGAATTGATGGAAGCGGTCGTAGTTTCAGGCGGCGACACCCTGGCTTTGTTTTGCTATGCCATGCAGTGCGGGAGCATTGAAATTGAAGATCAGATTGTCGCCGGGTTTCCCTGGGGCGTCTTCCGGGGTGGTCTGTTGGACGGCTTGACAATAGCAACCAAGTCGGGAGCGTTCGGCGCACCCGACGATCTGATTAAAGCAATGGATTTCTTCACGTGCTCCAAAAATTAGACAACTCGCTTCCTACGGTAGCAATCAGCATGGGCGATCCCTCCGGCATCGGGCCGGAGATCGTGCTAAAGGCACTTGATGACCCGCATGTTGCACAACGTGCTCGATGGATTGTCGTAGGTGACAAACACGTTCTTGACTTAGCTGAACGTTTGAGCGGCCTTCGTCTGCAAAATGCCGAACTGCGATTTGTTACAGATCTAGGTAGCATTGGCGATTTTTTGTTCGGGAAGCTCAATCCTCGTTACGGGCAAGCCGCGGTCGAGTACGTACGAGCCGCTACGATGTTGTGCCTTTCAGGCGAAGCCGACGCGATGGTCACTGCACCGCTCAACAAGGAAGCGGTCGTTCTTTCCGGGCGCGCATTCTCAGGGCACACCGAATACATTGCGGAACTGTGCGGCGCGAAAGAGTCACGCATGCTGCTTTCGAGCGAACGGCTCTCTACTGTTCATGTCTCGACACACATTCCCTTGCGGCGCGCCTGTGCTCTGGATACCACGGAAATCTTGCGCACGGTCGAGCTGGGTAATTCCGCAATGCAGCTTCTTGGTTTCAAGTCGCCTCGAATCGCGGTCTGCGGCTTGAATCCTCACGCCGGAGAGCATGGCTTGTTTGGTGACGAAGACGAATGCTTGATACGCCCCGCCATCGAAAAAGCGCGTGCGCAGGGCTTGACATGCAGCGGTCCGCACGCGAGCGACACAATTTTCCTGCAAGCATCTCGCGGCGCTTACGACCTAGTAGTTGCCATGTATCACGATCAGGGTCATATCCCGATGAAGCTGATCGATTTCGAAGGTACCGTAAATATCTCGCTCGGGATTCCCATTATTCGAACATCGGTCGATCATGGCACCGCCTTCGACATCGCCGGAAAGAACAAAGCCGATCCGCATAGCATGAAACGAGCCATGCTGGTTGCTGCCCAAATGGCCACAAAGCGCCGGAATATGGCAAATTCGATCTCAGGCTAGTGCCCAATGCGCCGCCGAATGCGCCTTCTTCGGCTCATACGTCCCGGGAACCACTCGAAAACCGATCATGAACCGGTTCCAGCCATTGATAGCAACAATGGCCATGGTTAGGTTCACCAACTCCAAATCTGTAAAGCGCTGTCGCACTTCTTCATAAACGTCGTCCGGCGCGTGAGTCTGGCTTATGAGTGTTATGGCCTCCGTCCAGGCGAGTGCGGCTCGTTCGCGATCGGTGAAGAACGGCGTTTCCCGCCAGGCGTCCAGTGAGTATAAGCGCTGCTCAGATTCGCCGTTCGCGCGCGCATCCTTGGTGTGCATGTCGATGCAATAAGCGCAACCGTTGATCTGTGAGGCGCGCACCTTCACAAGTTCCAGTAGCGTGGGCTCCAACCCTGAATTTCTAACGTAGGACTCCAGCCCGGCCATGGGCGCGTATGCTTGCGGAGCCACTTTTTGAATATCCATTCGTGCTTGCATCTGAGTTTTCAATTCCTACTTTCAGAGTAAGCAAAGCCATTGGAGAGGTGGCGAATAGGGTAGTAGTTTTCTTTTATGTCCCCGACAATTTCATCCGGTCCAAAATCGCGAAAAGTGGCAGCGCGACGGCGGCATTCAGCGCGCCGTGGACTAGTGTGTCTTGCGGATTAAACGGCACTATCTGCCCTAGCAGGGCACGGCGCATAGCCCAGTAGACGAAACCGTGAAAGAAATAGAAAAAGAAACAGAGCACCAGGCGAATCACGGAGGTCTCAACGTTGAACCGCAGGCTGACGGATGCTGCAAAGTAACCCACCAGCGTTTTGGTGATGCCATACATCCCAATGGGAATGTTTGCTGGCGAAAGCGAATCTTCCGCCAAACCAACGAATGCGCCAAAAAATAGCGCGGCGATTTGATTGCGGCGCATCAGCCCGAAATAGACCGTCAACAGAAGCGGCAGTTCCAACCACTCCGTGTGGGGCAAAAGCCGCGGAAGATAAAACTTGCCGATGATAGCGACACCGGTGATCGCCAATAGCGCAACGACCTGAAAACGGCTGAACCAGTTGTCGCCGGTCGGCCGCCTCGTCAGAATCGCTTCGGTGGTGGTCTCGTTCATGCTTGCGGCGGAGGCGGTTGTGTCCCTTTCGTGTCGGTAGGGGGCTTGCGGCGTGGCGCGCCTAGGGGAAGAACGGGATTGTCCGTCGCTGGTGGGCGTTCGGTGTTTGCCGGCTTGGGTGCGGTTGAAGCAGGATTGTTCGAACTCTGTGTAGCGGTTTTGGGGGCGCCTAAAATCGTGGGCCGCGGCGGCGCGGGAGCTTCCGGTTTGGCAGCCGCGGAAGGTTGGCCGTTCGCGGAGTTATCGCCAGTTGCAGTTGCCGCCGGCTGCTTAGGCGCTGGCTTGGGATTAAAATTCGGCATGTTTGAGCCTATGGCCCCGTAAACATGTCCTTGGTCTTTGCCTAATTCTTCGTAGCGGTGGGCTATCTTGTCGGCTTCTGTTTGCGGCTTCACTTCGGGCTTACCCGCTTCGTCGCTGTCCGGAGGCGGAGGAAGCATCTTGGCTGTTGTCTCGTCTTCAACCGCCGCGGCGGGTATAGCCTGATGCACGCCTTGCAGCACCACCAGAACTTCTTCGACGCCGCCCGGCGCACCACTCAGATTGAGCCAGACGTCTCGCATTCCCTGGCCGGGCTCACTCGAAACGACACTGCCAACCGGAAAACCTTTAGGGAAAATGCGATCCTCGCCGGAGGTGTAGAACCACTCGTTCTTCTCTACTTTTTCCTCGTTCTGGATCTGCTCCACTTTGCACTTGCCGGTACCGCAATCGAGCACGCCATGAACATGTCCTTTTTGCGACTCGACCCCCACCTTGAATGTCGGATCTGTCACCAGCAGCACCTGAGATACCAGCGGATACACCGAAACCACCTTACCGACGATGCCTTCCGGCGTGACAACCGCCATATCCTTCTGGATGCCGCTGGTAGAACCGCGATCGATAAATACCGCTTTGGCGGTCGCTACGGTACTGTTTCCAATCACCCGCGCTGCGACCGTTTTAGACGGCGATTGGGCCTGAAATAGCGTTAAAGCATGGGCGTGCTCTGCCGTCGAGAGCTGATTCCGGTAGTACACGTTCTGCATGCGGAGGCGGTCATTATCGGCCTTCAATTTGCGATTTTCTTCTCGAACGTCCAGCAGAATGAAATAATCCTGCAAAAAACCGATCGTGTTTTGGCGAAATGCTTCAACTACGCCCGCCATGGGCGTCACGGCGCTGACCGCCCAAACGCGAATAAGCCGTTCATCACGGTTCGTCTTGACCTGATAACCGAGATAAACCAACTGCGCCAGCACGACGATGATGAGGACGGTCAAATTGCGAAACCGGCTCAGCAGGACTTCCATGACTTCTTTTTCTACTGTAAGATGTGGCGTTTGCGCTGCCAAGCATCTCTAAGGCGCGCAACAAATAATTGCTATTCAATAGCGATTCGGCGAAGCAGCTTGAAATCCGTCAACATTTTGCCGGTCCCAAGTACGACGGACGCCAACGGATCTTCCGCAATAGACACTGGCAGCCCCGTCTCTTCGCGTATCCGGCGATCCAGGTTCTTGATCAAGGCCCCGCCGCCGGTCAAGACAATGCCTCGATCGCTGATATCCGCGCTTAGTTCAGGCGGGGTACGCTCGAGCGCAACGCGAATCGCATTCAAGATGGTCGCCACGCAATCCGAAAGCGCATCGCGAATCTCCGTGTCGTCGATGCTGACGGTCTTGGGAACACCTTCCACCAGGTTGCGTCCCTTGATCTCCATGGTCATTGGATTATCCAGCGGATAGGCGGACCCGATGGTTATTTTGATCTGTTCCGCGGTTCGCTCGCCAATCAGCAGATTGTACTTGCGCTTGAGATAGCTCATGATGGCGTCGTCCATCTCGTTTCCGGCAACTCGAACAGATCGCGAGTAAACAATGCCCGATAACGAGATGACCGCCACATCGGTGGTACCGCCGCCGATATCGACAACCATGTTTCCTGATGGTTCCGTAATGGGCAAGCCCGCGCCGATAGCCGCAACCATCGCCTGTTCAACCAAGTGAACTTCGCTGGCTTTGGCGCGATAGGCAGATTCGCTGACTGCGCGCTTTTCCACTTGTGTAATTTCGCTGGGAACGCCAATGACAATCCGCGGATGCACCAGCATTTTCCGGCCATGCGCCTTCTGAATGAAGTAATTCAGCATGCGCTCGGTGACTTTGAAATCCGCGATAACGCCGTCTTTCATGGGCCGGATAGCCACAATGTTCCCCGGCGTGCGCCCCACCATTTCCTTGGCTTCCTTACCGCAAGCTTCGATCTCCCCGTTGTTTTTGTTGATGGCTACAATCGAGGGCTCGTTCACAACAATGCCTTTGCCTTTCGCGAACACCAACGTATTAGCGGTCCCCAGATCGATAGCAAGATCCGAGGAAATGAGGCTGAAGACGGAGCGAAAGTTCATTGAGTCGACTGCTCTAATGTCAGAAGAATCCTCAGAGTAACATAGGGATACAGCTTCCCCTATTTAGTAAGCAAACTTATTGTTTTGTTATGGTTGCGATTTGGTTCAGATGACTCGGCGGCAGTGGTTGGCCCTAAGTGGCGTTGCCGTTTACAGCGCTTGTGGGCGTCGGAAGGGAACCGGATTTCAAGGATATGCCTTAGTCTCAAACGCAGGCGATCACGGCTTGGCTGTGGTCGATCTGACGCAGTTTCGGCTTGTCCGCCCCATCCCCTTGGGCGCTCCTGCCAGCCAGGCGGTGACCGGGCCGCGGGGGCAGACCTTCGCCCTCACGCCTTCCACAGGAACAGTTCACCTCATCGACACAAATCTGCGGGTCGTAAAGTCACGCAAATTCGCGGCGACCTTATTGGCAATGTGTCTCTCGCCCGACAGCGAAGTGCTGATGGCAATTGCGCCTGACGCGCGGGAACTGATTATTGCAAAAGCCACCTCGTTGGACGTGCTCGCAAAGCACAAATTAGGCGCCGAACCTTCCGCTGTACACGTACCGCCACCGCCGAGACCAGGCGAGGGCGCAAAACCGCGCTACGTCGCCGTGTCAAGCCGCAAACAGGGGATGCTGGAATTGTTTGATTATGGAACCGGCCAGCGCTGGCGACGGGATTTAACGGGCATTCTTGGTGCGGTTCGATTTCGCGCCGACGGGGAACGGCTCCTGGCGGCTAACCTGCAGGATCGATCGATCAGCGCGTTAACGACTCCGGCGCTACAGACCATCGCCGACTTGCCGCTGGCAATGAAACCCGAAAATCTTTGTTTTAACGCGGATCAGGGTCAGCTTTTCGTCTCCGGCGAAGGAATGGATGCGGTTGCAATCATCTTTCCCTACAATCCGCTGCAGGTGGACCAAACAATACTTGCCGGCCACGATCCCGGTGTTATGGCGTGCTCGGACAATCCGGCGTATTTGTTTGTCGGAAGTCATAGCGGCTCCGATGTCTGCATTTTGAACATAGATTCCCGTAAGATGATTGGCATTGTGGATGCCGGTCAGCGCCCAACTTACATAACAGTTACTCCCGATAGCCAATACGCTTTGGTTCTGAACGAAGTCTCGGGAACCATGGCTGTGATTCATATACCCGCCGTAGTCGCCAACGCTAGTGATGCTGCCAAATGGCGCAACAAGGTGACTGCTGGATTGTTCACGCTATTACCTGTAGGTGATCGGCCAGTTCAGGCGGTAGTGGTTCCGCGAGGAGCTTAGTAAATAACCGCGTTCCACGCCGCTTGAATGACTGCTAACGCGCTGATTGCCGCTGTCTCCGCGCGAAGAACATTACGTCCCAGCGAACAGGCGCTCCAGTTGGCGCTCAATGCCTGTTGACGCTCCTCTTCGGTCCAACCTCCTTCTGGGCCGACCAATAAGATCACGCGATCCTGAGTGCTTCGCGTTGCGGGGACAACCTGCAAAATGGATGCTGCTTCGGGATTTTCATCCAGTAAAAGGCGAACATCAGCTTCGCTTCGGAGAGCGTCATTAAAACCGATGACCGGTGCGATTTCCGGTAAGTGCGCTCGCCGCGATTGCTGGCTCGCCTCTAGGGCAATGCGTTCCCAGCGGCTCGATCGTTTGCGGGATGCCTGCGCCAGTCCTCGTTCGGCACGTATCGACGCTATTGGTTGAATTACCGCCGCGCCTAATTCGGTAACCTTTTCGATCAGCCATTCGAAATGTTCGAACTTAATAAGCGCTGCGCAAATTGTAATGTGTACGGACGGCGCGGGCTGCGGCAATTTTTCGAGAATACGAAAACCGACTGCGGACTTGCGCGCGAATTCTATTTCCGCCAGGTAAACACTTTGGTTATCTGACAACTCATACACTTGTCCGGGTTCCACGCGAAGGACACGAACAAGATGTTCAGCGTCATGTCCGCTCAGTTCGGCGGAACCGCGGCGAACCTCAGGAACAAAAAATCGACGGCGAGCCATCACTTGTAAGTTAGCTTAGCGTCAAAATACTTATGTATAAGCGAACACTTGTAAGTAGCGAAACTTACTCTGTTCATCTCGGGTTCAACGTTATCTACAAAAGGTGTGCAATCGTCGCGATTTAAGTTATCCTGGCCGGTTCCATTGAAAACGTGCGAATGATCAGCATCGTCCTTACGAGTGTTACGGCCGGCACAGTACGCGTCCCTATTTGCGCCGGAAAAGTAACCGCGCAAACTAAGCGGCAATGATTCGGGGCAGCCTAACGGACTTGCGCTATCAACGGCTAATCTCTATTCCGCTGTGCAGCCCGGCGGCGTGGTGTAGTGGAGACGCTTCCTGTGCGGACCACAACATCGCCTAGCGAGTGCGGGACAATTTGAGACTCGATCACATGGCGGGATCTCTTCGCGCCGTCAGTAGTGTATCGGGCGATGCGACGCGGCCGAATAACATGATTTTCGACATTACTCCGAATCCGTACGGCGGCACGGCATAAGCGCCGGCGTTTCGACCATTCCACTTGCGGTCGGCTCTTCTGGCTTGCCGGCCGTGATTCTGTATGCAGTCTTCAATCGCGGACGCCGCCGTTGCTGACCTTGGCCGCGTCGGCCGAAACGATGGACGCTGTTGAAAAACTCCACCTGATCGATATGGCTCGGGCTAACGAAGTTGCAAAGTGGGCAACCTGATCAGCCGTACGGACTCTTTCAGCCGGTTTTCAGGCTTTGCAGTGAGTGGGACATCGCCATTTTGACATAGTCATCATCCAATCGCGCCAGCTCTGTAAGGGATCTGCTGCGGCCCAACTCAGCCGCGACCCGCCAGCCGAAGTAGTAGCCGGCTCTTGGCGGTACATCAAAAGAACGCGACTGACCACTCATCCATTCCATGAACGGCGTTTTCCCGGTGTCGTCAAGTTCCTCAAGCAGAAGACTAGCCAGCGACCGAAGCCGAGCTTTACATGAGGCGACAAGGGTACTCGATCTGAAAATTGCCATCTCGCTCGCGCCCGGGTTGAGCTGCTGACTGGCATAGGTGGCTATTCCTTCTCCCCAAACAAGCTTGTATAGCGGTATGTTCTTTCCTCGCTCCTTACCACTCCATTCCGGATGAAACGACGCCTGATATCCGTGAAAGAGCTCATGGGCGATGAGCACCGAAGGATCTGCATGCAAACCATCGATTTTTGCGATCGTGTCGAGCCCAAAGATGAGGAAGTCTGTTCCGTTAACGGAACCCCCGCCGGCGTCGAAGCCGAATAGAGTAGGCATGAATACAACCGAGCTTCGCAATTCAAAGCCGGGCAATTTCTGTTGGAAACTCGTCAGTCTTTGATGGAAATCATCGGCCACCCAGCCGTGCAAACTCTTAATAACGGGGACCAAGGGATCCACTTTTTCGATGTATCGAATGGCACGCTCGATGGATATAGTCCCGACAAAGGCATCGTACAAATTTCTGTGCGGCTCGACCACAAGTTCTAGGAATCTACTGGCCCGAACTTCGGATGAACCGATATCCTTCTGTTCCCACAGCGCAAGAAATTGAGGGAACAAGTCGATCTTTGGGCGTTCCTTCACCTGCGCTCTGAAAGAAGCGCGAGCACTCATGCCGATCATCAACAACATGTTTCGGCGAGAAATGAAAGGGCTGTTTGTCGGTTGCGTGCGACCTACTCCTATTCACCTTTTCCCATGATCAGGCAACCGTAACTGTAGCCATATGCGGCTCGTCAGCCAGGCTTCCCGATATCCGGCTTGTCTTGACGAACGAGCGTAGAACTTCCGCCACGCTCCAAGCCTGCGCACAGCAGCCGCGCGGCGTGAATGGTGGCTCGGCGTCGAAGATCTCGCTGATCGAACCGACGCAGGCCTCGCGAAGTTCGGCTTTGAAGCCATCTAAGAAATGCTCGGCACGCTCGAAATCGTCGGAATGAACCTTGAGCCAAGCATCGATGAAAGGTCCAATCAACCACGCCCAGACAGTGCCTTGATGATACGCCGCATCACGGGAGCGAAGGTCGCCATCGTAGCGAGGCTTGAAGTCTCGTTCGCCCGGTGCAAGCGAACGAAGACCTACCGGAGTCAACAATCGTTGTTCGACGACATCCAACACCGGCGCCCAGCGAAACTCATCGAGAATTGGATAATCCAAAGAAATCGCAAATACCTGGTTCGGCCGGCACGACGAATCCTCACGCTGCCCATTCTCACCGTCGATAACATCGTATAAGTAGCCGCCTTTTTCGTACCAGAAGCGGCGATTAAAGGACTCACGTGCTCGTGCGGCATGTTCCTTTATTCCGTTTGCTTCATCCGTGCGGCCGGCGTCGCGAAGCCACCGCTCCAGCAGCCTCAAGGCGTTGTACCAAAGAGCATTGATCTCAACCGCTTTGCCGCGCCTGGGGGTAACCACCCAATCGCCCACCTTCGCATCCATCCAGGTAAGCTGATATCCTTCCTGCCCCTGTACCAGCAATCCGTCTTCCGGGTCCACGTGGATATTGAATTTGGTTCCGCGCAAATGATGACCTACGATGTCAAGCAGCTTCGGCAAAAGATGGCGCAAGAGGTGATGATCGTGCGTGCGCTCCAGATAGCGATGCAGCGCATGAAAAAACCACAGCGTTGCGTCGGCTGTGTGATAAAGGCCGTCGGTCTTGCCCTCGGGGAACATGTTCGGAATGAGCCCGTCTTTGATGTAGTGCGCGAAGGTACGCAAAATGTAACTTGCTTCCACTTCGCGGCCCGTCGTCAAAGTAAGTCCTTCCAGGCTTATCATGGTGTCGCGGCCCCAATCGGTAAACCAGTGGTAACCGGCAATTACGCTACGGATTTCATCTCCCGCCGCCCGCGCGCGCGCGGTATCTTCAGGCCGCCCCACCGGCGTAAATAAAAACTGATCCGCCGCCCAAACAAGCTCCCGGCATGTTTCACTGCAAGCACCTGGATGAGAAACGATGAGCAATCGTCGCTTGCGGTCATGCTCGGCATCCCAAGCCTGATGAGGCGTCAGCGCCGCCATGACTTCCCAAGTTTCGGTTGAAGCCACCAATGTAAGTTCGCATCCCGGAGCAATGTCACCTGAAAAATAACCAGGACTCCAAAGATCGCCCCGCCAGATATAGCCGCGTCGCCGCTCTAAGGCGTAAGTGATGTTGCAGATCTTTTGGCTATCAATGGCAAAACCCTGGTTCTCAGCAAGCAACTTTAGCCGTAATGGCGGAATGTCGTCATTTGAGGATTGAATCTCGTAACAGTGGTCATGGACCATGAACGTATAGGAATCGATTGGCGTGTTTACCGGATCTTCGTGTCCGCGAATATTCAACGCTGGCCGCAGCCGCAATTTCGCCTTTCCGGAGCCGTTAGTGATTCGATAGTTTGTGAAAGATGTGTTCTGGCGGTGTGCCAAGAAGACGCGCTTTTCAAGCGTTAGTCCATCTACTTCAAACGTCCATACCGGCAGTCCCGCATCCAGCCGGAAATTAGTCAAATGAGGTGAGCCGGCAAACGTCGAATCTTCCGTATTCAGTCCGTTCAGGGAAATGACGCAACCGTCCGGAAACAGCATCTCTTCGAGCACGCTGTTCAGCATCATGGTGCGGCCAAAAGGCGAGCGCAGCGCCGAAATCAATGAGCCGTGAAAGACGCGTGTAGGTGTTCCGCCTGCTGTGCCGCATGCGTAGCCGCCTAAGCCATTTGTAACCAGCCACTCGGTTTCGAGTAATCGGTGCGAATCTTCGGCGCTAAGAGGCTTGTTCGCTGTGTGGTTAAAAATATTATTCATTGCGATTTAGTAAGTCAGCATCGCAGCACTTCTACTTGTGGCGCCTCACCGGATGTAGAAGCACAGCGGCTTGTCCCGGAATTCTCCAATTCTCTTTAGTATCGAGCGCAGCCGTCCCGCAGCCCCCATATTGGGCGTCGTCCGACGACCATAATTTTTCCCACATCATTCCTTCTGGCGGTCCCAGGAGTGGCTCCGGAGAAGGATCATATTTCGTCTCAACGCCTAAGTTGACAACCAGCAACCGGTCATTGCCGAATCCGGGTGAAAAAAAGCGTAAAACAAAACAGTTTGATGAGAGCACGGCGCCGTCGATTCCATCCGCTCCCTGCCGGGAAATAACTGGATCTTCCTTTCGGATGCGAAGTAAGTTGCGGTGCAGCGCATAGGCCTCCCGATGTGAGGCCACTTCGTCATGATTGAGTCGCGACTTCTCGAACGTCTCCAGCGCACCCGGATTATGGAAACATTTCTGAACGTCCGGCATGCTGTAAGACCGCCACTGCTGCAGGAACTCCACGCGGCCTTTCGCAACTGCTTTCGCCAGATCGGGTTTGTGGTCGGCAAAAAAAAGAAAATCGCTCGAAGCCGCGAACTCCTGGCCCTGGAAAAGCATGGGCGTTCCCGGCATTAACAGAGTCAATGCCGTTAGTGCTTTATAAAGTCCCGGCGAGCTGAGTTGATGGACTCGCTGGCCGCGCGCCGAATTCGCGATCTGATCGTGGTTCTCAATGAAATTCACCATTGACCAGCGGGGCAGGCCTAGTGTCGATGTGCCGCGGCGCTTTTTCTGCCACGAGTAGTGCTGGCCTTGGAATAAATAACCGTACTTAGCCGCGGATACAAATTCTTGCGCCGTACCGCGATAATCCGAGTAATAGGCATCTGCCTTCGCGGTCAAAGCGACATGCGCGGAGTGATGATAATCGTCGTTCCACAGCGCATCCAACCCGTAACCACCTTCGCTTACGGGCCGTATCAGGCGCGTCTCCTGCGGCTCGTTTTCGCCGATCAGCACAATGGAACGCTCTCCCGCTGCCTGCCGCGCGGCTTCGGTGATTTCAGCCAGGATGTGGTGATCGGAATCGTCGTGAATGTCTTGCGTCGCGTCGAGTCGCAATCCGTCGAGATGGAATTCGCGGATCCAATAGGCGGCGTTCTCGCGAAAAAAATCGCGCACGGGCCCGGAATGCGGTCCGTCGAAATTGATCGCCTTCCCCCAGTCTGTATTGTGCTTTTCGCTGAAATAGAATGGCGAGAACTTGGAAAAATAGTTGCCATCTGGTCCTATATGGTTGTAAACAACGTCGAGAATCACTCCAATTTCCAGCGAGTGCGCTCGATCTACGAAGGCGCGCATATCATCGGGCCTTCCATACAGGCCGGCAGGAGCATATGGCTGCACGCCGTCATAACCCCAGCCGAATCGTCCGGGAAAGTCGGCGACCGGCATGATCTCAATCAGCGTGATGCCCGTGTCGCGCAGATATTTCAACTTCTCCGCTGCGGAATTCCAACTCCCTCCCTCAGTGAACGTCCCCAAATGCAGTTCGTAGAGAACTTGACCGGGCAAGGTAAGGCCGCGCCAATTTGAATCGGTCCACCGAAAAGTTGCTGGGTCGATTACTTCGGAAAAACTATGTGGACCGTGAGATTGAAATCGTGCCCCAGGGTCCGGATAGGCTTCGCCATTATCCAACTGAAACTTATAAAGAGCACCCGCGGTTACGCTCGCAGTTGCCGAAAAATATCCTTCGGCATCACGATTCATCGGAACAGCATCAGGTCCGTGATCAAAAACGACATTCACGGATTTTTTTTCGGGTGCCCACACCCGGAAGCGCGCGCCATTGCCGCCGCCGAGCACCGTTGCCCCAGGTCCGGCGCTCTCCTGTTCGGAACTGTCCGAGGTAGTTGCTACCGTTGAATTACTATCCACTACTAAAAGATAGACAACGGAGCGGCTCTCCAATTTCGCGTTGGGTTAGCGCATCCGATCTTGATTAGGGAGTTTTCATGTAACGAACTGTAGTACAGGGACTCGCACGCTACAATAGCGTGTTCATGCCACAATTGCTCGCCGGAAAGACAGCGCTTGTGTTGGGCGTCGCGAATCGGTGGAGCATTGCTTACGCAATTTCGTCGGCATTCGTGCGCGAAGGCGCTTCGCTAGTTCTCACGTACCAAGGCGAACGGCAACGTCAGACCGTAGAAGAATTGGGCGCGGAACTGAAGGCGGCGAAGATCCTGAACTGCGATGTGACCAAACCTGCGGAACTCGACGGGCTTGTTGCTGAATTGCGTAACTTACCGGGCTCCCTCAATGCAGTAGTTCACAGCATCGCATTCGCAAATAAAGAAGATCTGAGCCGGCCGTTTTTAGAAACCAGCCGCGATGGTTTTCTGCTTGCGCAAGAAGTTAGCGCGTTTTCCTTAGTATCCGTTGCCCGCGCGGTCGCTCCGTTGATGACCAGCGGCGGGTCGCTAACTACGCTGACTTACTTGGGTTCCACTCGCGTGGTCCAAAACTATAACGTAATGGGTGTCGCCAAAGCTTCTCTTGAAGCATCGGTTCGATATCTGGCTAGTGACTTAGGCAAACACAACATCCGCGTGAACGCGATTTCAGCCGGGCCCATCAAGACCGCCTCGGCGCGCGGGATCAAAGACTTTTCGAAAGTTTTGGACAACGTTGCATCGCTTGCTCCCTTACGTCGCAACACCGAGCCAGCGGAAGTCGCGGACACGGCCGTTTTTCTAGCGAGCGATTTGGGCCGTGGAGTTACTGGAAACGTAGTATTTGTCGATGCCGGATTTCAAACTATCGGCATAGGTCTGGGCGAGTGAAGTTGATTGAGGCGCTAACGGGTTGGTGGGTGCCTAACGTTTCTTTCCATCGCGCGTCTCCATTGACAGGTATTTTCTGGCTTCACTATCCTATATATTTCAAGCGCAGCAAAGCGGCTCGGCGAAACTGGCCTGCCGTCTTATCTGTGTTTGGCATTCCGGCTCGACGCGCCGAATCGCATCAGGCAGATTTCAATGCCGCTGTGCGCACCCGGAGCTTTGAGTCGCGTTTTCTCTGCTAAACAATATGATTCAGGTTGAAGGTCTCACCAAGAAATACGCGCGTCATGTCGCCGTCAATGATATTTCGTTTTCGGTAGAGAAAGGCGACATTGTCGGTTTTCTCGGACCTAACGGTGCAGGCAAAACAACAACAATGCGCATTCTCACCTGCTTCATGCCTCCCACGGCGGGGCGGGCGAATGTCGCGGGCTTTGACGTTTTCGAGCAGCCGTTCGAAGTGAAGAAGCGCATCGGTTACTTGCCCGAGGCTCCCCCGTTATACCCGGAAATGAACGTCCGTGACTATCTCACATTCGTCGCGCGCCTGAAAAACGTCCCTGCCGCCGAACTGAAAAACCGCACGGAGCAGGTGATGGAACGCTGTTCGGTTGCCGACGTGAAGGACAAGCTCATTTCAAAACTTTCGAAAGGCTATCGGCAGCGCGTCGGTCTTGCGCAGGCAATCATTCATAACCCGGATGTTTTGATTTTGGACGAGCCGACCTCCGGCCTAGACCCTAAACAGATCACCGAAACGCGCGACCTGATTCAGGGCCTCTCCGGTGAACACACCATCATTTTGAGCACACACATTCTTCCCGAAGTGGAAGCGGTGTGCAGAAAAGTAATCATTATCAACAAAGGCCGGCTAGTCGCTACGGATTCAGTTGAAAATCTGAAGAGCCGCGCCGGCGTAGGCAATGCCGTACAGATTCAAGTGGAGACAGGCGGACAAGCCGACGTCATCGCCGTGCATCAAAAGCTCGAACAGGTGCAGGGAGTCAAGAAGGTGCTCGATCGAAGCACCACCGGCGAGCACTATGTGTTCGAAGTCGAGAGTTTGCCCGGACACAATGCACGTGCCGATTTGGCGCGCGCCGTTGTGCATGCCGGGTGGAATTTGCTTGAACTGAAGTCTCCCTACACGTTGGAAGAAGTCTACCTTTCGCTCACAGGCGGCCCCGCGGAAGAGAACGCGGCGGTCCCGGCAGGAGTTGTCCAGTGAGGAATATTTGGACTATTTGCAGGCGCGAGCTGTATTCGTATTTCGTTTCTCCAATTGCTTGGGTGCTTTTGACTATCTTCGCGTTGCTCAGCGGAGTTTTTACCTACGATATGGCGGGGCTCTTTGTGCGGGCTGGGTTCGAAAGTCAGATGCAAGGCCAATCGTTCCCGATGAATATTAATGAGCAAGTGCTTGCGCCTCTGCTCTCTAACATTTCCGTCATCGGTTTATTTCTCATTCCCTTGATTTCGATGCGGCTGTTCGCGGAAGAAAAGCGGCAGATGACTATCGAGTTACTAGTTACCTCGCCTATCCACGACACCGAGATTGTGATCGGCAAGTGGCTTTCGGCCGTTCTGATGTATGGCGCGCTTCTCGTCGTGCTGCTCGCAGACGTGGCATTTTTATTTATCTATGGAAATCCGGACTGGAAGCCGTTTCTGACCGGGTTCCTCGGGGTGCTTTTGCAGGGCGCCTGCATTCTGGCGCTGGGAACCTTCATCTCGACCTTAACTAAAAACCAGATTGTGGCCGGTGCTATCGGGTTCGCCCTGGCGCTGCTGTTATGGATTCTTAGTTGGAGCACATCGTTCGGAAGCTCTCCAACGGTGCAAGTGCTCAACTATCTTTCAATCATCAGTCATCAAGACACTTTCACGCGCGGCGTGATCGACAGCAAAGACGTGATTTATTACCTGTCAATGATTTTCCTCGGACTTTTTTTGACGACCCGATCACTTGAGTCGTTGCGGTGGAGGGCGTAAGTGGCTGACTCAACTGCAAACAATCAAAAGTCTCTGCCAGTAAATCGCAAAGACACGGTGGCCGCGCGCCAAGCACGTTTCGGCGCCACCTCCGGCCTCTACACGATCGTCGTGATTGCGGTGCTTGTGCTGATCAATTGGCTGGCGCAGATGCCGCGCTTCAACAAGACATTTGACACTACCAGCAACAAACGCTATACGCTTTCCGACGAGACAAAGAAAGTCGTCGCCAATCTGAAGTCAGACGCCACAATCACTTACTTCGACCGCGCCAGCGGCTTCAATCAGGCGAAAGCCATGTTGGATCGCTATACCAATCTTTCGCCGAAAATCCATGTGCGCTATGTCGATGTTCAGAAAGAACCCACCATCGCCCGTGCCTTCGGTGTTCGCACGGCGGGAACCGCCTACGTCGATATTGGACAGCGCCGTGAAGAGGCAAAATCCGTTACTGAAGAAGGGTTGACAGGCGCATTTCTTAAAGACCTTAAGGGCGTGCGAAAAGTCTGCGTGGTGAGTGGCAGCGGGGAACATTCGCTCGATGACACCGATAGCACCGGGCTGTCGCAATTCAAGACGCTGCTCGAACGCGATAATTATCAACCGCAAGCAGTTACATTGGTCGATAAAACAGCCGTGCCGTCTGACTGCACTGTCTTGTTAGTCGCAGGACCTAAAAATGACTACACGCCTAACGAAGTAACAGCCATCAAAACTTACGTACAGAATGGCGGGCGTGCCATGATTCTGCTTGATCCGCCGCTCAATTTTCAGCGTGAGCACATTGCCGACAATGCCGGCCTGAGCGACTTGGTTCAGAGCTGGGGGGTAACCGGAGACAAGGATCTGGTATTGGAAGAAAATCCAATGGCCCAGCTCTTCGGCTTCGGTCCTGAGATTCCGCTTGTCAGCAATTATGAATCTCAACCCATCGTCAGCGATTTGAAAAATACGTTTACAGGCTTCCCGATACCCAGATCGCTCGAAGTCAAGAATGGCGATCACACGACGGTTGACAAATTGTTCTCGACAACCGACCGTGCTGTAGCCGTCACGAACCTGAACAGCAGCGAAGTGAATCCGTCGGATCCGAACAACAAGAAAGGCCCATTTGTGCTGGGCGCGGCCGGAACTTACAACACCGGAAACGCAAAAAATCCTGGCCGTTTCGTTGTGATCGGAAGTTCTGGCTTCTTGACCAATGGCATGATTGGTTTTCAAGCCAATCGCGATCTGGCGTTGAATGCTGTCAATTGGCTCTCTTCGGATGAGGATTTGATCTCGATTCGTCCGAAAGAAGCGGAAGACCGGCGGCTGAACGTAACGCAGCGGCAGATGAACGGGTTCTTCTACGCGGATGTCATCGCGATTCCGATCCTCCTGATAATCGGAGGCATCGTAATCTTCGCCAAACGGAGATAGCTGCAAATGAAACCGCGAAATCTGGTGATAGCAGCGGTTGTCCTCGCTGCTCTCAGCGGCCTTGTCTACTGGACCAAAAAACATCCGCAATCCGCGGAATCAACCAGCACCACCGCGCCCAGTCCCACGCTGGCCGCCATTCCTGACGCCCAGATTCAGGAGATCGACCTGAAAAAGAAGGACGGTTCGACACTGTCGCTCCAAAGGCAAAATGGCAAATGGGCAATTACAAGTCCGGAAAAGGTTGCCACTGATCAGGATGCGGCCGCCAGCGTCGCTTCCGCTTTGAGTTCGATCACCGCCGACAGCGTTGTGGAAGACAAACCGTCAGACCTGGCGAAGTTCGGTCTGAAAGATCCTAGCTTGACGGTGACGGTTCACGAAAAAGATGGCAAAACGCAGGATATTCTCTTCGGCGACGACGTACCCACCGGCTCGTCCGTATACGCTCGCGTGAACACGAGCCCGAAGGTCTACACCGTCTTTTCCTCGACAAAATCTTCGTTTGATAAAAGCTTGAATGACCTGCGCGACAAACGGCTGTTAACCTTCGATTCGAACCAATTAACCAGCATCGACATCTCGGGCAAAACGAATATCGAGTTCGGCAAAAACAACCAGAATGAGTGGCAGATTGTGAAGCCGCAGCCGTATCGCGCCGACAACTTCCAAGTAGAGGAATTACTTCGTAAGTTGACGGACGCGAAGATGGATCTCTCGGGTACCGCCGACGACCTCAAGAAAACGGACGCGGCGTACGCATCCGGCCAGCCGGTCGCCGTCGCCAAGGTGACCGATGCTTCCGGAACCCAAACACTCGACGTCCGCAAGAACAAGGACGACTACTATGCAAAGAGCAGCGTTGTAAAGGGTGCCTACAAAATCTCGTCCGATCTCGGAAAGGAGCTGGAAAAACCGCTCGACGACTTCCGCAACAAGAAGATCTTCGATTTCGGATTCAGCGATCCCAATAAGATCGATGTAAAGCAAGGCGCTTCAGAAAAGCTCTACACGCGTTCGGGCTCGGACTGGAAGCTAAACGGTAAGACCATGGACTCTGGGCAGGTTCAGGCCTTTATCGACAAATTGCGCGACTTGTCTTCCACCAAGTTTGTGACCCAAGGCTTTACCGTTCCCGCTGCCGCGATTACAGTGACATCCAATGACGGCAAGCGCGTGGAAGAAGCCGAGTTCGCGAAGACAAACGATGGTTACATCGCTCGCCATGGTAATGAGCCTGCACTTTATCAGTTAGATGCGAAAGCCGTGAACGATATGCTGGATGCAAGTAGCGCAATTAAACCTGCGTCGGCCTCGGCAAAGAAGTAGCATTGGACGAGGCTTTGGCAGCCTGAACGAAGCCTCTTCATGTCTGCTCTCAACACAGATCTCTATCAACTGACTATGGCGGCGGGCTATTTCGCCGCGGCAAAAACGAACGAGATCGCCACCTTCGAAATCACCGTTCGGCGCCTTCCGGATAACCGCAACTTTCTAATTGCCGCCGGGCTACAGCAGGCAGTGGAATATCTGCTGAATCTCAAATTCCAGAAAGATGAGATCGACTATCTACGAGCGCTCCCTCAGTTTGCAAAAGCGCCTCCCGAGTTTTTCAATTTTCTTCTCAAGCTCCGCTTCAAAGGCGAGTTGTCCGCCGTTCCCGAAGGCACAGCTATTTTCCCCAACGAGCCGCTAGCCATTCTTCGCGCCCCGCTCATAGAAGCTCAGATCGTTGAGACATATCTGCTCTCGACGTTTGCATTTCAAACGCTGATTGCTTCAAAGGCTGTCCGTTGCGTGCTAGCCACGCAAGGCCGTCCGGTTGTCGAGTTCGGTAGCCGTCGCGCCCACGGACCGGATGCGGGCATTCTGGCCGGACGCGCCGCTTATCTCGCTGGCTGTCTCGGAACCAGCAACGCCGAGGCGGGCAGGCGTTTCGGCATTCCAGTGTTCGGCACCGCCGCGCACGCCTGGACCATGGCATTCCCAAGCGAGGAAGAATCGTTTCGCGTTCTACAACAACTGCTTGGCAATTCGACTGTTTTTCTCGTTGACACTTACGACACCCTGGAGGGCACCCAACTAGCGACACAACTGGGCCGGCCGATGTGGGGTGTTCGCCTGGACAGTGGCGATCTGGTTGCGCTCTCGCGAAAAGTGCGCCGCATTCTCGATGACGCAGGTCTGAAGGACGCCAAGATCTTCGTGACCAACGATCTGAACGAGTACAAAGTGGCTGAGATGGTGGCCGCGGGCGCACCCATCGACGCCTTTGGAATCGGCACGCAACTCGCGACGTCATTTGATGCCCCCGCACTTTCAGCCGTCTACAAGATGGTGGAGCTCCGTCGGAATGGCGAGGTTCATTACACCGCTAAATTCAGCGACGAAAAAAAGACTCTGCCTGGCGCAAAACAAATCTATCGCTTCAAAGATCATGATGTCATCGCGCTCTCAAGTGAGTGCAATATCGATTTCGCCGGAGCGGAACCCTTGCTGCGCCCCGTGATTAACGCGGGTGAAATTGTAGAGCCGCTACCGTCGCTCGATCGAGCACGGTCGAGAGCCGCAGCCGCGATTGCTGCGTTGCCCTCGCCGCTGCGATCGCTGGATACAGCGGAACCATATCGCGTCGATGTGAGCCCTCACTTGGTTGACTTGGCGCAAAGTATTCGCAACGACCTGCAACTTGCACGTCTGTGACCTCGCATAATCGAAGTGTGAAGACAGTATTTTTCGACGTCGACACGCAACTTGATTTTTTGTATCCCGCCGGTGCCTTATATGTGCCCGGAGCGGAAGGGATCGTGGCTGCGCTGGCACGTTTGACTCGATTTGCGGAAATTAAGCACTTTCAGATCGTATCTACAACCGACGCCCATGCGGAAGACGATCTGGAATTCAAACATTGGAAGCCGCACTGTGTGGCGGGAACCGTCGGTCAACAAAAGCCTGCGGCGACAAAATTGGCGAATGGGGTCGTTCTCAACGAGGCGATCGATGTTTCTGCACCGCAGATCATTGTCGAAAAGCAGACTTTAGATGCGTTTTCAGATCCTAAGCTCAGACCGTTATTGACGGCGTTGGAGGCAAAACGCTATATCGTTTACGGTGTCGTTACGGAAATCTGTGTCCGCTTTGCGGCTCTAGGCCTGCTAGAAACAGGTGCGCAAGTCGAACTGGTTACTGACGCGGTCCAAAGCCTCAACGCCTTAGATGAACGTGGCTTCATCAGCCAATTCCAGGCGCGCGGCGGGATTCTAACTACAACGTCCGCCGTCGTTAGCGAGTAAAGGTCACGACATGCTGTCCCGCGGGCAGCAGAATGGATTCGTGGTCTACACCCGACGCCGGTCTGACTATCGGCATCCCATCCACTTCAATTTTGGAAACGGCAGATGCCAGCGTTGCTACAGCGCGGCTCCGGCTTTCGTACGCAATCTCCACCTCAGAGCCGCTCGTCATTGCAGAGCGAATGTCGCCATTGAAATCGCTGATTTGAAGCCCCGGCTTCGTACTGGCCGCGCTCAAAATATGTTTGCCTGCGGGAGCTAGAACAAACCTCGCGTTTTGTAACGGCCAGAGCTTGCCGTCGATTTCAACTGGTCCGCTCCAGGCGACCCTTGTTGGTTCCGGTGCATTCGTCGCAATCTGATCTGGTGAGATTGTGTTCTCGGTAGCAGTTGTCGCCGCGGCTGGCAGCAGCGACAGGTCCTGCTTTTCGAGCGAATTCTCGAAGTATAGCGCTACACGGCCGAATGACGCCGCCGCCTGGTGAACTAGTTCGAGTAGCTCTATACCCGTCTGCTTTTTGGTTGGGTAGACATCCTGATAGCGCTCGACAACGTTGATATCCACCGCAATCTGCTTGTCATTTGGAGCAAGCTCGCGGTACTTTTGCGCCAGCTTCGAATAGCGCTCCGGTCCTAAACTCCACAGCGTGGCCGGATCTTCAACCAGCAGTGTGCTGTGGCGTGCCTGAATCAAAGGCAAGCTGCGCGCCACGTCGGCGCCCAAAGCATCCCGAATGCCTGGTTCAAAGCGATCGTCGATGTGCGTCAGGACCACATCCAGATACGGCTTCGATTTTTTTAAACGATCGATCACGTCCAGCCAGTCTGCCTGCATTTTGGAGGCGAGCTGCGCCCGGTAATCCAGAAATTTCCGCAGAGCATTCGCATTCTTAGAGTAGGGAGACGACGCCTCGAACAAAAGCTTGGGGTCGAAACCGCCGGCTCGCTGAAAATCCGCTCGCACATCGTCGTTCATCGGAGTAAAACGCGCCGGGTTCGATGCGCCTTCAAGTGACTCGAAATACAACTCCGCCACGTTCACGCCGTCCCAATCGAATTGACGAAGCAATTCGCCGATTTCCTTTTCAACTTCGCGATGGCACGCCGGATTCTGCAGATTCATCAGTTTGCGCCAGTCAAGTTGGGCATCCTGCCCCATCGCCGTCTTCTCGCGCCAGGCTGGATGATCTGCCCAAAACTGTTCACTGACGTGGGGCAGCTCCAGCCATGCGTACACCAGAATTGCGTTACGATGGCACGCGGCAATCAGGTTTTTCAGATACTCATCCCGGCCTGCGTCCGGCTCGACATTATGCCAGGCGGCGACATGTAAAACACCGACGCCGGCCTGTCTCCAGCGCTTTGCCAGATAATCGACGTCCGCGCGTATGCGGTACGAAGAATCGAAGAATGCCCAAAGATTGGTGGCGCGCAACGGAAAATCCAGCCCCAAATCTCCCAGCGCCTGCAACAGGTAGGGATACCTTTCAAAGCCGTCATCGCCCGGTGTGGTCGCAAGCCACAGAATTGCTCCCGCGCCGGTCTTCCTGCCCGCAAGCACGGGCATATCTTTCCACTTTTCTTTTGCGAAAACCGTCCAGCTTTCCGTCAACGTGAAATCCGGCACCGTGATGGGTTGCTCCCAAATAATCTGCATTTTGGGCCCGTGTACGTCACAGATTTGTCGTACGGTCACGCTGTCTTTTTTGAGCGATATGCCTAGCTTTTCAGCCGCGGTTCCGAATCCCTCCACAATCACGATGTGGTGCTGCGCCAACGCTTCAATGTTCTGTGTAGTGCCTCCACTAACAACATCGACGGTGGGTGTCCCGCTGTTGATTTGCGTCAGCCCTACGGCATTCAGTAGTTTCTTCCATGGCGCGGAAGCGGGTCCATTAACGGCAAATGTGTGAGCTTCCGCAAGGCCGGAAAACATCGTCAACGCGGCGCAAATCCACAATAGTTTATTGGTCATTTCGTCACCGCATACCAGAACGCTACCCGGATGTCGTTGTAGTTGGGGCCTCGCGGATTGTAGAGATTGTTCGTGTAGACTCCGCGCAAAAAGTCGGTGGAGAAGTACACATTTTTCGGCATCCAATGCAAACGCATCTTTATCCCCGGCCCAAATTCAATTGTGTTCGCCCAATACTGGTTCTGCGAATCGCGGACATAATTGGCGTTGAAAAGAAATTGGAAGTTTTCCTTTCCCAACTGAAACGTCCGCCCTGCGCGATGTTGCGAATAAAACAGCCAATCTTTCTGAAAGCGGCTCACATAGACCGCGTCGTTCACCGTCTCGTAAAACAGCCCTCCGGTTTGACTTCCCAACAACTGCCCGAAACCTTTGGTGTAGTTAACTCCGCCGCGATAATCTGGGATCGCGGTGCCTATGTCGTGACGGTCCGGCAGGTACTTCACCGCTTCGCCCGCTTCGGCCCAACCCATAAAGTGATGCCACGTTCGCGTGTTCACTCCCGCGCCAAAGATAAAGGAACTTTCTGACAAATACTGTGCGGCGACAACATGTTCTGGCAGGCTGCTCTTCACATCGCCGATAAAGCGCGTAGATAAATAAAAAGAAAACAGCTTATTAACCGAATCCCAGGGCAGGGGAAAGGTGTGCTTTATCTGTCCATAGGTAAACAAATCGTTCCAGCGCGAAGAGTACATCGGCAGTGTCCAGATTGTGGTCTGCGGTCCGGTTTCTCCCGTCAGGTTGCGATAGGCCTTGGTTGCCTGTGTAGCAATATCGGGGTCGTCAGCGTGCCGCGCCGCCTTGAACCACGGGATTGCGTCGGGATCGTCCTTCGCCAGGTTATATGCCCAGCCCAGATCCAGCATGGTTTGCGCGTCCGCCGGATCTTGTTCATGCGCCTGGCGCAAGTATTTGATCGCGTCTTTCGAATATCCCAACGCAAGGCTCTTCTTGCCCATTGATTTGGCATCGACAGCCCCCGGCTGAGCTTGCGTAGCCGTCGGACTGGCGCTATTTACGCGTCTTGTGAACCCGTGTAATGTATCGAGTTCTTCCTGTATTGCGGTATCGTTCGGGTTCACCTTCAAAGCGTCTTCAAACTGCTGAATCGCCTCCGCCTTTTGATTCATTGCCAGATACAGGTACGCTAGTTCCCGCCGCAATGCTAAGTTCTGCGGATCGATGTGAATCGCATTCACAAATTCGTACGGATACGGATACCGCGTGCCCATTTTCTCCAGCGCCTGTTCAGCAGTGCGGGAATCGATCGAACGCGAAGCGGCCAGCAGTGCCGCATGTGCGTCTTCACTGCGGTCCAACTGAGCCCACACGCGCGCCAGAATCAGCAGCAGCTCTCCCAGCTGTGGCTTCAATTTACGGCAAATTTCGTACTGCTCGGCCGCAAGCGGCAATTCATCCCTTAATTCCGCCAATTGGGCCAGCTCCCAATGCGCCGAAAACATCGGCAGCTCATCCGGATGGGCCGCCCGTGCCAGAGCATCCTTCCAACGCGCGATCCCCTCAGCCAGCGGGCGATCTATATTTTGAAATGCTTGCTCAGCAGTAGCGCGCGTAGCTGCATTTGAGCTCTTCCGTAGCCGGTCAAAAGTTCTTCGCGCCTCGATCGGCTGTTTCGTCTCATACGCCAGAAATGCGTATTCGAGCGCTGCCGTATCGTCTTCGGAATTCAGTTTTGCCGCCGCCGCGAATTCATCGCGGGCATCGGCGTTCTCGCCGGTTTTGAGCAGCGTATAGGCCAAATCTTTGTGTACCGCCGCGTTCGACGGCTGTTGCGCCAGTCCTTTACGAAACAGATCAATCGCCGTGTCGTAGTCTTTGTGTGCCCGCGCCGCGTACGCGCGGGTCAGTTCGTCCGTTCCCGGCGTCTGCGCCAGGGCACTCGCAACAGAGACCAACGCGCCTAGCCCGATCGCGACCATTGCTCGAAACCGCATCAATTGCGTCACCACCTGCTGTTCAATAGTTCCTACAGCCTGCGCTGAATCTCATTCAAGCTGCTTGGTAACAACTTTTCCCCGTTAAGATAGTGTTTTCATGGCTCGTTTCCCGGGTGTCGATTATCTGCAATTTGACTCGCTTTTGACCGAACAGGAGCTGCTGGTTCGCCAGACGGCCCGCCAATTCGTCGACGACCGCGTCCTGCCGGTCATCCGCGACGCGTTTAACAAGGCTGAATTCCCAAAACAGCTCATCCCTGAGATGGCCCAATTGGGTTTTCTGGGGGCGAACCTGGAAGGCTACGGTTGCGCCGGCATGAACAACATCGAATATGGATTGATCATGCAGGAACTGGAGCGCGGCGATTCGGGTCTGCGCAGCTTCGTCAGCGTGCAAGGCGCATTGGTGATGTACCCGATTCATGCCTACGGATCCGACGCCCAAAAAGAGCAATGGCTGCCAAAGCTTCAGTCCGGCAACGCAATCGGGTGTTTTGGACTGACTGAGCCGCAGTTTGGCTCAAATCCATCCGGCATGTTGACGACAGCCGAAAAACGCGGCGATCAATGGGTCCTTAATGGCGAAAAGACATGGATCACCAACGGCTCCGTTGCCGATATCGCGGTTGTTTGGGCACGGACCAGCGACGGTATCCGCGGCTTCCTGGTGGAAAAAGGCACAAAGGGATTTAGCGCCGGCGATTTGCATGGCAAGCTCTCCATGCGGGCTTCCGTGACATCGAGCCTGCATTTTGCCGATTGTGTAATTCCGGCCGAAAATCAACTGCCGTGCGCCAAGGGTTTAAAAGCCGCACTAAGTTGTCTTTCGCAGGCGCGATTTGGCATCGGTTGGGGAGTGATCGGGGCCGCCATGGATTGCTATGAGACGGCGCGCAGCTACAGCATCGCTCGTAAGCAGTTTGATGATAGGCCGTTAGCAAGCCATCAACTGGTGCAAGAAAAACTCGCCTGGATGATTACCGAAATCACCAAAGCGCAGTTTCTCGCGTACCAGGTCGCCCGTTTGAAAGATGCCGGCAAGATAGACCCTGCTCACATTTCCATGCTGAAGCGCAATAATGTCGCGATCGCCCTCGAATGTGCCCGCCTCAGCCGCGACCTGCTGGGGGCCAACGGCATCATGGATGAATATCCCATCATGCGGCACATGTGCAACTTGGAGACCGTAAAGACTTATGAAGGTACCGATCACATCCACACTCTTGTGATCGGCGAGCGTGTTACCGGCGTCCCGGCCTATCGGTAGCGTCCCGTTCCGCCAACCGCCGTTCCATTTCGGCGTGCAAAACAGACACACCCGGGTCTCGCTGCAATGCGCCCGAATAGCGCTTCCAAAACCCATTCTCTTCGCGTGAAGGCGAAAGTAGCGCGCGCATATCGTCAATGAGTTGTTCGAAATCGCGTGCCGTCGAAGGCGGGTTCTTGGCGGCAAGTGCTTCGTCAATCTGCACAATTAACGTGGTCACTGGACGCAGCCACGCGAATCGCGGGTCGTTGATCAATAACTGCAGAAAGGCTCCCGGCGACGCGATAGGCCCGTGGACCAGTTCGTAAGACGTCCGTTCAGAATCGAGAAGCGCTTTGTGCAGCATAAGCAGCTTCTCTCTAAGTTCGCTGAGCCGTTGTCGGGCATCGTCAGATGCCGCTCGGGGTAACTCCATTCATCTCCAGAGTAACGCCCGGCGAACGCAAACGGGGCTCCTGGAGCGCATGTCACTTGGCAGCGCTGTAACCGTGGAGTTCGGGACCAATCACATTAGAAAATTCATAGTTGTTGCGATGGTCTGCGTCGATGGTCCAGAACATAGCTCCAATCATGCCGCTGTATCCGCTGCGTTGAATCATGCGATAGCTCGTCCCGGCTGGTCTCTTGCCTACGATGATGTAATCCATTGCTCGCTTGACAACGTCGGGAGTTGTTTCCCCAACAAGAAATCCGACTGCCACCTTATTGGGCGCCAGCGGTGAAAAGAAGTGTTTGGGGTCACCGCCGACGTTAAATCCGCGCAGCACAAGTTCCGTCATTGCCGCGTGGTAGTCTACTGATCCGGCTTGATAAATCTCGCCATCCAAACTTTCCAGAGGCGGCGTGTTGTAGTCCTGCACATCCATAAACGAAAGAATGTCGCGGATGCCATAGGCAATTGGCAAGTAAGAGCCAAACTGGCCGCCGTAGGTGCGGTATCCGGCCGGAATCTGAGTGCCCTCTGGCACCAGACTAATCATGAAGTTCGGTCCGAAGTGATGTCGCAACTGCCGCATTCCGGCAATAAGATTCACGATGGACGGCGTAGTTGGGTGCTTGAAATCGGAGTCTCCCGCGTCAATGACCAGAGATGGCGATTCGAAATCAATGTCGATTCCATCAAAGCCATACTGTTCAATGATGTGAGTAACGCTGGAAACGAAGTTCGGGATGCTCTTGGGATTGGCAAGATTGAAGTACCGGCCCCCGCCTCCCAGCGAGATCATCACCTTTCTACCCTGCGTTTTCAAATAGGCGACGTCGGCCTTAAATTGCTCGGGATCTAATCCTTGCGGTAAGCGAAACTGCAACGTTCCCTCGGCGGCATTTTTATCCGGCGTCGCGAAAGCAACGATCACGACATCCCACTGTGGAGAGATCTCTTTCGCGGGAAGGGCAAAACCCGTCGATCCGTAACCCGCCCAGTAGCCGATCAGCTCATGCCCATTGGGCGCATTAGTTCGCGGTGCGGCTTCAGTTGTTGGGTGCGGACTGACCGCGGCGCCGCTCGCCGGAGGTCTGTTCCGCACGGGACATGGCTTGGCAGGCTCGCTAAGCGCCTGTGCATCGGGAAAGCTATTTGCTGTTCCCAGATCTTGCGCATCTCCCAAATACCAGCGCAACAACGCGACATTCTGAATGTGATACGCCGCGCTTTCTGACCCGGCGACAAACGCCTTCGATTTTGGAACGTTGTTCTTGTGATTGTTATCGGTGGGTTCCAGCAGAAAATAAGCCGAACCGGCGCGCGTGCCGCCGCAGCGGGCCTGTTCTCCGGAATCACCTGAAATAGGCGGCATCCACGGAGGGAAACGATTCCCTGGTGTCTTATCGCCTGCTTGACGAATCAGCGGATCATGCAAGGGATCATTGATGAATTCGGCAAGCTGCTGAGTAAGCGGCTGGATGTCCCGATCTTCAACTAGAGCAGGCGCGCGGTCCAAGTAAGATGCCAGAACAAAGGAATCTCCCGTTGCCGAGTCGACACCATGTGTACCCCATGAGCAGCAAATGGTTGCGTCCCCTTCGGTGTAAAAGGTTGCATTACGCGTGACCGCAATTACCAGCTTGTCTGCGTGCGTTCCGACTTGCTTGAACACTTCGCGTTGCACATACTCAACGTCGGCAACCGCGAGCGCGCCTCCGGTTTTTCGCGACGTGAGAAGGTAGCCATCTGCCGCCGGAATCTCAATGCTGACGGTTTTCATCACCTTTGGTTTGCCGAAAAGCGTGTGCCAGCCGTCTGCTGCCTTGGGAAAGGTTGCGCGCAGCATCGCATCTGCGAATTGCGTTTTGTCTCCCGCCGGAAAAGCAAATGGGGAAAATATCGGCGACCGAAGCAATGGGCCGATGTCGGGCGTAGCATCCAGTTTTCCCGCCGCTCCTGACCATCTTGCAGATTCAAACGAGAGCGAAACAGGAACCAGAAGAGTCGAAATAGTGGTCGTGTTGCCTTGCGACGGGTCTCCTCCAAGCAGACGATAAGTACTGTTGCCGCTGACGTATTGAAACGTCGATACGGTACCATGCGCAGCCGCGAAGGGCAGTAGCTGAATCACCAGGAAGAGCGACAGAATGGCTTTGATTCGCATACTGATCAGCGAAGCTTCGCTGCTCCGCTCAATACTTTTTTCGCCGTCTCCGCGCCAAAAACCGGCAGCGAAGCGTCGGTAATCAGTCCGATTTGTTTTAATACGGAGGCTTGATCCCAATAAATATGCTCGTGGGCCAGCTTGCCATCGCGAAAGCGCACAACAACAACCAGCGGAACCTCTACAAATTTCCTTGTGGGTGGCACGCCGGGCAACATCCAGGGCATCTCTTCCGTGTGCGTAAAAGAAAATATGAGTTCATCGACCAGTTGGTCGGTGCCCACCGTGCGAGAAACAGGCGTCAGCTTGGTATCGGGCGGCATTCTCGGGATGAAATCAGTGGAATAAAACGTCTTCAACTCGGCCTTGCCATGGCCGCCGGTCATCACCGGAATGTGGTTTACATATGCATCCTCGACCATCGTTGCAAGTGTCGCCGCTGTATCCCGGGTATTGAATTCGTGAGCGGTATGTTCTTCCCAAATTTTGCCCAAGTTGCTTGCAGACATCGTCACAGTGTATCCAAACCGGAACTGGCCGCCCCGAACAAGTACTTGAGCGCTCCTTGCGAGCAGCTATAAAGATATGTCTTTGGGCTCAGGATCGGAAAACGTGAACGCAGCCACGAAGTTCTTCGTCAGTGAGCAGAGTCAGACGGCCGGAAAGTCAACCGCATCCGTGTTTCCTCCACAAACCACTACGCCGATCCGCTGATTCCGTTCCGGTTCGTATTTCTTCGAAAGCAATGCCGCAAGTGCCGCCGCGCCCCCAGGCTCGGAGGCGACGCGCAGTGTGTCCCACAAAATTTTCTGTGCCTGTAGAATCTCGTTATCGCTAACCAGAACCACGCGGCTCACGAAAGTTTGTGCGATCGGAAACATGAGTTCACCCACTCGTTTCGGCGCGAGCGAGTCGGCCGCAATGCCTCCCGCCGGAGCATCGACTGGTCTGCCGGCAGCCAGCGCCTTAGTAAGCGTGGGAGCAGCTTCGGGCTCAACACCGACAATTCGAATTCGGCCCGCATACCAGGCCGCAACCCCGCCGATGAGCCCTCCTCCGCCCACCGCCACAAGCAGCGTGTCCAATTCTGGAGCCTGTTCCTCTAATTCCATGCCCATGGTGCCTTGGCCCAATAGCGTTTGCATGTCGTTGTATGCATGGATTGGCAGTGCACCAGACTCGTTCATCCAACTTTTGCAAGCAGTCAAGGCGTCATCGTAGCGATCTCCGCGGATCACCAGCTTGGCGCCGTAACTGCGAATCCGCTCGATTTTCGTCCGCGAAGCAACACTTGGGACAAATATCGTCGCCGCCACCTTTAGCTTATGTGCTGCATACGCGACCGCCACCCCATGGTTTCCTCCGGATGCCGCCGTCACGCCCGCGGCTGGGATGTTGCGAGTCAGGAGATTGACGAACGCGCCTCTGGTTTTGAAAGACCCCGTGTGTTGCAGCAGTTCAAGCTTGAAATACAGGCTGACATTGCTCAACCCAAAATCACTTCCGTCTACTTGTACTGTTGGTGTACGCCGAATCCATGGCCGGATCAGCCGCTCCGTAGCGGCAATGGATTCTGAATTGATTTCTTCCATTGACGAAGTCACATTCTGACATTAATCAGTACTCCATCTGGTTCTTGAATAAAGTGCTGGTTTACAAGTGATTTCAGCAGTGGGGGCGACGTTGCTCTTACAGGTTCATCCGAGAGCTACAAGAACGCCTTCGAGGCCGCTCTACAACGCGCCTAACGCTTCGCCGACGATCCTGCGGCTCAATTGAATCGGATCAACCCGATATGTTCCGCCTCGCACCGCGCGTAGCGCTTCGTCGATGTGGCGTTGCATGATTTGCGCTCCTCCCTCAAGCCCGTTGAGAACGGAACTCAGCTTGGACAACTGAGCGCTATCTTGCCTAAAGAGGCCTTCGTCTTGTGTTCGTAGGGCCGAACCGGCTGTGCCATTTCCTTCGTGGATCATGGGCTTCTTTACAGTTCCTAATAGAACGCGTTGCTAACTGACTTATCGGCTGCTTTGTCGACTCAATTAGAGTTTGTAGGTACCAGATTTTACGCTACTTAGCGATTCTTGAACCTTTATTTCCGGCATCTGCTAGAACGAGTCATGGCCTTATTTCGTTCGGCGTCTGCTGTCATCTTGCTCCTGATCGCCTTATCGTCGACGATATCCGCCGCAGCCGCCTGCGATCCAAAGTTGTTTGGCGCAAAGGCCAATGGCAAGACGAAGGACACTCGCGCTCTCCAGTCCGCCATCGATTCGTGCGCGGAAAAAGGCGGCGGCACCGTCGAACTGACCAGTGGTATCTATCTCAGCGCGCCCATCGCCCTCAAAAGCCACATCACTCTGAAAATCGACTCCGGCGCGACGCTACTAGGCTCACGCGATCAAAATGACTATCCCGAGACGGACGTTTTTCGCGAAAAGGATCGTCAGTCTCTCATCACTGCTAAAAACGCAACCGACATAGCCATCACAGGCGAGGGAACGGTCGACGGCAACGGCGAGCCCTGGTGGAATCTTATTCGCGCCGCCAAAGCCGCGCATCGAACCGAACGCATCGAGCGGCCCCGGCTGGTGGTCTTCGACCATTGCACCCACATTGCTATCGAAGGAGTGACTTTTCAAAACTCACCATCATGGCAGGTTGTTCCCTACTATTCGAAGAACGTCACCATCCGAAACGTCAAAGTGCTTGCTCCAGCCAATTCGCCTAATACCGATGCCATCGATCCGTTTTCCTCCAGCCACATCGTCATTGATCACGTTCTCGCAGATGTCGGAGATGACAACGTCGCCATTAAATCCGGCCAGCCCGGCTCGCCTGGGCCCGATGATCCCAGCACCGATATCACTATTACCGACTGCACATTTCTGCACGGTCATGGCCTTTCAATCGGCAGTGAAATTGCCGGTGGCGTCCAAAACATTCGGGCCACGCGCATTCATTTCAAAGACACCGATAATGGCGTGCGTGTCAAATCGAACCGCGATCGCGGAAACGACATCGGCAACTTCGAATTTCACGATCTCTCGATGGAGGATGTGAAGACTCCCATCCTCATCAGCGAGTACTATCCAAAAATCCCGGAAAGCGATACGGCCCAGCCGCTGACGCGCCTGACTCCGCGCTTCCACAACATCACCGTCATTAATCTCCAAGCCACAGGTGCCAAAACCGCCGGCTTCATCGTCGGCCTTCCCGAAAGTCCCATCCAAACTATCCGGCTGAACAACGTTCACATCATCGCCGAAACTGGCTTCACCATCAGCAATGCCACCGTCCTCGCGAACCAGTTTGTGGTCGAAGCGCTCCACGGCATGCCGTTTCACATGCTTCAAAACGCCAGGATCAATCAGTTGCGGAAGTAGCTCGTGAGAAACGCTCTCTCAGTTCTGCTGCTGTTCGGATGCTTGTCCTGCGCTCAAGAGAGCCAGCCAGATCTGAAAGCCTGTTTCGTCCTGAACGCAAATCCGCATTCCACGTCTATTGACCCTGCCGACACACAACGCATCCAAAATGCGCTCGACCTTTGTAGTCCGGGAATGGCTGTTGTTCTGACCGGAGCAGACGACAAGCGTGCATTCCAGTCGGCCCCGCTTGTACTGCCGCGCGGCGTTACGTTATACGTCGATCGCGGCGTGACGCTCTTTGCGTCCCGCAATCGGACCGACTACGATATCGCTGGACAAAGGTGTGATCCGGCGGCGACCGGCAAAATTCCCACCTGTAAGCCGTTCATCTTTTCTTATCAGGCTGCAAACAGCGGGATTGACGGTACAGGAATCATAGATGGTCGGGGCTGTCCTATTTTGGTTTCCGATTACGAATCGCAAGAATTCCATATTGCCCATATCACTCTTCGTAATGCGACAAGCGCGCTTGCCGCCATCTACAAAACAACGAATCTGTCGATCTCTGATGTGACGCTATTGTCCGACAGAAACAGACCCACCGCTGCCGGCATTCTATTGAGCAACGTCGTTCATGCTCAAATTCACGACGCGGCCATTCGCGTTCAAGGCAACGCCATACTGGTTGAGCCCAGCATTCTCGGCCCGACATCGCAGTTGGATATTCGCAATATCGCCGTCTATGGCGGCGGCGACGTTGCAACGGACGTCGCTCAAAAGGTCACGGTCGAAAACATCGTGCAGCGTGATTCTGATGCGGAGATCTCGCTATCCAAGTCCGATGCTCCTGTCGATCTCACCTCGGGGCTACACTTCGGCCTCAACCGCTCTCTCGTCGCTGCCCAAGATGGATCGGGCAATTTCACTACCGTTCAGCAAGCCATCGATGCTTTGCCCGCCGGCGGAGGCGATGTTCTGGTTAAGCCTGGAATTTACCGCGAAGTCGTAACCATTCGTAAGCCGCACGTACACCTGCATGGCGATTCGTCAGCCGATCCGTCGAAGACCGTTATCGTTTTTAATAACGCTGGTCCCACACACGACGGCACCTTCAACAGCAGCACCGTCTTCGTCGAAGCGGACGACGCCACCCTCGATTACCTCACAATCGCGAACGATGCCGGCCCTCACGCCGGTCAAGCTGTGGCTTTATCGGTTACGGCCGATCGCGCCACCTTCCGCAATATGCGCATTCTCGGCGCGCAGGACACGCTCTTCGCCGCCAGCCGCCGCTGCTACAGCGACTATGGTCCGTGTATCCCAACCCGCCAGTATTTCGCCGACACTTACATCGAAGGCGGAGTCGATTTCATCTTTGGCGATAGCAAAGCCGTCTTCGAGCGTTGCGAGTTGCACGGCATATCGACAGGCAATGTCATGTTTACCGCGCAAAGCAAGCACACTGCCGATCAAGACAGCGGCTACGTATTCAAGGGCTGCAAGCTCACGGGCGACAAGCGCTCACCCGGCGTAATGGCGCTCGGCCGTGCCTGGCGTCCTTATGCCACCGTCGTCTTTCTCAATGCTCAAATCGACGCGCCTGTTCTTCCGGCCGGCTGGGTCGACTGGCCGCGCTTCGGCGTCTCCACGTTGCCTACCGCATTCTTTGCCGAATATCGTTCCACCGGCCCAGGAGCCAGTCCGCCGACACGCGAACCCTATTCACATCAACTCACTCCCGAAGAAGCTGCAAAATGGTCTTCACCGGCGTTTCTCGCCGGAACCGACGGCTGGAATCCATCGCAGTTCGTTAAGTAACGCTACCTTATCCTCTGTATGCTGATTGCGTTAGTGGTCCTGCTTTTTGCGGAATTGAATCTTTTTGCCGAGGGCCCGCCCATCCAGGAGCGCTTTGACGTCGTCGTCTACGGTGCTTCGGCAAGTGGAACCATGGTCGCCGTCGCCGCCGCCCAACTCGGGGTGCATGTCGCTTTAGTTGAACCTGGAGCACATGTTGGCGGCATGGTTTCGGGGGGACTCAGCAACAGCGATGTAGAGAATCAGCAACAACTCATTGGAGGCCTGGCGCATCAGTTCTTCGCCGCCGCCGGTGCTCATTATCATCAGCCCATCTCATATACATTTGAACCGCATGTAGCCGAAAAGATCTTTCGAGACATGCTCGCCAAGGCGGGCGTGAACGTTCTCTTTCATTCCGGATTGGCCGGTGTAGAGAAGAACGGAGCATTGCTTACGGGTATTCGCATCGAAGGTGGCCGCAAGCTGTCTGCGCAAGTCTTCATCGACAGCTCCTATGAAGGCGATTTGATGAAAGCCGCCGGAGTAAGTTACGTTATCGGTCGCGAGTCGCAACAAAAATACAACGAGCCGCTCGCTGGCCGTCAAGATCTCCTACCCGGCCATCATCAGTTTCGTTTCAATGTTTCTGCCGATAGAGCCGGAGGCGGACTTCTCCCTTTTGTAGTCGCCCAAAAAGATGTCGCGCCAACCGGCGCTGCAGATAGGCGCTTTCAGTCCTATTGCTTTCGTTTGTGTCTGACGGAAGACCCGGCCAACCGGCTCCCCGTCACGCGTCCCCAGAGCTATGATCCGCATCGCTACGAACTTGCGCGCAGGTACTTGGAGGGAGCTAAAGGCGCGCTCACACTTGGCGACTTTCTAGGTATTGTTCGCATACCGAACGGCAAGTCGGATGTGAACAGCACAGGTCCCGTGTCAACTGATCTGTTAGGCGCAAGTTGGGAATATCCGGAGGCCGGCCACACCCGTCGCCAACAAATTTGGGACGAGCACCTGACTTGGGCGCAAGGCCTTATCTATTTCCTGCAAAACGATTCCGCGGTCCCTGACGCCATTCGTACTCAAGCGAATCGGTGGGGGCTGCCCAAAGACGAGTTCATTGATACGGGCCACTGGCCCAACCAACTGTATGTGCGTGAAGGCCGCCGCATGCTTGGCGAGTATTTTCTTACTGAGCACGATCTGGAGACTCTTCGCGAGAAATACGATTCCATCGGCATGGCTGGCTATAACATCGACATCCGCGAAGTCGAATGGCTCGCCCATAAAGTCTATTTGTTCCCGAAGGTCATCAATCAGGTCTTTACCGAGGGTTACCTCAGCATGCCAGTGCAGCCATGGCAGATCCCTTATCGAGCGCTTTTGCCCATAGACGAACAGGCTTCGAACTTGTTGGTGACCGTGTGCATCTCGGCGTCCACTGTTGCATACGCTTCGTTCCGAATGGAGCCTAATTACATGATCGCGGGAGAAAGCGCGGGCGTCGCCGCCGCATTGTCAATCAAGGAAAAAACATCGCTACACAAGGTCGATATCGTCGAGCTACAAAGCCAGCTCCGCGCAAATGGCCAGATACTCGCACTCTCCGACGTTCCACCTCAGCCACGCTAACTCGCCCGCACTCGTTCCCAGGTCCTGACTGTGTAGGTTTTAGCGTAAATGCGGCCGAATCTTTCCAGTTTCCCCGCAGGTTCGTTCTCCTCCCAACGGATCGAAACACGCGTAAAATCCGGCTTCATAGATCCGTCGTCCTCAAATAATGTGGCGTTCCCATCGCCTGATCCATACGCTCGAACCGTCAATACAAAGGCATTTGGATCATCAGTATGTAAAGTGGGCTGCGCCAACGGCAACAAGGTTCCTGCTTTAACGAACACCGGAATATGATCGAGCGGCGCCGTCACGCTCACCATGTGAGAGCCGGTGTACAGTTCGCCCGTCCAAAAGTCGCACCATTCGCCTTTGGGCAGATAGGCTTGGCGTTGCGTCTGTCCGGCAAATAATGGCGCAACGAGCAAATCGTCGCCGAACATGTACTGATCGTCGATGGTCCACGTTTTCACATCATCTGAATAGTCCAAAGCGAGCGCGCGCACGGGCGGCAAGCCTTCCAGGTGATAGCGAACAAAGGCGGCATAAATATACGGCAGCAACTGCATTCGCAACTCGATCAGTTTCCTGCAAATTCCTTCGACCTCCCGCGAATCTTCGCTGAACTTGCCGGCATTATTAGCATCGCGCTCAACCTGCTTCCAAGGTGGATTTCGGATATACCACGCATTCACCATTGCGAGGGGCGAGAAGATGACGCATTGCAACCGCCGTACAAGATCTTCTTTGTCGATTGCGTCGCGCACCTCCGGACACCACAACAGTCCCGAGAACCCGGAGTTCACGAGCGCACGAACGAAGTCTCTGTGGCCGTAAAGATCGCTGTACAGCACGTACGGAAAGGGTGCCGCAAGCGCATGTGACGATCGAACCAGTCCGAAAGTCCGAAGGCCGTGTCTGACGTAAACGGATTGAACAGTCTGCTGATAATGCAAACCGAAAAGGCTATGCATTTGCTCGCCATCCGCTTTAGAGGGAAACTGACTAAGTTCCGGAAACGACCAGTTACCTGTGTAATCGGAGTTATCGCATTCGTCTAGCTTAAAGCCCGCGATGCCTTTCGATATCAGCTCGCGGTCATGATAGCCGCCAAAGATATTGCGAGCTTCCAGATCTAGGAAATCAGGCACCAACCCATCCCACACTTCGTAATTTCCTGAATGTTCATAGAGCGGTTTATATATCGGCGAACTCGGATGCGTAAACGCGTGTTCCCAAAGATTCACTTTGTAAGCCGCGTCCTTCAATCGTGACAACATTGTTGCCGCATCGGGAAAATCATCGCTCCAAGCAAATGAGCACGAATACGAGTGCGACTGCCATCCCGGCTCAAGGCCCAAAACGTCACACGGGATCTGTTCCTGTCTTAACTCAGAAGCAAGCTGCAGAACTTCGCTTTGATTGAACTTTCCATAACAGCGATACCAAAACCCCAATCCCCACCGCGGTGGTAAGGCACCGCCGCCCGAGAACAGGTTATATCTCTGCACGGCCTGTCGCATTGTAGGGCCGGCGAACAAGTAAATGTCCACACCTTGCGCCCGTGATATTTCAACCAACACATCACTTTGCTCGCCAACGTTATAGCGTGAAAAGGACGCCGGCAGCTCCGCGGCCACCCTTGTTGCATCGATACCCGATGTGCGCGGGCGCCGAGTATGCTTTTTGACTTTATTCCCGCAATAGATATTCACATAGCGCGCAGAGTCGATCAGTACGCCGTAACCTGAACTCGAGACATAAAAGGGAACCGGCGCATGCGTGTCCCCAATGTCAGCTACCGGATCGGCATTCACTCGCAACTTCTTTTTCAGCCCACGTTGCAGCACGGAGTGAAACTGAAGCACCAGCCCGTATATCGCCTCTCCGCCTTGCAGCGGAAGTCTCACTTCAAACCCGCGCGCTGACGCCGTGCCCGCGATCGCGTTCAATGCGATGGGCGGCTGCTGCACCGCTGGTAGGCTTGAGATCCGGTCGCGCGCCGGCTGATAGAAGCGCGTAGTAACTGGAGTAATCGATTCCGGAGTGCCGAATCGCAGCCGCCATACTCCCGGCAAAACAGACCTATCGGTTAGATCTTGCGCGGCGGCAACCGCACTTATTCCAGTTGTTAATTTGCCGAATTCTCGTCGAGTCACACTAACTTTCTCTTACTGGCAAGTCAACCACCGCTTCTGCAATCTGTCCCAGATATTTGTTGTCTGCCATTACATCCAGAGCAATCGCAATACGTGAATGTGGATTGGAATAGTTCGCTGGAACCGAAATGACCGCTTCCGCACTTGCATCGGAATTCGCGTTCACCGCAATCGATACCCGCTCCGGAGTGGCGCGCCAGCCGCCCGGAAGCACAAACATCCCATCAATCTGCGCACGTCGCGGCCGGTAATTTCGCACTTTCACGCGCACCTTGGCGGTCCCACCCGGCGGGATACTGAGCTGATACGGATAGATCTTGATCCATGAAGGATCGATGCCCATGTTGGGATCGGGATCGGCAATCAGGTCTCGGAAAAACTCGTCTTGCTTCTTGGCTCGCTGTTCGAATCCGAGGGCGGCTTCACGATTGATGAGAAATGGCCGGCCATGCCCCGGCGCAATGATGTTCGGCTCAAATTCCAGGATGTTCCGTATCGACTTCAGGTGATCTCCGCTCTTCACCTCGTTTCGATAGATCAGGTTGTGGCGCAATGAATTGGGATGATCGGGATCATTGAAAAAAGCGTCTCCCGTAAATGCGACACGTGCCCCATCGATCGTGGCGAACATGGCCATCTGGTAATTCGTGTGCCCCGGCGAATGAACGACGGTAAATTCAAACTCTTCCCATTTGAACGTCTCCTTGTCGCGAAAGGATCGTTCTATCTTCAGTGGCTCACCGAATACACAGCCAATGTTGAGCCCTCGCGGGTTTTCTAAGACGTGCACCATGTTTTCGTAACACCAGATCTTTGTTCCGTACCGCCTCGCCAGATGAGGGAAGCCGTTCAAGTGATCGTCATGTACGTGGCTGGGGATGGCAACGTCGATTGCTTTCATACCATGGCGCGCGCGGATTTTCTCGATACTATGCTCAACAAAACGCATATGGTTCCGTGTGCCGACGTAGCGCGTGAATAC
>Ga0070741_10002478_pt1 | contig 49346 bp, 63 predicted proteins | sample Coa_R1_4_FD_66440 | JGI IMG/M metagenome (GOLD analysis project Ga0070741, IMG submission 66440) | Surface soil microbial communities from Centralia Pennsylvania, which are recovering from an underground coalmine fire - Coalmine... | ecosystem: Environmental > Terrestrial > Soil > Unclassified ... | reverse complement strand
CCGTGGCCGCCGATGAACTTCGTCGCCGAGTGGACGACCACGTCGGCGCCCCACTCGAACGGGCGGCACAGGTACGGTGAGGCGAACGTGTTGTCGACGACGAGCGGCGCGCCATGCTCGTGCGCGATCGCGGCGACCGTCTCGAGGTCGAGCACGTTGCCCGAGGGGTTGCCGATCGTCTCGCCGTACAGCACCTTCGTGTTGGAGCGGAGCCCGGCGCGCCAGTTGTCGGCGTTGTCCGGGTCCACGAACGAGACCTCGACGCCGAGCTTGGCGAGGACGTGGCGGAACTGCGTCGTCGTGCCGCCGTAGAGCGCGCGGGAGGCGAGCACGTGGTCACCCGGCCGCAGCATCGTGAAGAGCGCCAGGATCTGCGCCGCCTGGCCGGACGCGGTCGCGACGGCGCCGATCCCGCCCTCGAGGCTCGCCACGCGCTCTTCGAAAGCGGCGGTCGTCGGGTTCATGATGCGGGAGTAGGTGTTGCCGTACTCCTGGAGGTTGAAGTAGGCGGCGGCCTGCTCGGTGTCCTCGAAGACGAACGACGTGGTCTGGTAGATCGGCTGGGCGCGGGCGCCGGTGTACGGGTCGGGTCGCTGCCCGGCGTGGAGCGCGCGCGTCTCGAAGCCGTACTGGCGGACGGGCTCGGTCATAGGGCCTCGTACGTTTCGGCCAGGAAGCGCCTGATGTAGTCGGTCAGCTTCGCCTCCTCCAGCAGGAACGCGTCGTGCCCGTACGTCGACTCGACCACGTGCGCCTCGACGTGGCCGCCGTTCGCGGCGACGGCATCCACGATCGCCGCGGAGTCCGACGGCGGGTAGAGCCAATCGGACGAGAACGATAACACCAGGAAGCGCGCGCGGGCGCGCGCGAATGCCCGCCGGAGCGAGCCGCCGCCGTAGCTCTTCGCCAGGTCGAAATACGACAGCGCGCGCGAGAGGTACAGGTAGCTGTTCGCGTCGAAGCGGCGGGTGAACGCGTCGCCCTGGTAGCGCAGGTAGCTCTCGACCGCGAAGTCGTTCCCGAACGAGTACGAGTAGTCGTCGCGCTCCTGCAGCCGCCGGCCGAGCTTCTCGGCGATCGAGATAGCCGAGAGGTAGGTGACGTGGCCGATCATGCGCGCGACGGCCAGGCCGGCGGCCGGCGGGTCGTCGTCCGGATACCGGCCGCCGCGCCACTTCGGGTCGGCCATGATGGCGCTGCGCTGGATCGCGCTCCAGGCGAGGCCCATCGGCGCCAGTCGCGCCGTCGAGGCGATCGGGATGCAGGCGGCCAGCCTCTCCGGGAAGCGCAGCGCCCACTCCAGTGCCTGCATCCCGCCGAGCGATCCGCCGGAGGCCGCCAGCAGCCGCCGGATGCCCAGGCGGTCGAGCAGCCGCGCCTGGGCGGCCACGATGTCGCCGACGGTGACGATCGGGAAGTCGAGGTCGTAGCGCCGCCCCGTCCGCGGATCGACCGACCGTGGCCCGGTCGAGCCGCGGCACGAGCCGAGCACGTTGATGCAGACGACGAAGTAGCGGTCGGTGTCGAACGCCTTGCCCGGTCCGATCATCCCGTCCCACCAGCCGAGGCCGCCGCGCGACCTGCCGCGCTCGTCGGCGCCGACCCCGTCGACCGCGCTGGGGGCACGCGGGTCGTCGGAGATGCCGGCCGCGTGCGCGTCGCCGGAGAGCGCATGGCAGGCGAGGACCGCGTTCGCCCCCCGTGCGTCGAGCCGACCGTACGTCTCGTAGGCGAGGGTGTACGACGGCAGGACGCGCCCGCTCTCGAGCACGAGCGGCTCGTCGAAGTGGGCAATCTCGGTGCGCGTGCGTAGCACGCGCGTGAGCTTACCCGACGGCCTGGCTAGCTCACCGTGAAGTCGTCGATCTTCGGCGGCGACGTACCGGTGGTGTCGACGTAGATGCCTGGGCTGCCGGCGCTGGTGCTGCTGAGCGTCACGGTTGGGCTGAGCGGGACCAGGAACCCGTTGACGCGCACCGTCAGGCTCGTGCCGGAGAACGCGGCCTGGAGTGTGCGCGGGTAGCTGACCGACGTGGTGCCGGTCGCGATGGGCCCGTTCCAGGTGCCGTTGACCAGCTCCCACACTTCGACGTTGCCCGACGCGTCCATGCCCACCCAGGCCATGTACGTGTTCCAGTCGGACGACGTCCGCGCGATCAGCCCTACCTGGCCGGTGAAGCCGCTGCTGCGCACCTTGACGGCGACGGTCTGGGTCGCGCTGAAGCTGCTGTCCAGGCGAGCGTAGTTGCCGGTGCCCGTCGGCCCGACTACGTATGCCTGGTTGCTGGAGATGCCCCAGGTCGTGCCGTCGGTCTGCCACGGCTGGCCGGTCTCGGCCTGGCCGGAGTAGTTCCAGCCGGTCTGCGTGGTGCTCATGCCGAGCTGGGTGGTCGAGTCGGCGCGGTTGAAGAAGTCGCAGGCGGTGTAGGGGCACGTCGTCGCCGTCGCGGTCGGCGTCGGCGTGCGCGTCGTCGTCGGCGTGGCGGTCGGCGTCTGGCTCGGGCCCGGCGTCGCGGTGCGCGTGACCGTGGGCGTGCGCGTGACGGTCGGCGTCGTCGTCGGCGTCGGGGTCCTTGTCGGCGTCGCCGTGGGCGTCGGCGTCGCGGTGTTCGGCGGCGTACCGGTGACGGTTGGCGTCGGCGTGCGGGTGACCGTCGCGGTCGGCGTCGCCGTCGGATCGACGATCGCGTACGAAGACGACGGCGTGTCGGTGATCAGGCCGCCGTCGCCCGTGTTATCGGCCGACAGGTCGAGCGTGTAGGTGCCGGCGGGCGAGAGGTTGACGACGCCGTTGAGGACGATCGTGGCGGTTGCGTTGCGGGCAACCGCGACCGGCGCGTTGAACGTCGCGACCGAGCCGCTCAGGCTCGTGAACGTGATCGCGGAGCCGTTCAGCGTTCCGGTCACGTTCGTGACGTCGCTGTTGCCTGGCAGGTCCACGGTGATGGTCGTCGTGGTGGCGATGTCGCAGCCGTTGGACCTGGGCGTCTTGGCGGTGATCGTGTAACTGCTCGTCGCGCCGGTCAGGTTGCTGCTGAGGCTCACGGTGACCGACTGGAACGGGTTGGCGCACTGGCCGGCGAGGACGGTTTCGGTCGGCGTCGGCGTGATCGTGCCGGTCGGCGTGACCGTTGGCGTGATCGTCGCGGTGGGCGTGACCGTGGCGGTCGGCGTGGTGGTGCGGGTCTGGGTCGGCGTCTGGCTCGGACCGGGCGTGCTGGTCGGCGTCCGCGTCGCCGTCGGCGTGACGGTCGGCGTGCGGGTAGCGGTTCCGGTCGGCGTGCTCGTCGGCGTTCGTGTGGCGGTCGGGGTGGACGTCGCGGCGGCGATCGCGTAGGTCGACGACGTCGTGCTGGTGATGTTGCCCGACCCCGTGCCGGTGGCGCTCATCGAAAGCGTGTAGCTGCCGGCCGGCGGGTTCGTGATGCCGTTCAGCACCACGTTCACGGCGCTGTTCTTCGTCACGTTGGCCGGCGAGACGAAGGTGATCGTCGTACCGCTGAAGGAGATCGACGTGATGTCCTGCGAGCTGAACGAGCCGCTCGTCACCGTCGACACGTCGGTGCCAGCCGGGAAGGTGACCGAGATCGACGTCGAGCCGGCGACGATGTTGCAGGCGTTCCTGTTGGGCGTCATCGAAGAGATCGTGTAGGTGCTGCTGGTCGACGGGAACACCGGCGAGGCAGTGACGGTGATGGGCTGCCACGGGTTGTTGCACGTCGCGGCTGCCTCGACGATGCCGCCCCCGTCTCCGCCGACCGGCGTGATCGTCGGCGTCGGCGTCGGGTTGTCGCGGCCCGGGATCAGCCGGACCGTGCTGGACAGGAGCCCGGCGTCCATAGCGTACGGGGCCAGGCCTGGGCCAGTGATCTGCATCAGGCCCTGGTCGGCCGGCCGGCCGGACGGGACGTCGAGCCGGAGCGTGAAGCGGTAGCCGGGTTTGCCGCCGACCTGGCCCGCGCCCGAGATCGTCGTCGTGTTACCGCTGACGGTCACGGCGTCGATCTGGTTGGCGATGAGTCGAAGCTTCGCGGCCGTGTCGGCGTAGACGACGAAACCGCCGAAGCCACCGCCCTTCCTCGTCTGCACGTTCAGGTTGACGCTCGGCCCCGTCGCCGAGCCCAACCGGGCCGAGCCCCGCACGGTCCAGTCGCCCGTGATCGGCGGCGGCGTGGGTGTGGGCTGGAACGACCTGGCGCGCTGGGTCGCGAGGTCGACGGCGCGCTGGGCGTCGAGCCGGCCGGCCGCGAACCACACACCGGTGCCGGTCACGCGGTCGGCGCTGTCGACGAGGATCTTCCGCAGGTCGTCCGGCCCCGCGTTGGGAGCCGCGCTCGCCGCGAGCGCGGCGACCCCCGCGACGTAGCCGGTGGCCATCGAGGTGCCGCTGAGTGTGCCGTAGGCGTTGCCCGGCAAGGTGGAGTACACGTCCGTCCCGGGCGCGCCGATCGTCGCCCAACCGCCGTAGCTCGAGAACGGCGCGCGGGCGTCGCTCTGGTTGGTCGCCACGACGCTCACGACGCCGCCGTAGTTGGCGGGGTAAGTCGGCGACGTCGTCCCCCAGTTGCCAGCGGCGGCCACGACGAGCGCGCCGTGGTCCTGGGCGTACTGCACCGCGTCGGCGAGCGCCTGTGACGGGACGGTGCCGGCGAGCGAGAGGTTGAGCACCTTGGCGCCCCGGTCGACCGCCCAGTCCATCGCCTCGACGAGCTGCGCGTACGTGCCCACGCCGTCGTCGTCGAGTGCGCGGGCGATCAGCAGCTTAGCGCCGGGTGAAACGCCGGTCCCGCCCGCGCCGTTGTTCATCACCGCCGCGATCGTGCCGGCTACGTGCGTGCCGTGGCCGTTGCGGTCCTGGACCGACGCTGCGCTCGAGAAGTTCTGGCTCGCGACGATCTGTCCGCGGAGGTCCGGATGGCTCAGGTCGACGCCCGTGTCGACGACCGCGACGAGCACCGCCGGCGATCCCTCGGTCGTCGTCCAGGCGGCCGGCACGCCGATCTGCGGCAGGGCCCACTGCTGCGCGTAGCCCGGGTCGGTCGGCAGTGCCGCGCCTCGGATGCGCGAGTTCGTCTCGACGTAGCGCACGCGCGGGTCGCGTCGGTAACTGGCCTTGATGTTGGTCGACTCAGCGCGCGTGACCGCCACGAGGTGTACCGGCTGGTTGTTGCCCAGCCCCTTGACGTAACGGCCGCCGGCCCGCCTGTGGACGTCGGACGCCTCGGCGTGCCCTTGTGGCGTCAGTCCGACGATTAGCTCCTCCGGGATCTCGTCGGCGACCATCGTCTGCGCGTCGGCCACGTCGACCACGCCGTGCGCGAGCGTGGCGACCTGCACCATCAGGGCGAACATGAGGCAAAGCCGTAGGGGGAACACGTAGGATCGCATTGCCACAAGCTTGCGCGTGCGCGTGCCCTACCGGCAATGACTTACGCCACTCCGAATGCCCGTTGGTACTTTTGGGCTACTTAACGCCGGGCTCTTGGGTGCTATCCCGGCGCCGAGGTCGTCCGAGACGGCGTCGCCGGTGACGGCCGCGGCGGTGGAGTGTTCGGCGCGAACGAGTGCCGAACGCAGTCGCTCAGGGCTGCGCGGCGCTACTCGGGTACCGAACCGATCCGCCCAGCGGTGCCTCGACGTCGTAGGCGTCGCCGCCGCGGTAGTGCACGTAGCTCGCCTCGAGCGGCACCTTGCCGTGGCCGCCCGGTATGTCGAGGACGTAGGTTGGCAGGCAGAGGCCCGAGACGCGGCCGCGGAGCTGGCGCATCAGCGCCTGCCCTTCCGCGACCGAAACGCGGAAATGGGCGGTCCCGCGGGCGAGGTCGGGGTGGTGCAGGTAGTACGGCTTGACGCGCGCCTCGACCAGCCGGCGGAAGAGCGCGGCCAGCGTCGCCGCCTCGGCGTTGACGCCGCGCAGCAGCACCGACTGCGAGAGCACCGGCACCCCGCGGTCGATCAGGCGGCCAACCGCCGCGGTGAAGCGCTCGGTCACCTCGCGCGGGTGGTTGACGTGGACGACGAGGTACACCGGCGCGTGGGCCCGCAGGAGCTCGGCCAGTCGGTCGGTCAGCCGATCCGGGAGCACCGCCGGCACGCGCGAGTGGATGCGGACGACGCGCAGGTGCGGGATCGCCCGCAGCCGGGCGAGCACGCCGGCCAGGTACGCGTCCGGCAGCGTGAGGACGTCGCCGCCGCTGAGGACGACCTCCCAGATCTCGTCGTGGGCACGCAGGTAGTCGAACGCCGCCGCGAGCTGGGGCTTCGAGAGGGCGCGGGCAGGCTGGCCGACGAACTCGCGGCGGAAACAGAAACGGCAGTGCACGCGGCACGCGGCGGTCAACAGCAGCAGCGCGCGGTCGGGGTAGCGGTGCACGACGCCGGGGACGGGGCTGTGCGCGTCGTCGCCGATCGGGTCGAGCAGCTCTTCGGGCGCGACCTCCCGCTCGTCGTCCGTCGGCAGCACCTGGCGTCTGAGCGGGTCGGCCGGGTCAGAGAAGTCGATCAGATCCAGGTAATACGTCGGGACGCGGAGCGGGAGGAGCCGGGTTGAGGGTTGAGGGTTGAGGGTTGAGGGACGAGGCGACGGCGCCAGATCGGCCGGACGGACGCCGAGCACGCTCTCCGCGTCGAGGCCGCGCCCCCGCAGGTAGGCCGCCAGCTCGGCCCACGTCCCGACGACCCGCTCCGTCGCCGCGCCCTCAACCCTCAACCTGCCCCTCCGCGACGAGTTGCTCGCCCCGAGGGTGGTGTCCCGACGACGCGCTCCGTCGCCGCACCCTCGACCGTCAACCTGCGATGGTCGGCGCATCCCAACGCACGTGCCAGGCGGACCATCTGGCCCGTCGCCGCACCCTCAACCCTCGATCGGCGATGGTTGAGGGACGAGGCGAAGGTGGTGCCACGTCGGCTGAGGGGACGCCGAGCACCCTCAACCCTCAACCCTCAACCCTCAACCTCAATCGTTAGCGCGCTCCATGTACTCGCGCGTCTCCGGGTTCACGGCGATCTTGTCGCCCGTCTTCACGAAAGCCGGGACCATCACCGTGACGCCGTTGTCGAGCTGCGCTGGCTTGAGCACGTTGGCGACGGTGTTGCCCCGCGCCGCCTCCTCGGTGTACTCGACCGTCAGCACGACGCGCTTCGGCATCTTCAGGCCGATGCCCTGGTCGTCGTGCAGCAGGACCTGGTACGACTCGCCGTCCTTCATGAAGTCGACCTGGTCGCCGACGACGCTCGCGTTCATCTGGATCTGGTTGTAGTTGTCGGGATCCATGAAGTAGAGGATGTCGCCGTCGCGGTAGAGGTACTGGAGGTCCTTCGAGTAGACGTCGTACTGCTCGACCGACTCGCCCGACTTGAAGGTGAAGTCGACCAGGCGGCCGGAGCCGACGTTACGCAGCTTCGTCCGGTAGAACGCGGACCCTTTGCCGGGGTTCACGAACTCGAGCTCGGCGATCTGCCAGGGCTCGTCCCGGTAGATGATGTGCATGCCTTTCTTGAACTCAGCGGTCGATACCTTGACCATTCCGAAACACCTCGTCTGCGGGGAACCACAGCACGTTGCGGATCGAGGGCGCGCCGGTGAGGAGCATCACCAGGCGATCGAGGCCGAGTGCTATGCCTGCCGAAGGCGGTATCCCCGCCTCCAGCGCCCGGATGAAATCGTCGTCTACATCGTAAACCGTCCGGCCGAGCGCGATCCTCTCTTCTCGCTCTGCTTCCAGGCGTCGGCGCTGCTCGACCGGGTCGGTCAGCTCGGAGAAGGCGTTGGCGAGCTCCAGCCCGCCGGCGAAGAGCTCGAAGCGCTCGGCGAAGCGGGGGTCGTCGGGCTTCGCCCGCGCGAGCGCGGCGAGCTGGATCGGGTAATCGTAGAGGATGGTCGGCCGCTCGCGTCCGAGGTTTGGCTCGACGTCGTTCAGCAGCACGAGGTGGAACGCTTGCTCCCAGGTCGTGTCCGGTCCGACCCGCGAGTCCAGCTCGGCCAGCTCGATCCCTGCGTAGCGTTTGAAGGCCTCCTCGACGCTCAACCGCTCCCACGGCCCCCTGAACTTCTCCCCTCCTAGCTCTCCAAGCAGCTCCTCGCAGTCGACCATCAGCGCCGTGTAGTCGGCGTTCGCGCGGTACCACTCGAGCATCGTGAACTCGGGGTTGTGTCCGCGCGAAAACTCCTCGCCGTTGCGGAAGGCTTTGCAGACCTGGAAGATGCGCGGTAGGCCGGCGGCGAGCAGCTTCTTCATCGCGTACTCGGGCGAGGTCGTGAGGAACGCGCGGTGCCGCCGTCCGCCCGCTGTCCGGAGCTCGGTCTCGAACACCTCGAGGTGCGGCTCCATCCCCGGGTGGCTCACCAGCAGCGGCGTCTCCACCTCGACGAAGCCGCGCGCCTTGAAGAAGCGGCGGATGCCGTCCACGATCCGCTCGCGCGCCAGCAGCGCTTCGACAGGCTGGAGCCCGTCCCTGACGCGCCGCCAGGTCGGGTACTCTTCCGGGGCCATGAAGAGCCATTATGTCTCCGCACCCACTCGGGGTGGCTGCCCGCCGGCGTCATCTGATCACCTGCAAGGGCGCCGACGGGCGGCCTGGGGCGCGCCGGGACGGCCGTCTTTGGCTAGCGGATTGGCTAGTGCCGAGACACCGCTGCCACGCCTCCAACATCACGGCCGAGACGCGCGGCTCGCCCCTGCGGCCGACCCGGACGCAGGGCAGCACGCCGCTGTTGATCCACGCGAGCACGTTTTCCTTGTCCGTGCCGAGGAGCTGCGCGGCCTCCCGGATCCCGAGAAGCCTGAGCGGGTTGGCGTCCGTCACGACGCCAACCCGAGAGCGAGCTGCTCGACCGGCCGGACGCGCATCGCCGCGGCGAACGCCTCCCGCCGCTCGACGCGCGCCAGCTCCTCCAGCGCGCGTGCCTTCAGCCGTGCGGTCATCGCCCCCGCCTCCTCGGGCGTCCGGGCGACGAAGCGCCCGACGCCGCACTCGCCTTGCAGGAACGCCTCGCCGTCGTAGTCGCTCAGGATCGCGCGGACCTTGCGCTCGTTCAGCCCCGCCTCGCGGGCGATCCGCCCGATCGGCGCCGCGTTCTCGGGTCCCACGTGGCGTTCCATCGCCGCCCTGACGCGGGCGACGTCGAGCCGGCCGTAGGCGGCACGGTCGGAGCCGCTCATGCCGGCACCGCCGCGCGCTCGTTCCCGGTCCGGTCGGCGGGTGGGATGTACGGCAGCCCGAGGACCCGGAACACGTCGGCCTCCTCCGGTGTCGGTACCGGGTCGACGCCGTGCCAGATCGCCCCGTCGTGGACCTTCAGCCAGTCGGGCAGCAGGCCTCCCATGCGGCGCGGCGTGACGAGGCGACGGCTGAACTCGGCGGGTCCGGTGCGGATCGCCAGAATCAGGCCCCACTGGGCGGGCGGCAGCACGCAGAACAGGTCCAGCGCCACGCGGCCGTAGGTGAGGCGCTTGAGCCGCTCGCCGAAGGCATGCTGGCCGTTGCTGGCCAGCCGGTGGGCGAACACGCCGTCCTCGACGAGGCTCTGGCAGCGCGCGTGCAGCTCGTCGCGGCGGTCGAGGATGTCGCCGAACAGGCCGGTCGCCGTCTCGCTGATCTTCGGCACGCAGACGATCTCGACGTCGCCGACGTCCGGCTTCGCGCGGCGGATCGATCCGGCGACCTCGATCCGCTCGCACTGGTCCTGCAACAACACGACGACCTCCCAGGCCAGGCGGCGGGCGCGGTCGAGGGGGAGACGGGCCGCGCCGCTCATCGGTCCGCCCTTTCCCCGGCCTCGACGGGCGCCAGGTGGCGGCGGTCGCGGAAGCGCATCGGCATGATCAGGACGAGCGGACCCTCGGCCTCGCCGTGCCTCAGCCCCTCGACCACCAGCGGCGATTGCGCGTCGCCGGGCACCCTCAGCCGGACCGCGAAGCAGCCGGCCTCGCGCAGCTTCTCGGCCGCCTCGGCGAGGTAGGCCGTATCGACCACAGTCTCAGACGTGATCTGGTCGCTGGCCGGGACGAGACTGCGCCAGGCCGGGAACGGCTGGTCGGCCACGCGGGCTCTGAGCCGGATCGTCGGGCCGGGCGCCGGCGCGTCGTCGTCGTCGTCCCCGTCGTCGCCGGGTGGCGAGATCGTCAGCAGGACGTGGCCACCCTCGCGCGTCAGCTCGATCCGGTCGCGCCAGCGCGCGACCGTCGCCGCGCGGCGCGCCAGGTCGATGGGGACCACCGTGCCGACCGCGGGGTCGTCGTCGTCGCACGGCTCGGGGTAGGGCACGAAGACGAGCCGGAACCGGTCGGTCGAGACCGAGCCGTCGCGCTCGAAGAGGATCCCCTGGATCTGCGTGAAGCTGCGCCGGTCGTCGGATGTGGGGGCTTGCTCGATCGCCAGGTTCTGCTTGCTGATCCTCATCGAGCCCACCACTCGCGCCGGTTGCGCCGGACGCGCCCCTGGGCGTCGGACTCGTCGCCGTACACGCGCGCGCGCTCGGCCTCGGCGAGTCGCTCGGTCGGGGCAGGGTTGCAGCGGCAGCGCTCGAGCCCGAGCTCGCGCGGCCCGCGCGAGGGGTCCCACGGGCGGCGCAGCCAGCCTGCGCCGCCGCAGGTGGCGCACCCCGCGGTCGTCCGACAGACGCTCATTTCGCCCTCCGTTTCAGGACGATCCGGACCGTCGACGGGTCCTCGTCGTCCGGCGTTTGCTTGAATTCGCGGATTTCGAGGCCCGGCCAGCAGGCCGCCGCCAGCACCTCCGCCGCACTAACCGGCCCTTCGTCGGGGTCCGACGCCAGCCGCCGCAGCACCCTCTCGGCGACCGACCGGACGGCCACGGTCGGGACCTCACCGCCCGCCAGGGCCTCCTCCGCCTCCGCCCGGATCTCCCGGAGCGCGCGCTGCTCGGCGGCGAGCTGGTCGGCCTGCCGCTGGAACCGATCGACTGCCTCGCGCAGGGGAGCCGGCAACTCGCGCTCCTCGGCGCGGGCCGGCGCGCGCCGCGCGATCGACCGGCTCCCGGCCGTGAGCTCGCCGAGGAGCGCCGGGAGCCGGACCGGCCCACCGCGGCCGGCCGGCAGCGCCCGGCCTGGTGGCAGCTCGCGGTCGCGCGCGGCCCGCAGCGCCTCCCAGTCCTCGTCGGTCACGAGCAGCCCGTTGAGGGCGCGCCATTCCAGCACGCCGACCGGCGGCGGCTCGCCGGACCGGACGAGCGACCAACCGCAGGTCGCACGGAAGTCCGGCTCGACGTCGCCGCCGCGGTGCGCGGCCTCGGCGACCAGGAGTCTCGCCTGGCCGTGGACGTCGCACGCCGCGAGCAGCTCGTCGACGCTCGCGACGAACCGCGGCCGCGACCTACCGTCGCGGTCCGACGGGCCCGGCGTCGCCAGGTAGCGGCGGATCGCGTCGGCCGTGCGCGCGTAGGGCAGCGGCCGGAGGTGCAGCGCGAACAGCTCGAGGCGCTCGTCGTCGAGCTCCTGGGGCACCGCACCGGCCCGCAGCAGCCGGAGGCAGACCTTGACCTGGTCGGCGGTCACGAGGCCACCCCGTGCTCCGCGAACACGCGGTCGATCTGCTCGGCCGCCGTCTCGCGCCGCCGGCCCGGCCCACGGCCGCGGACGGGCCGGCGCAGCGTCCGCAGGTTGTCGGCGATCGCCCGGACCGTGCAGGGCACCGTGTAGAGCTCCCGCCACGCGTCCACGAGCTGCTGCGGCTCGCCCGGCCGGACCCCCGCCCGTGCCAGCTCGCCGATGGCCACGTTCTCGCGGCGTCGCTCGCCCTCCGTGCCCGGCGGTCCGAGCAGGAGCGCGAATTCGGCGCGCAGCGCCGCCTCGGTGCTCCCCGGCGGCAGCCCGGGCTTCGGCACGGCCATCGCGCGCGCGCGCGCGATGCGTGTACCCCCACCGGTCTCCGTCGCTTCCCCCGGGTGCTCCGACGGAGGCGACTCGAGGGGACGGGACGGGTCATGGGACGGGGGGGTGTCACGCGGGCCAGCATTTTGCTCGGCCTCCGCGAGGGCGTCGTCGCGAGCAAAATGCTCGCGTTTTGCTCGCGTTTTGCTCGCGTTTTGCTCGGCGTGTGCTCGCGTTTTGCTCGCCGCCGCGACCCGCCTGGCGCGGGTCTCGAGGACGCGCTCACGGCTGGGGTTGTAGGCCAGGTAGTCATGGATCCGGTAGCCGCCCGGCGCGACCTCCCAGAGGCCGACCTCGACCAACCGGGCGGCCAGCCGCTTCGGGTTGCTGACCTGCGCGTCGGCCGCGAGCTGCCGCAGTGCGCCCGCGGGGATGTAGCCGTCGGAGAGGCTGGCGCTGGCATGGCAGAGCGCCGCCAGCGCCAGGTCGCGGGCCTCCCGGCCGGCGAGGATGACCTTGTGGTGCCGGAAGAAGCCGTCGTCCAGTTTCACCCAGGACACGGTTGTTTCAATCCCCGCCCGACTTAGTGATGGGGTGCGACGGCGGCTCGGCGTCGCCGGGCGGGTCGTCCGTCCGGACGAGGTCGAGGTCCCGCGCCAACTCCTCCTCGTCGGCCTCATCCCGGTCGCTCTGCACGTCGACGTCCTGCCCGTCCGCGACGTTGAGCCAGTAGTTCCGGGCTTCGTGCTTGCCGAGTCGCTCGGCGAGGCATGCCCCGCAGAGCGGCGACGGCGGTCCGGCCAGCGGCACGTGGAACCCCGCCCGCGGGTCATCGCCGACCGCCTTGCCGCAACCGCGGCATGTGTCTTCGGGGCCTGGCTGCCCCCGCTCCGTCCGGCCGTCCCGCCCCTCGACGCGCGCCAGTGCCTCGTCCAGCGGTAGGCGCGCGGGGTCGTCGCGGTCCCGGCACGCGGCCAGTTCGACGTCGACGTAGTTCCCGTAGTAGTCCTGCAGCGACGCCCGCTCGGCCTCCGACAGGCCCGAACGGGCGAAGGCGATGCCGACCACGATCTCCACGCCTGCCTTCTGGGACGCTCGCATCTTCACGTCGGTGACCCGCGCGCGCCCCGCCACGGCGAACAACGTCACGCCGTCTCCCTCCTGTCGCGAACGGCCAGCGCGGCCTCGATCAGCCGCCACTGCCAGAGGAACCCACGCACGAAGAGGCGCCGCGTATGCCCGCTCTGCAGGCGCCAGAACAGCCGGCCGAGCCTGCGACGGGCAAGCCGCCGCGGATCGGCCCCGGCCGCGTAGGACGCCGTCGCCCAGAGGCGGCCCGCCGCGATCGCCGCGCGCGGGCTGAGCCCGATCACCTCGGGCCCCCCAGGAGGGCGCGCTTGGAGGCGATCCAGCCCCGGAGGGCTTGCTCGTCCGCGTCGTCGGGCGGCGGCGAGATCCGCCTGCCTGCCTCGACGAGCGCATCGACGAGTGCCGACACCTGGCGCCCGAGCGGCGTGTTGGCCCACGCCGGTGCCCCTGCGGCCGCCTGGGCCGGCAGTTGCCCGGACTCGGCGTCCAGTTCGTCGGCCGCCCGCGGCCGGGGGCCTCCCGCCACCGTTGCCGGCTCGCGCTCGCCGTCGTCGGCCTCGCCCCCGCCAGGACCCGGATCATCCGGCTCCTGGTCGGGGTCGTGCTCGGGGTGGTAGGCGCCGGCGCCCCCCATCTCGTACGGGAAGGCGCGGCGCAGGGCGTGGTCCTCGGCAACCTTGGCGAGCATGTGCTCGGCGCGGTCCGTCCAGTTCGGGTTGCCGCCCCGGAAGGACCGGAGGTGCGCCGTGCCCCAGAACGGCTCCCGGCAGCCTCGCTTGAGGACGCCGACCCGCGCCGCGAGCGGGGGCTCGCGGTCCAGCCAAACGTCCCGCCACTGGCCGTCCGGGCCGCACCAGAACGGCCCGAGCATGCCGTCGACCAGGCCGGTGCGCTGGGCGATCGCGCGGCGCCCCTCGATGCCGATGTGCACGAAGAACCGGCCCTGCCGGTCCTTGATGGCGTAGATCTGCCGCGCGAACGGGTCCAGCCCCGTCCGCGCGGCCACGGCCAGGAAGAGCTGCAGCTCGTCCGGCCGCAGATCCGCCCCGATCGTCCTCGACAGCAGCGCCAGGCGCTCCGCGTCGAGCGCAAGGTCCCTTGCCGGCGGCGCCGCGGCGGTCGCCACCGGCTCCAGCGCCCGCGCGTTCCGTGCTTCGCTCACGCCGCAGCCTCCTTAGCCGGCCAACGACGGAACGCCCCGGATGCCCGGAGCGTCCCGTACTCGGCCTTGATGGCCTCGAACACCGCCTGGACGTGGCGGCAACGGCCCGCCCGCGCGAACCGCGGGCAGCCGCACCAGTGCGTCCTGGCCGACCGCCACTCGACGACCCAACGGCGGCCCGGATCGGTGGCCGACGCGACCTCGAACGCGCCCGGGCCTGGCGCCGCGCCGGCGACGCGGACGGCGCCGGCTGCCCCCCGCCCGCTCATGGCCGCCCCCCGTCGCCCCCGACCGGCAGCCCGGACGTTCCGACTGCGCCGAGGGCGAGCTCCCGCGCGAGGCTGGCGATCTCGGTCGCGGCCCTCGCCGCGTCCTCGAACGACTCGCCGGCCTCGCGCGGCCGGTCGACGCCGACCTCGACGTTCGTCCCGCGGGAGTTCGTCTCGAGCTTCACCCGGACGCCCCCGAGCGGCGGCGCGTACGTGTGGCGGACCTCGCGCGGGGCGTCATCCGGCGCCGCGGCGGCGTCGCGGAGCGCGCGGTTGATCGCCCCGAGGACCATTTCGAAGACGAAGCCCTCCGTGAGCGATTCGGGGTGGTGCGCGATCTCCGCGGCGCAGATCTGTGCGAGCTCGCGCGCCGTCACGGCAGGGGCTCCGCGCGGAAGGGCCGGTTGCCCCAAGCGAGCGCCCAGCGCTCGTTCAGCCTGGCGACCTCGGCCCGGGCCTCCGCGGCGGTGCCGCGGAAGAACGAGTCGACCTCGCTTCGCCCCGACCAGCTGACGAAGATGATGCGCCAGTCCTGTTGCGGTTGCGGCGCCATCAGAACGGCACCTGGTCGGGCTCGGACGGAGCCGCAGTCGTGGGCGACCAGTCGGCCAGGGGCAACCAGTCGGCCAGCGGGCCGCCGTCCACCCCCTCCCGGTCACGGGCCAGGGCGGCGGCGGCCTCGACGACGCGCACGATCCCGCGCTTCCCGGCCTCGTGGCCGATGGCGTGCAGGACCAGGGACGCCATCCAGGTCGTCCCGGCGCGCGCCAGGCCATCGGGCTCGATCTGCTCCGCCGCGTCGCGCAGGCAGGCGAAGACCTGCTCGTCCACGGCGCGGTGCACCCGGTCGACCACGGCCTTCATGGCGTCGTGGAGGAAGTCGGCCGTCTCCATGTGGCCGTAGTTGGCGTGTCCGAGCCGGATCCGGTCCCGGTCGGCCAGCGCGACCTCGATCACCTCGGTCGCCAGGATGCGCACCGCGTGGCGCACGGCGGCCATGCGGTCCCTGCTCGTCTCGGTTGGCATCCAAGGGTCTCCTCTCTTGAAGTCCCCGGCCCGCCGCCGTACACTCGGCACTGGCCGGGGCTGTGGTTGGCTCCCGACTGTCAGGCCGCGCTCGGCGCGTCTCCGCCGAGCGCGGCTTTCCTGTGCCTGGCCAGCTCGGCCAGGCGCGCCTGCGACGGGTCCGTGTCGGGGATCCCGCGCACGCGCATGAAGCGGCGGACCTCGAGGGGCCCCGCGACCAGCCGCGCGTGCATCTCGGCGTTCATCCGCCGGTGCACGTCCAGCCTGGCGCGGAGCCGGTCCTGGATCGCGTCCCGGCGGCTGGTCAGCTGCGCGATCACCGCCTCGATGTCTTCGACCTGCTGGCAGGCCGCGACCTCGTCGTCGATCGCGTCGGCGTTCGCCTGCGTGAAGTACACCACGCAGCCGCCGGCCTGGATCTGCGGCGCGCCGCTCGTCCTGTTCGGCATCCCGGTCATCACCTCCTTTCCGTTCGAATCGCTCACGCCCGGCGATCCGCCGGACAATGGGCTGCTGTGGGGTTCGACGGTCCGTGAGCGGGTGCTCGACGGAACCGCGACGGCCGCGACCGACGCTCGGCCCGTCACGCGGCGTCGCGTTTGGAGGTATCGGCGTGGAACAGCAGCGACTCAGGCACACCCAGCACGAGCGCGCAGCGCTCCCGGAAGCGCGGCGACGCGCGCCGCCGGCCGGCCTTGATCGACAGGAGCAGGTCCTCGCTGAATCCGGTGGCTCGCGCGAGCCACCGGATCCTCCGGCCCTGGTGCTCGAGGACCTCCCAGACGTTGTCCAACCCGACGCCCCCTCCGTGGTGGTCGGTGGCTGTACGCCACCAGCCGCCATTATCGGCGCAGCGGTGGCGGCTGTCAAGCCCGCGCTGTACGATGCTCTGTCGATGGACGCCGGCCGCCAGCAGCCATTCGGCAGCACCGCTGAGTGGCTCGCCGACCGCTACCGCCGCGCCGGATTCAAGAGCGACCGGCAGGCCGGGGAGCGGGTCGGCGTCGAGCGGACGACCCTCCGGGCCTACGTCGACGGGCTCAAGGTGCCGCCCGACGACATCGTGATCCGGTTGGCCGAGTACTTCGGCGACGACCCGGACGAGATGCTGGCGCTCGCCGCGCGCACGCGCCGTCGCGGGCGGCGGACCGAGGTCAGCTTGGAGGCCGGGGCGATCGCGCAGATCGCCGAGTTGATCACCGGGCGGATCGCCGACGAGGTCGCCGAGCGGGTGCTAGAGCGCCTCGCGGGCGGGGGAGTGCACCAGGAAATGGAAACCGTTTTGCAACGCGCGGGCGTAGAGGATTCCTCTACGCTGGATGAGCGGATTCCGGTCCTGTTCTCCGGGGTGATCTGGGAGGAGTTGACCGAGGCGGAAAAGGCCGGCGTGATCGCGCTGGCGAAGCGGCTGATGGGGCGGCCGCAGGGACGGATGGGTAGGAGGCGCCGGCAGGAGTGACCGGGGGCCCCAACCGGCACGCCCCTGTCGGCACGTGGGGAACGCATTGTGAGCACCGCGAAGCGCCGCGCTCTCGCCATCCGTGACCGCTACGGCCTGCGCTCGCCGCCGACCGACGAGGCGCTCCTGGCCGTCTGCGAAGCCGAGGGCCTGACCGTCCTCGACGGGTGCCCGGAGCTGGTCGGCCGGGTCAGGGAGGTCCTGATCGAGGACTGCCTGTGCCTGGCGTGCGATCTGGACCCGTGCGAGCGGCGGTGGCTGATCGCGCACGGGCTCGGCCACTGGCTGCTCCACAAGCCCGGCGTGTGGTTCTTCCACCAGGACGCGCGCGCCGCCCGCAGCCAGCAGGAGTGGCAGGCGGAGGCGTTCGCCGGCTGGCTCCTGTGCGCCGGCGAGGACGGGGGCCCGCCGCCGCTCGCGGTGCTCGAGGAGGGCGTCGGCGCCGTCTGCGCATGGGCGCGGGCGCCGTACCTCAGCGTCGAGCGCTGGCTGCGCGCGGCGCTCGCTCCCGGCGTCCCGCTCCGTTCCCGCGCGTGAGGGCAGGGGTGCGCCCCAGCCGCGGCCGTGGCCCCGCTATCCGTCGCGGGATAGGGGGGTGGGTGCCGGCGCTCGTCCTGGCCGCAGGCCTGCTCCTGGCCGGCTGCGCCGTGCCGGCGCCGACGCCCCGCGCCGGCACGGCGCGGGCACGACCGCCCGACCCGACCGCCACCACGGCCGTGGCGGTCCGCGAGCTCCGGCCAGGGACGGCCGCGCCCGTCGCCAGCCAGGCCCCGACGGGCCCGGCCACCGCAGCCACCGCGGGCCCAGCGGCATTCGGCGACGGGGTCTTCCGCGTCGGCGCCGACGTCGCCGCGGGAACGTACCGCGCCGACGCGGACGGTTGCTACTGGGCGCGCCTCAAGGGGCTCTCGGGGGAGATCGCCGACGTCCTGGCCAACGGCCTCGCGGCGGGGCCGGCCGTGGTCACCATCCTGCCGAGCGACGCCGCGTTCCAGTCACGCGGCTGCCGCCGGTGGGTCGACGTCACGGCCAGCCCCGGCAGCCGGAACCCCGATGCGGCCCTGCCGCAGGGCACCTACCTTGTGGGCACCGACGTCGCCCCGGGCACCTGGCGTGCCCCCGGCGGCGAGCGCTGCTATTGGGCCAGGCTCCGCGACTTCACCGGCACGGTGAGCAGCATCGTCGCCAACGACGTCCCGGCCGGACCGGCGTCCGTCCGGATCGCGGCCAGCGACGTCGGGTTCGAGTCGCGGGGCTGCGGCTCCTGGACCAGGGTCGGCTGAGGGCCCCGGCGAGGGCTAGTCGGCGGGCCGGTTGGTCGAGTGGCTGAACCAATAGGCGACCACGCCGGCCAGTGCCGTCAGGATGGCGGTCTGGACCGCGGCCGGGAGGTCCTGGCGGAGCACGACGGCCGCGCCGCCGCCCACCAGGACGACGAGGCTGATCAGGAAGACCGCGATTTTCTGGACGTCGATGCCGGGTGTCACGGGATTTCCTCCTTCCGAGCGCGGGCGAGGCAGTTCCGCTTGATCAGACGCCAGCGCGTCTCCTCGTCCGCGGTCTGGGCGATGGCGGCGTAGGTGGCCGTGTCGAGCAGGTAGACCGTCGGCGTGCCGGGCCGCGAGCACGCGACGACCCGTTCGCCCTGCTGGCGCACCGTGATCACGCGGCGGCCCGCGCGGCGATCGCCGCCTCGAGGCGGCCGACCGCGGCCCGTAGGTCGGCCAGAGCGGCCGCGACGGGGTCGGGGGGCGCCGGGGTCGGCGGCGGCGCCGGCGCCGGGGTCGGGGCCGGCATGCCGAGCGCCAGCCAGTCGTCCCGGCCGCCGAAGAACGTGCTCAGGTCGACCGGCCCGCTGACGCCCGGCGCGGTCCCGCTGGCGGTGTATTGCACCATGACCAGGTCTCGCCAGCCGTCGACGTTGGCCGGCCGGAAGGACGGGTCCCCCGTGTAGTTGGCCTCCCACAGGCCGGCGTACTGCGCGGCGACCCCCTCGATCGAGAGGTTGTGCGGCCCCATCCACCAGGGCCCGCTGTAGAACAGCGCCTTGAAGCCCCACTTGCGCCTGGCGCCGTCGCCCCATTCCGCGTGCCACTGGGCCAGGTCCCCCTCCGGGCCGAGCTCGGAGTCGTTGACCAGGACGTTCCCGGGCTCGAGGCCACCGACGTTGTCGATGCCGCGCTGGAACGTCTCCAGGCTCTGGACGGGGGCGGCGAACCGCGGGTCGCTCAGGTGGTAGAGGCCGAGCAGGAGCCCGGCGCCGCGGATCGCCCGCACGTTGCCCGGCGCGAACGGGTCGAGCTCGGCGCCGTCCTCCGAGACACGGACGACCGCGCCGTCGATGCCGGCCGCCCGCCAGCTGGACGGGTCGACCAGGCCCTGGTAGTTGCTGATGTCGATGATCCGCAGCATGCTGCGCTCCTTCGGGCGGCCGTCGGGCAGCGCCCCGCGCCGCCCGATCACGGCCGCTTCGTCGTCGGTCATCCGGTAGGAATCCGACCAGGCGCCGCCTGGGCGCCCGTCGAGGATGAACTGGTGCGCCTGCGCGTAGCCCTTCGCGGCGAGGGCGCGGAGCTGGTCGACCACCCACCCACCGCGCGCGGCGCCCGTGAGGTCGGGCCGCGAGAACTCGGTCACCAGGACTGGCGGGCCCGCCGGGTCGCACGGCGGCAGCGCCTCGAGGTCGCCCGCGTAGGCGTGCTCCGCGCGGGCGACCCGCGCCGGCAGCGGCCCCGCGACGGCGAGGACCTGGGCGGCGTAGCCCTGCCAGCCCGGCCGGCCGCGCGAGACGGGCGGGAGCACCGCCCGTGCCGGTCGGCGCCACCGGCGCACCACCTGGCCGACGAACAGCCCGACGTCGGTGGCGCTGTTGGGCCCGAGGTTCGGCTCGTTCAGCAATTGGACGTCGACGTCGTCCTCGGCGAACCCCCCCGCGACCGCCTCGTCCAGCGCGGCGTCGACGTCGCGCAGGTAGTCGTCCACGGAGCCCGCGATCCGCTCGTCGCCGACCCGGACGCAAACCCGCGCGACGCCGAGCGCGCGCAGCCGGCGGTAGACGCCGCGCCGATGGCGCGTGCCGGCCGTCCAGAGCGCGAGCGCGGCCTCGGGGCGCGCCAGCGCCAGCCGCCGGAACGAGGACTCCGGCGGCTGGTCCACGTTGTCGAGGTGGACGCCGACCAGGAGGCTCACCGCCGCCTCTCCCACGCCTCGTAAACGAGCTGGTAGAGCACGGTGGCGACGAGAAGGACCCCGACCCCGCCGAACGCGGCCAACGCCCAGACGAGCGCCGGCGTCCCCGGGCAACCGGCGCTCACAGGTGCCCCTGCGTGAGCAGCCGCGCGATCGCCAGCCCCAGCGTCAGCGCGGAGCCGAGCGTCAGCCCGATCAGCCAGCGCTGGGTCTCGGCCGAGCGCTGCCCCGCCCGGTCGACGTAGGCGGCCAGCGCCGAGCGCGCCTCCGCCTGCGACGCCAGCGCCTGGACGCTCGCCTCGGTCGCCGCGAGCCGTCTCATGCCCTCCGGGTGGCCCGGCAGCGCCTCGTGGAGCTCGACCCGGCCCGCGACGCCCGCGACCTCCTGCTCGAGCCGGCCGAGGCGTCGGGCGGTCTGCTCGTCCCGCCTGGCGATGTCCGCGCGGAGCTCCGTGAGCTCGCGTTTGATGTCCGCGAACAGCTCGCGGATCGAGAACCGGACCGAGCCCTCGCCGTTGGGCGCGTCGGCCACGGCCTCAGCCCTCCCCGGGGGTGGCCGGCGCGTCCAACGGCGTGAGCGCGGCGGGCTGGCCGTCCGCCGCCGGCACGAACGGCGCCTCGCCCCGCGATGCGGCGGGGGCCGCGGCGGGGGCCGCGGACCGCCGGCGCCGTTCGTAGTGGCTCTGCTGCGGATCGAGGGGCAGGACGACCTCCCACTCGTCCGCGTCGATCCCCTTGCCGGCGAGGAGCGCCCGGAAGACGCCCTGGAACTCCTGCAGCGCCGCGGCCACCTTGACCTGGAACGGCAGCAGCGTCTTGCGCTCGACCTCGGTCAGCCGGCTGGTCACCGTCGGCGGCCCGGACGCACCCGCCGACGGCACCGCGGGGCTGGCGGGCTGCCTCGGGGGGCTGGCGGGCTGCCTTGGCGCCTGCTTAGCCCTCGCCACCAGCGACCTCCTGCTTCGCCTGCTCGATGAGCGCGTCGACCCGCTCGGCCAGCGCCGGGTCCACCTCGGCGACGGCGGCGACGAGCGCGGCCTGCGTCTCGGCGACCTTGGCGTTGGTCGCCGCGAGCCGTGCCTGCAGCTCGTCCACGCTCGGCGGCGGCGCGTCGACGGGCGTGAGCGTGGCCGGCTGGCCGTCCGCCGCCGGCACGAACAGCGCCCCCGCGGCGCCGAACGCGCCGTCGAGCTCGCCGACGCGCGCCTCGACGGCGGCCCGGATCGCCCGGTAGGCGTCGTCGGCCATCTGGGCGACGGTTTTGGTGCCGTCGGGGTTCTGCTCGGCGCGGCTGATCGTGAACGACCGGTCGCCCGGCGTCACGACGGTGAACTCGAACACCTCGTTGTCGGCCTCGGTCCGGTGGCGGACCGTGATCTGCTTGGGCGCGGGCATCAGTTCCTCCTGAGGGCGGCCAATTCGGCGCGAAGCCGAGCAATCTCGGCACTGAGTGCAGCAATAGCCGCTTCGCGGGCGTCGGCCTCACCGGCGACGGCTGCCAGAGCAATGCACGCGGTGGTTTGCGGGTTGACGGTCTCGCCGTCCGGGGACAGCCATTCGTGTGCCTCTTCGGCCTTGATGCCGACGTGGCGGTAGTCTGCTAACCGGTTCCGTTCGTCTAGATCGGCACTTTCGAGCACTGGGCCAAGCTTGTACGTGAACAAGTGGTAGCTGTGCGAACGCGCGACGCGCAGCGCATCGGCTGGGCTAACTACGTCGAGTATGTTCTTAGCCGACGAATGCGACGTTTGGATTGTTCCGTTTACCGCCCATACAGCCGTCCATCTACCATTAGTCTTGCCGCACGATACTAAATTATCAGTGAGCGGATACAGTCCTACGTTGGTGGCGGCGTACCCATAGCTAGACCCCCCGTACAGTATAAGTCCAGTACTAGCGGCGAAAATGTCGCCTACCGTAACGTTAACTCCGTCGCAAGACAACATGTGAATGTCGGCGGTATCGTTGTAGTTGCGTGCGCAGATGGCGATGGCGGAATAGGGATTACTGATAAAGTTGCTAAGCCGTATGGCCCCCGTTGATGCAATAGGACTGCCCGGCCCGGCAAACGCAGTGGCCACGTAGACGTAGGCCGGCCGGTTAGCACCGTATGTGCCGATGCTGTAGGCGTTGTCGGAGGAGGAGAGGAATTTACCGGAGGCGTCGATGTACCACCGCGACGTGCCGTTGGTGCCGAACTGCAGCACGTTGGCGCCGGAGGTCGCGATCATCGCCGTTTCGCCGCTCGGGCCGCCGGCCAGGATCCCACCGACGTAGCCGCTGCCGGCGTAGTTGATGTCCAGCCGACGCGAAGCGTCGTTGATCAGCGAGAGGCCGACGTAGGAGGTCGAGGTCGTGGTGCGCGCGGTCATGCCGGTGCTGGCCACCACGAGGCGCTGCACGCCGCTCGTCGTGATGGATACCTCGCCGGCCGCGGAGCTGAAGAGACCGCTGTTGGTGTTGCCGGCGAACGTCAGCGACGGCGCCCCAGCCGAGCCGGCCGGCAGGGTCAAGACACCCGCCGAGACGTTCAGGCCGCTGGCAACCGCCACATACCCCGCGAAATACCCGTTGCGCGGCCGGTTCGCGCCCGACGCGCCGATGTCGTAGGCGTTGTCGGTGCCGGCGAGGAAGTGGCCGGAGGCGTTGATCTGCCACCGATTAGCGGGCGCGGCGTTCGCGCCGTTCGTCCAGAACTCGATCCGGGACGGTGGGCGCTGGCCGCTCGTGAACGTCCCGTCCACGGCGAAGGCGATTTCCGACGTGGAGAACCACGTCCCGCCCGAGTAGGCCCGAGTGACCAGCTGGAACGGGTAATCGCCGCTGGCCACGTCGGCCGGGGAGGCGACCGCCCCGCGCGAGCCGTAGACGTACATCGCGGCTTGGGTGGCGCTCGCCGCGCTGACCTGGAGCATCAGGCCGTTCCCGGCCGTGGTCGAGTAGACGTTGACGCCGGCGACGTTGGTCGTGCTCAGGTTCGCGCCGACGAACACGTTGCCCGCCGAGTCCACCCGGACCCGCTCGGCGCCGGCCGTCGCGAGCGACACCGTCTGCGCGGCAGGGGAGAATATGCCGGTGTTGGTGCTCCCGGCGAAACTGTAACTGGGCGCCCCGGCCGTGCCGGCCGTGATCGCTAGCTGCTGCGTCGTCCACGCGGGCGCGCCGGAGACAGGCCCCAGGTAGCTGCCTGCCGCGCCGATGGCTAGCCTCGTGAGGGTGTTAGGGCCGGTGGCGTAGGCGAGGTCGCCAGCTGCCAGGACGATCGCTGGCATCGTCATCGACATGTTCCCGCTCGTCCCCAGCTCCGCGTTCCAGTCCGCGGCCGTGACGAGCCGGCCGGTCGAGAAATCGGTGGGGACGAGCCAGGCCATCAGCGGCCCCCCCGGCGCCCGAGGCCGCGCGCGCGGTTCTCGCGGCGGAGGCTCGCGGCGGTCTCGGGCCGGCCGCCCGCGAGGTGGAGCGGGTGCGAGGCGTGCCAGAAGTAGTTGCGGGTGCGGGGGTTGCCGCGCGCGAGCAGCGCGGCCTCGGCCGCGTCGGCGTCCGCCGGGAACTCGACGTCGTAGACGCGGCCGCAGGTCAAGCAGACCGCGATCCGGCTGCCGACCTCGGGGTGCGGGCAGTTGCGGCAGCCCGGCCCCCAGGAGCCGTCCGGCCGTGGCTCGGCGCACCGCACCACCCACCAGCCGCCGCTGACGTAGGCGCGGCGCGTGCCGGCGTGCGCGAGCTGCGGCGGCGCGGCGTGCCCCAGCGCGAGGTGGTTGTGCGCCAGGACCTCGCGCGCGAGCCGGCGGTAGGCCTCGGCCAGGTCGTCGAGCCCGTGCGCGCGCGCGTAGGCGTCGAGCCCGTGCGCCTCGCGCGCGCCGCCGATCCGGTCGCGGAGCAGGTGGTCCATCAGAACGACAGCCTCGTCGCCAGCCCGAGCTCGCTGAGGCCAGCGATGCCCAGCCGCCAGTAGGCCTGCGGCAGCGCTCGCTCGACGCCGAGGTTCGCCTCGACGCCACCGCCCGGCAGCCACTGCCACGTGACCTGCTCCACGAAGTAGTCCGCGCTCTCCCCGGTCCGGCTCTCGACCACCGTGACCCGGTCGGACACCCGCCGGGCGAGCCCCTGGGCCAGGCGGCGCGGGTCGAGGTTGTTGAGCGCCAGCACGTTCTGCTTCACCCGATCCTGGTAGCGGCTCACGACGTAGTCGCAGAACGCGACCGCGGTGGCGCGGTCGGAGAGCCAGACCGGCTGGTAGTCGCCGGGCAGCGGCCGCTCGCCGTAGCGGGCGATCGAGGCGGAGGCGTCGATCGTGTTCGAGACCGGCGTCACGCTGATCGCGTAGGTCGTCGCGGTCACGGCGACCGCGCTGATCGTGCAGCCGGCGCCGCCCGCGGTGACGGTGAGCGTGGCGGTGCGGCCGCTGGTGCGGTCGAGGGACGCGGCGCCGGAGCCCGCGGCGTACGTCACGCTCGGCACCGCCGCGTCGAAGGCGTCGGCCGTCGTGGTGACCGGGAACTCGGCCGACCCGCCCGGCGGCAGCGTGAGCGGCAAGGGCGGCCCGCCGACGACCAGCGCCTGCCCGGCCGTCGGCGTGTACGAGCGGACGTTGACGGTGCAGCTGTTGACGATGTTCTCGGCCGGGGTCGACGGGTCGGAGCGGCTGTAGCACGGCTCGGTGCCCGTGTCGCGGAGGACGGCCTGGCTCGACAGGCAGCGGCCGGTGAGCAGCCGGTAGCGCCTCCCCTCGAAGTGGAAGGCCCCGGTGTCGGGGTCGACGTAGGCGACCGCGGGCGGCCCCTCGGAGAGCACGATCTGGCGGATCGCCTCGAACCCGGTGACCCCGGACGCCCACCAGCGCGCGAACGTCGCCGCGCCGGTGTCCAGGACGCGTGAGCCGGACGGCCAGCCGAGCGCGTCGAGCACGGCGGCGATCGCCTGGTCCGAGCGGGCGTTCGTGAGCATCGCGGTCTCGACGGTCCGGGCGTTGAACGCGCCGAGGACGTCGACGGCCTGGAACGCGACGGTCTGGTCCTGGCGCATGCCGTGCTCGTCGGGCTGGGTGAGGAACCCCCGGAACAGCCCGTACGTGGCGGCCGCCTGGTCGCCCTTCGTCTGGTCCAGCCCCGCCTGGTAGTGCGCCAGCACCCGCGCCGCCGACAAGGCGGTGTTGTAGACGGCGACCTCGTCGATGACGCCGGGGAAAGTGCTGCCCACGCCGTCGTTGCCGACGATGACCTGGTTGGTCGTGTTGGTGACCGAGCCTGACCTGGCCTGCGAGGCGACCTGGCTGCCGTTGACGTAGAGGCGCAGCGTCGTGCCGTCCCACGTCGCGCAGACGTGGTAGGCGACGCCCGGCGTCGGCACGGTCGCCCACGAGGCCCGCGGCTCTGCGCCGCCGCCGATGATCACGGACGCGCTGAGCTTGTTGCCCTCGCTCGCCGCGTCCACGCGCAGCAAGAACTCGCCGCCCTTGGCGAGGATCATGGCGGCCTGCGTCGGCAGCGCGTCCAGCACGAACCACGCTTCGAGGCTGAAGCCGGCCGTGAACACGAGCGAGGCCGAGTCCGGCACCGTGACGTAGCTGTTGAGGAAGCGCACGGCCGTGTCCGAGCCGCCGTTGGGTTCCGCCGCGAGCAGGCCGGCGGTGCCGAGGGTCGGCAGGCGCTTCGACGTGCTCGCGTTCGGCGTCCCGGTCCAGGCGCAGTTGGTCTGCGACCCGTCGGTGTAGGCGCTCGGCCCCGACGAGGCGTTGGTGGCTTGCTCGAACTGCCAGCCGTCCGTGTAGAACGTGAACCCGGCGCCGGGGTCGCTCGTCCAGTAGAAAGCAGGCACCGCCTTGGTCGATCCGGCCGGCGCGGTCGCGGTGACGCTGAAGCGCTGGCTCCAGTCGGTCGTGTTGAGGGGGGTATACGTGCCATCGACCGACCCCTTGGGCACACCAGCGTCGTCGTAGAACTCGATGCGGGCGCGGAAACTCTGGCTGCCCGGCACGTCGAGCCTCGCGTAGACCGAGAACGTGTACGGCAACCCGGCGACGACGGGGATGGGGTAGGTGCCGGTGCTCCGCCCGTCGAAGAACGGGCCACCGGCAGCGCCCGCGAAGGACCGCACGTGCTTCAGCGACGCCGAGCCGAACTTCGCGGTCGTCGTCACCCGCGTGGTCGTCCCGTTGTAGGTGTTGTAGCCGGACGCATCGACCTCGGCGCTGGGGTTGGCGATGAGGTTGAGCGGGTCGGCCGTGTACGCGCCGTTGTTGCCGTTGCCGCTCGCGTCGTTGGCGGTGGTGCCGCTCGACTCGCCCAGGCGCCAGTAGCCGACCGGCGCGTCGTCGAGCACGGTTTGCCGGTAGCCCACGGGCAGGGTCGCGGTCGCGCGGGCGACGACGAGGCGGTTCGGCACGACCTGGCCGTAGAGCGGCGAGGACGCGTTGTCCTGGCTGTAGACCAGCGCCTGGTTGTCGAGCACGAACTGCGCCCGGCCGGCCGCCAGCGGGGAGAGCTCGCGGATCTGGTCCCGGCCGTAGCGGAACGTCGTCGCCGCCGGCTGGCGCAGGTCGGCCGTGACGTCCTCCCGCTGTCCCGGCGGGCCGACGACCCCGTCGCCGTTCCAATCGACGAGGAGCTGGCGCGTGACGGCGGTCATCAGACCGTCCCCGCCAGCGCCACGCGGCGCCCGGCCTGGTTGGCGCGCTTGACCGCCAGGACGACCTGGTCCTCGAAGTCCTGGTAGCCGAACACCGGGCCGTAGAAGTTGACGTTCACGTCGCCGCCGCCGCCCACCGCGGCCAGGCCGCCGTTGGGCACGATCAGGCCCGACGAGGCGGGGACGAACAACTCCGGACCCGCCTCGCCCACGACGTAGGCCTCGCCGCGCTCGACGGGGCCGCCGGCCGCGCGGTAGCGCGCCACGACGTCGGTCCCCGACCGGAACGCCTCGGTCTCGTGCGCGCCCGGGCCGATGACGTCGTCGATGTACTGGCCACGCGTGTTGTAGAACGAGAAGCCGGCCGGGGGCGACGACCCGCCGCCCCCGAACAGGCCGCCGATCGCGGTGACGGGGTTCGGGATCGTCGGCACCGTGGGGAGCGTGATCCGCAGGCCGGTCAGCCGGCCCACGGCGTCGACGACCCGCTGGATCAGGCCGAGGAAGTCGTTGAGGAGCCGCGCGGCGCCGTTCCACCAGTCCGCGATCACCTGCCCCGCCGCGCCGAACCCCCCCGCGACCGCCGCGCCGAAGCCGCCGGCGTGGCTCCCCGCGTCGACCACCGCGGCGGCGAACCCGCCCAGGAGCGAGACGACGAACCCGACCGCGTCCCGCACGGCCCCGGCCACCGCCGCGAACGCCGCGTCGACGACGTCGCGGAACGCCTGGCTGTGCTGGTAGGCGATGACGAGCGCGGCGGCGAGGAGCGCCAGGAGGAGGATCGGCCCGCCGATCGCGGCGCCGACGACGGCGAGCACCTCGGCGACGGCGCCGAGCACGCCGACGACGGCGCCCGCCGCGGCCGCCAGCCCGCCGATCGCCGCCGACGCGCCCGCGAACAACAGCCCCAGCGGCCCGAGCACGGCGAGGAGCGCGGCCAGGACGGCGGCGCCCTCCCGGACCGGCGCCGGGAGCGCCTGGAACCACCGGAACGCGTCGGCGAGCGTGTGCGCCAGGTAGGTCAGCTCGCCGGCGAGCGGCTCGATCGCCGAGATCGCGGCGTTCTGCGCCTCGCGGTTGACGTCGGCGATCCCGCCCGAGAGCCCCTCGGTCTTGGCCTTGGCGAGCTCCTCGGCGATGCCCACCTGCGTGATCTTGTCGTGCATCGCGTCGTAGGCCGGCAAGCCGCCCTTGATGAGGACCAGCGCCTCGCCGAAGGCGCTCGACCCGAAGATCGTCTGCGCGTAGGCCTCCTGCTGGGCGGGGTTGAGCCGGGCGAAGGCGTCGTGCAGATCGCCGATGATGTCCCGGAACGGCCTGACCCGGTTCTGGGCGTCGTAGACGTGGACGCCGAGCCCGGCCATGAGCGCACGGGCCTGGTCGGTCGGGGCCAGCAGCGACTGCAGGACGTTCTGCAGCGCGGTGCCCGCCTCGGCGCCCTTGATGCCATTCTGGGCGAGGATGCCCACCGCCGTCAGGAAATCGGCCATCGGGATCTTCGCCGCGGCGAACGCCGGCCCGGCGTTCTGGACGGTGTTGACGAGGTCCGTGAACGAGACGCCGGAGAATTTCATCGTCGCGGCGAGCAGGTCGGCGACGGTGCGCGCGTCGGTCGCCGGGAGCTGCCACTCCTTGAGGGCCGCGCCGAGCAGCGCGGCGCCCTGCACCGCGTCGGCCTCGCCGGCAGCCGCCAACAGGAGTGCTGGGCGCAGCGCCGACACGGCGTCCGACGCGGTCAGACCGGCCTTGGCGAGCTCCGTCAGGGCCTCGGCCACCTGCGGTTTGGTGAACTGGGGCAGCTCCAGGTCGTGGGAGAGCGCTTCGACCGCCGCGCCCGCGGCCGCCATCTCCTCGGCCGAGGCCTTGGTGACGAGCTGGAACACGTTCATGCTCTTCTCGTAGTCGGCGGACATCCCGACGGCGGTCTTGCCGAGCAGGTCGAGCGGCACGGTGAGCGCGGCGTTGACCGCCGCGCCCGTGATCTTCGACTGGTCGCGCATCACCTTGAGGTTGTTGGTGGCCTGCCCCAGGCGCGACCGGAAGTCGCGCAGCCCGGCCAGCGCGTCGCGGAGTTGGACGCTGATGCGCCCGTAGAGCGATGCGACCTGCTGCTGCTGTGCCACCGCGCCGCCCCCCGGTCAGGCCCTGACCAGTTCGAGCTCGAGCTGCTCGCCCGTGGTCCCGGCGGCGCGCCAACGGTCCCCCGCCGCGGCGGCGACGGCCGCCAGAACCGCCTCGCCGCCCGGACCCGCGGCGAGCAGCAGCCGCCCGCCCGGCGCCAGCAGCCGCGCGCACTCGGCGAGCAGCTCCTCGGCGGCGAGCCCGGCGCGCTCGGGCACGCCGACCCCGGCGATCTCGTCGAACGAACCGTCCGGCCACGGCCAGGGCCGGTCGCGGAGGTCATGCGCGAGCGTCACCGTGTCGCCCACGGCGGGTCGGGTGTAGTCGTGCCGGAGGGCATCGCCCGCGCGGCCGTCCCGCCCGCAGGCGAGCGCCAGGCACCGCCGCGGGGCGCCGCCACCGTCCGCGGTCATCCCGCCCGCCTCCGACCGCCCCGCGCCGCGGCCTGGCGCTGCCGGATGTGCGCGTGCGCCCGGTCCACCGCGTCGAAGATTTCGAGGGTTTCGAGCACTTCGGTGTGGTCCATCTCATCTCCTCCTCGATATGCTGGAAGGTCCACCCGGTCTCCCTGGCGAGGAGCGCCCGGTGGAGCTTCCACCGTTGCTCCGCGCTCAGCGCCCCCTGGCCCGGGAACGCGATCGCCAGAAAGACGGCTTTCCCTAGCCTTTTGGGACGCCGGCCGCCTCCTGGCGCTGACTGAGGTTCTTGCCGATCTCGACCGCGAACACCGGGATCTCCGACAGCAGGTCGAGTTCCTGCCAGGCGCGGATGTCGCCCGGGTCGCCGTCGAACTCCCATTCCTCGACGAGGAGCGCGCCGAGCCGCGCGATCGCGTTGTAGTCGTCCTCGACCGCGCGGAGCAGCTTCGGGAGGTGCGGCGCCGTCTTGAGCGGGATCCGGTCGCGCAGCTTGACCCGCCGGCCCCCGACGTAGAAGACGTTGCGCTCGGTGTCCATCAGTAGGTCCCGTCCGCGACGGCCCCACTGAACTGGAGGTCGAAGTTCAGGACGACGATGTCGTCGTAGGGCACCGTCCGCTTGCGCTTCTGCACGATGGCGTTGACCGTGTGCCGCGGTTTCCCGACCGCCGAGCCCTCGTCGCCCCACTCGAGCGTGCCCTGCGTGCCCGGCGCGAGCGCGTTCCAGAGCGCGGTGCCGTCCGCCTGCGCGACCAGCTCGATCGTCGCCTTCCCGTCCTTCAGCGTCACGAGGTACGTGCGGTTGGCGTCGTTCCCGGCCGACGCGTCGGCGAGGCCGACCTCCTCCTCGGCGTCGAACGTGCGGAAATCGGCCGCGAGCACCGTCGTGCCGAACTTGATGTAGCCGGCCGCCCCGCCCACGTACTCAGGCATCGGTCACCTCCTTGTTGGTCATCGCGCCAGCCGGATGCGGTAGAGGCCCCCGGCGTGCCAGAAGCGCTTCCCGCCCGGCGCGTCCTCCTCGTAGTCGACGTCCGACTCGCGGGCGAGCCAGACGTTCGTCCAGCCGGCAACCACCAACGGCTGCAGGTGCAGCGCCGCGTCGATCTGGTCGTCGATCGCGCCGACCGTCGCGCCCGACACCCCGTCCGCGTCGGCCACGATCGCCTTGACGAGGTAGACGAGCTGGCGCGCCCGGTGCGGGTTGTCGTTGTCGTCCACCCCCGACTGCTTCGCGAAGAGCACGGCGGGGTACGCCGCGCGCTGCGGCACGCGCCGCGAGTAGACCGAGGTCGGCGTGGCGAGGAGCGCGGTCAGCGCGGGCGTGGCCGTGAGGCGGCCGTACAGCGCGGCGGCGAGGGCGTTCATCAGGCACCCGGGACCCCGAACAGCTCGGCGGCGCGCCTGGGCGCCAGCGCGCGCACCTCCTCGAACGCCGGGAGCAGGTGCGGCCGCGGCGCCATCCGGCGCGTGCCGAACTCCACGTACGGCGCGTACTCGACGTCCGTCCCGACGACCGCCGTCAGGCCGTGCGGGTCGGTCGGGTCGAGCTCGTAGTGGTAGGAGCGGCGCAGGTTGCCGGTGCGGACGGGCGCCTTCTGCTTCGTGCGGTTGACCGCCTCGGCCGCGAGCTCCGCGACGAGCCGCTCCGCGCGCCCGTCGAGCGCCGCCAGGAGCGAGTCGAGCTTCCTCAGGTCGAGGCGGATCTCGTCGGCGGCCATCACCGGTCCCTCTTGCGCAGGACGAAGCACAGGTCGCCCGAGGCGGCCTCGCGCTCGACGAGCTCGACCCTCCACCAGCGCGCCCCGCCGGCGTAGCGGTCGGCGAAGTAGACGCGCCCGGCGCGCCGCCAGAACGGCCGGTCCGGGTCGAAGAAGTCGAACGTCTCCTCGTGGAAGGCCCGCCGGTGCGTCGGGTCGCGCCAGAGGTTCGGCCCGTCCCAGGCGGGCACGCGGAAGACGAGCCGGCCGCCCGGCCCGAGGACGCGCCAGCACTCGCCCAGCCAGTCGGCGACGTCGACGCGCAGGTGCTCGAAGACGTCGAGCGCGACCACCTTGCGGAACGAGCCGTCCGGCCACGGCCACGGCAGCTCGTCCAGGTCGTGCGCGACGTCGACGTGCGGCGCGTGGCTCGTCCGGTCGTGGTTGACCGCGCCGGCGAGCGGGCGCTCGCCGCAGCCCAGGTGGAGCGTCGGCGCGGCGGCCGCCGCCGTATCCGTCGCGGGATGGCCGAGCGGGGGCGTCACGCGAGCACCGCCTCGCGGAAATTCTTCGGCGCGCCGGCGAGCTCGGCCGCCAGCTCGTCGAGGATCGGCGCCCAGTGCGCCGCGACCACGTGGTCCGCGTCGTAGGCGAGCGCGCCGGCGCGCGCCCGGTCGCGCAGCGCGGCCGGGCGGCCGCGGTGGGCCGCCTCGAGGGCCTCGCGGACGGCGCCGGCGCGCGGGACCCGGCAGAAGCCGCGCCACTGGTCCCAGCGCGGCTCCGTCTCGGCGGCCGGCACCGTCCAGCCGGCCCAGCAGAGCTCGCCCATGCTCGTCCAGTCGCCGGTCACGACCGGAACGCCGCAGGCCTGCGCCTCGACGAGCGGCAGCCCGAACCCCTCCCAGGCCGAGACGGCGAGCAGCACGTCGATGGCGTTGTAGACGTCGGCCATGCCCTGCCGCGGGACGCCGACGAGCCGCTCGTACTGGCCGACGACGAGCACGTCCCGCCCGACGTCGAGGCCGAGCGCGTTGCACACCGCCGGCAGGTCGAGGCCGCGGCCGTCGAGGCCGAGGTTCGTGTGCAGGTAGAGCAGGGCGTCCCGGTGGGCCCGCCGAAAGTCCGCGAACGCGGCGAGCTGCGGCACGAACGCCTTCCGGTCGTGCGGGTCCTTATTGTCGGCGACCATGCCCACGACGAACCGGTCGTCGGGCAGGCCGAGCCGCTCCCGGCTCGCCCGCCGGTCCCCCGGCGCGAAGAGGGCCGTGTCCACGCCGAGCGGGGCGTACCGCACGTCGAGCCCGGCCTCCCGGCACGCCAGCTCGCCGAAGCGCGACATCGCCACCACGCGGTGCGCCGCCGCCAGCCGCGCGCGCAGGTCGCCGGCCAGCGGCGCCGCGTCCACGGGCAGCCACGGCACCCACCGCACCCCGCCGAGCAGGCGCGGCTCGACGATCCACCCGTCGCACAGCGTCAGCAGCAGCTCGGCCCCGACGTGGGCGGCGTGGGCGGCGAGGACGTCCCGGCTGTGCACGTCCCGGCCGCACGGGTACAGCGGCAGACCCGCCCACCGGATGAGCGCGCCCGCCAGGCCCGACTTCGCGGCGATCGCCAGGTCGTGCCCGAGGCCGGCGATGCGCGGCGCGACGAGCGCGGTCTGGACGCCGTAGCCGGAGGCAACGAACGGCGGATCCGAGAACCACAGCAGCCTCACGCCTCGACCTCCACGACCGCGACCTCGGTCGCGGCGCCGAGCGTGTCGGTGCCGGGGATCCCGGTCACCTCGAAGGTGCGGTTCGGCGTCCGCGACGTGAGCACGATGCGGTCTTCGACCGCGACGTCTTGGCCGTCCGGCAGCACGATCGTCCAGGCGATGACGCCGGTGAGCCGCTCGCCCAGGACCTGCTCGGACGCCTGGGTGACGACCGACCGCAGGCGGCACGGCACGGCCGTGGCGGCGTCCGCCCACGTGTCGAGCTCGCCGCCCTGCCCGTCGGGGGTCCGGCCGACGATCCGGCGGATCGTGCACCGCTCGGTCAGCGTGTCCTCGAGCCAAGCGGCCATCGAGGCGCGCTGGGGCGCCGTGACCGGCGGCCGGTGGCGGAACGTCAGCAGCGGCACGTCAGGCCCCCGCCCTCAGCCATTCGTCGACGACGCGCTCCCGCGCGCCGAAGGCGCCCGTCACGATCTCGGCCCAGTCGAAGGCGCCGCCGCTCGCGGCGGCATCGAGCTCGTCGGCCCGGGCGCGCAGGGCAGCGGCGTGGGCGCGCAGGTCGGCCGCGACGGCCGGGCCGTTGGTCTGGAAGTCGACCAGCCGGCTCGCTTTCTGGACGAGCGACTCGTTCGAGGCGATAGTGTCCAGCGCGAGGGCGGCGGCGCGCGGCACGCTGCCGCCCTCGATGGCCAGGAACGCATCGATTTCGTCGTCCTGGAAAAGCGGCTGGGTCTGGTCGACGTCGGTGACCAGCAGCCGCACCCTCCCGCGGTCGGTGGCGAGGTCGTAGGTGAACGGCATCGCCTACCGCCGCCGGCGCCGCGCCGGGGGCGCCGGCTCGCGCAGCTCGACGGCCGCAGCCGGCTCGGCGGCAGGCGCGGGGCCCCGGGCGGCGCCGTCGTGCCCGGCGCGCAGCCCGCGGAGCTCGCGGAGGATCGCCGCCAGGTAGAGCTCCGCCGCCGTCGCGGGCGTCGGCAGCAGCTCCGTCATGTCCGGACGCACCCCCGCCTGCGCTAGGCCCCGCTGCCGTTCGAGGCGACCGTCGCGCGCGGGTCGACGCGCGCGCCGCCGAGGACGTGCCGGACCTTGTAGTCGACGGCGTCGGTCTCGAAATTCCCGTCCAGCGGGTCGACCGCGCCGCCGGCGGCGCGGCGCGCGTTCGGCTCGCGGATGAAGATCTCGGGCTCCTCGTGGCCGCGCAGGAAGGCGATCGTCAGCGCCGGGCGTCCGGCGTTCGGGTCCGCGAACAGGAACCACGAGGTACTGCCGTTCGTCGTGGCGGTGAGGGGGATGTACGGGTCCACGACGAGCTGGACTTTGTTCTGCATCCAGTTCTGGGCGATGAGCTGCTGCTGGCCAGCGCCGGCGTCGCGCACGCCGCCCGCCTGGGTCAACCAGATCTGGGTCGCGTTCAGGATGTTGCGCGCCGTGACCTCGAGGGCGGGCGGCACGACGAGCGCCACCGACTCGACCATGATCGGCTCGCCGTTCTCGCCCACCTGGGCGGCCAGGACCGTCATCCCGTCCTGCAGCGCCGCGATCGACAGCGGCGGGTTGTTCGAAGCCGCGCCATTGGCGACGTTGACCAGGTTCTTGTTGCCGTTCGAGTAGAGCGATGCGTGCGGGCCGTTGGCGTCGACGTACAACTCGGTCACGAACCGGGACTCGGTCCGCCGGGCGGCCCGCCCGAACCGCTCCGGGATGTCCTTGAACTGGTCGAGGTCGTCGTTGACGATCGTCTCCCAGGAGAACGCGATGCGGCGGCCGTACTTCTGGACGGCGAACGTGATCGGCGCCTGCTCGGTGACCGAGGCCTCCGGGTACTCGGCGTCCTGCGCCACGGCCGTGAGCCGCGTGTCCGCGCCCCAGGCGGGCGGGAAGAGCTTGACGGTGCGGAAATCGCGGACGGTGCGCCGCTGGGCGATGGCCGGCCAGATCGCCGGCCACTCGCGGTAGGCGGCCAGGACCGAGCGGTCGAGGATGTCGCCGAACAGCTGCGGGAAGTCGCTCGTCGTGAGCGCCTCGCGGAGGTGGTGGAGGGGGCGCCGGCCCGCCCACACGTCCGCCAGGAAGGCGGCGGCTTCCGCGAGCGCCGCGGTGTAGCGCGGCGACCGCGCCGCGGCGGCCGACCGCACGCCGCGGCCCTCGCCGCCGAACAACTCGCGGACGCCGGCGTCCGCCGCGCGCAGGGACTCGATCGTCTCCAGGAAGTCCATCGGCTCAGTACCCCAGCTTCACTTTGATCGAGGCCGTGGCACCGGAACCGACCGCCTCCAGGGCGTAGCCGAACCGCGTGCCCGTGTTCTTCTTGGACAACTTGGGTGTGTCGGCGTCGACGTAGTAGAGGATGTCGCCGACCGCGACCGCCGCGTTGCCGCCGGCGTCCACGCCCTTGACCGACAGCGTGAAGACCCCGTCGGTCTGGACCGAGGTCGTGCCGTCCGAGCGCTCGTCCGTGAGCGCGACGGCGCAGAAGGATCCGACGCGGACGGGCGCGCCCGACGTCGGCGTCGCCGGGTCGGAGACGGCGACGCTGAGCTGTCTGCCCCGCTCGTGGTTCCGGTTCGTGGCCACCTAGACCCTCCCGACGGCCGCGATCTTCGCGGCGGATTCGCTGAGCCCGAGGTCGCGCAGCGCGCGCTCCAGGCGGCCGGTGGCCTCCTCCGCGGTGACCTCAGCCGGCGCCGAGCCCATCCCACGGATGGCGCCCGCCTGGGCGCACTCGCCGAGGTAGCGGGCCTCGGCCGCAGCCGCCTCGGCGATCGCCGCGGCGAACGCCTCACGGTCGAGCGCGCCGTCCCGCGCGGGTGCCCGCGGCACCAGAGCGGCGGCTAGGCGCTGCCGCGCGGCCTCCGGCAGCTGCACGGCGGCGAGCCGCTCGCGTGCGAACTCGCGCGCGTCCGCCTCGAGCAGGCGGGCGGCGAGCTGGTCGACGCGCCCCAGGAGCGCGCGGTTGGCCTCCCTCAGGGCCTGGGCCTCGGTTTCGGTCATGCCTCGTCCCTCCGTTGGCTGGTCGGCGGCGCGGGCCCGCGCCGACTCGAACAACTGGCACACCCGGCCGCCCGCGCCGGGCACCGTCACGAAATCGACGGAACGGCCGGCCACGAGCGCCTCGATCACCTTGCCGCGCCGCCCCTCGGCCTCCCCGTCCCGGCCGCGCCCCAGCGCGCGGATCGAGACGCCGATGTGGGGCGCGAGCTCCTCGAGCGCGTCCCGGTACGCGCCGAAAACCTTCGCGTCGGCGTAGAGCCCTGGACCGGCCGGACCGGCCGGCTCCCAGCGCGCGTCGGACACGAGCTCCGCGGCGAGGTCCCGCAGCGAGCGCTCGGGCCGGTCCGCCTCCTCGGACGGGAGGGGGTGGTCCCAGAACATTTTCGTGCCCGCCGGGAACGCGACGGGACCGTCGCGTTCGAGCACCTCGGCCGGGTAGTAGCCCGACGAGCCCCAGCCGGGGGCGATGATTTTGATCGGCACGGTCCCGTCGCGCCGGACGGCGCGCTCGACCAGGGGGATGACCTCGCCCGACACGTCGAGCGCGGTCGCCTCCCCCAGCTCGTCGCGCCACGCCTTCGGGAGGCGCGCGACGAAGGCGTCGCCCTTCCGTCGCGCGATCGCGACGATCCGCCGCTTCAGCTCGTCCGGCGGGTAGTTGTCGGCGCCGGCGCGCCCGATCGAGGCGGCCGCGTCGGCCACGTCCCGGGGCGTGACGATCGGGAACGAGCGCCCCTTGCCGGCGAAGTCCTCGGCCGGGATCTCCGACCGGTCGACGCCGCCCCCGACGTTCGGGTCGCGGGCCTCGGCGACGGGCTCGTAGCTCGTGACCCGGCGAACCTCGACCGGGTCGCCGAGCGTCACCCCGCCGTCGGCGCCGACGACGTAGGCGCGCTTATAGAGCGCGCCCGTCGGCGCCCCGCCGCCGTCGGCGGGGTCGCAGACCTCGTAGACGACGTAGTCGTCGTAGCAGTCGCGGACCCAGACGTCGCGGCCGCCGTGCTCCGCGACCAGCGCCGCGCGCAGCGCCTGGACGGTGTCGTCGAAGCTGAGGTCCGCCTCGAGGAGCGCCCGGGCGGCTTCCGTCGCCCGCCTGACCTCCGCCTCCGAGGGTGCGTCCTGCCCGCCCTCGGCCCGCGCGATCAGCGCCAGCAGGGCGTCGCAGGCCGCCTTGATCGCGGCGAGGTTCGCCGCGGAGATCATCCGGCCGGCCTCGGCCAGGTCCAACAGCTGAACGAGCAGCGCCCGCGCGTCCAATGAAAGCGGCCCCCTTGTGCTGCATTCTGGGCCGCGATGCAGCGGGGGCCGCTCGACCGGACTGTTCGGTTGGTCGGACGGTATGCGATGGGCGGTCGGGCTGTCAAGTCACGCGGGCTCCGCGGTGGCGGACGCCGCAGCGGGCGGGTCGCCGCGGCGGTTCGCGGCCTTGCACCGTTGGCACCGCAGCGACCAGGGCCGCGACAGCCACTCCGCCAGCGTGCGGCCGCAGCGCCAGCAGCGCGGCGCCATGTCGGTCACCGGCGCGGCCTCGGCGGACGCCGCGGCGTCCGCCACTCAGCCGGCCCTCGGCCGCGTCAGCAGCGTGCACCGGCACGCCGGGTGCGCGAGTGGTCGTTGGTGCCCCGACGGGAACGCCTGGTCGATGGGGATCCAGCCCGCGGCGTGGTTATCCCGGCACTCCTGCTCGGTCCGGTCGTCCAGCACGGCCAGCCACGCCTTCTCCATCGGCGTGCCGCTGGCGTGTGCCTGCTCGGCCGCCAGCAGGGTGCCGTGCTCGTAGGCGTTGCCGAGCTCGGTCGCCGCGACCAGGTGGGCGCGGCTGCGGATGTGCTCCTGGGGCCGGCCGTCCCGGAACTCGGCGAACCGCCGGGCGATCGCCCGGGCCGCCCGGTCGTAGGACCAGCCCTCGGCCGCGGCCTGGACGAGGAGCGCGCGGATCTCCTGGCGCGTCGTGTCCTCGATCCCGGCGACGAGCTCGGCGCCGTGGTCGCGCAGGTAGGCGACCGCGCGCGGGTTCGCGAGGTCGAAGGAGGCCGCGACGCGCCCGGCGTCGAAACCGAGGCGGACGGCCGCGCGGATGGCGCGGTCGAGCGCCCGCCGGAACAGGCCGCGCGTGAGGCGGAGCGCGGCGTCGAGCAGCGGTTCCCAGTCCTGGACCCGGACCGCCTCCTGCACGTCGGGGAACCGCGGCCTGAGCGCGGCGAGCCGCCGCAGGAACGCCGCGCCCTGGACCTCCCAGGCGTGCCCCAGCCGCCGCTCGAGCCGGCGGCGCTCCCGCTCCAGGGCGAGGTCGCGGACGGGCCGCGCCGCCTCCCGCAGAAACGCGTCGGCGGCGTCAGCCAGCGCGGAGCGCACGGACCGCCTCGGTCAACTGCCGTACGGCGGCGACGAGCGCCTCGGCCGGCGGCGCGGCCGTCGACGCCGCCGCATCCTGGCCCTCGTCGTCCTCCGGGTACATCTCGCCCAGGAGCTCGTCGACGTCGTCCTGGCCGAGCGCCGTCAGGAGCAGCTTGCTGACGAGCTTGGGATCGATCGTGCCGGCCGGGGCGTTGCCCCCCAGCGTCGCGGCCGCGACGATCGCGCCGATGGTCGCCTCGACGTCGTGCTCGAGGATCGGCGGGAACTCGATCGACACGTACCGGTCGATCGGCTCGCCGGTGTCGGGGTCCTCGCCGAGCGCGACGTGCAGCGCGCCGGGGTCGGCCTCGCCCGCGGCCGCGGGCAACGGGCCGGCCGGGGCGCGCGCCGCCCAGTCGATCGCATACTGCAGGAGGTCGTTGAGCACGTCTGCCCAGAGCGTTTGGCGGTCCCGGAACTTGAGCTCCGTCGGCCGGTCGAGGCTCCGCGCGGTGGCGAGCGTCCCCACCGAGACGTCGCCGAAGAAGCTCTCGGGCAGGCCGGTCGCCGCGGCGACCATCAGCAGGAGCCGCCGGCCGTCCTCGGCCGAGGTCGTCGCGCCCGACGTGCGGACCGGCTCGAGCCTGGTGCCCTCGGCGCCGATGAAGACCGACCCCGTCAGCGGCGGGGGGTTGGTTTCCACCTGCTCGGCGGAGGCGCCAGCCGCGAGCGTGGTCCCGAGCCGCGCGCGCGCGGCGGCGACGCCCTTGGCGCCGCCGCGCGTGGTCAGGTTCCAGGCGAATCGGCTGAGGGCTCGGGTGATGGTCGCCCAATCCTCGAGGAACGCCTTGTAGGCGCGGGCCCAATCGAGCGCGGCGTACGTCTCGGGCACGCCGAAGCGCATGTCGGAGAGGCCACCCACGCGGACGTGGTAGACCGGCGTGTCCCATTCGACCGGGGCCCCGCCGATCGCGGTCGGGCGCGCCGCCGCCGGGCGGTAGCGCCAGTCGGGGTAGTACGCGGTCCGGGTTTGCGGGCTGGAGGTCCCGGTGGCCGGGTCGAACCCGCGGACCGACCAGGCGCGCTTGTAGAACCACACCTCCTTCGCGTCGTCGGGGTTGGTGACGATGTCGACGATCTCGTCCGGCGGGATCGAGCGCACGCGCACGCGGCCGTCGACCGGCGACGGGAAGAGCACGAGGAACAGGTTGCCTTCGACCTGGAGGTCGATCTCCTTGAGCACACGCGCCTGGTGGCTCGTCAGCTCGGCCCTGTTCGCCGGGTCGTCCAGGAACCGCTGCACGACGGCGTCCACGGCGGGGTGGCGGGCATGGATGTTGACGCCCTGCCCCCAGACGTAGATGGCTTGCAGCCTCACCGCCCGCGCGACGAGCGGGTTCTTCAGGAAGAAGAGCCGCGACAGCGCGGCGATGCGGCGCAGCCCGTCGCGCGAGAACTCGCGGGCGGACTCGCCGGTGAGCCGCTGCCACCCGGCGTCCTCGACGGCGAGCTCGAGCTCGGCGAGGCGCTCCTGCAGCAGTTCGACCGTCGCCTCGTACCGCTCGCGCTCCGCGAGCGCGAGCGCCGCCTGCGGCCCCGAGGGCCGGCGCGGCTCGTCGCGGAAGGCCTCGGCTAACCAGTCGCGCACTCCCATGCGTGTGCCACCCCCTAGATCGGGCTGATCAGATCGGGCTGATCTCCACCCGCTCGTCGTAGAACGCGACGCCACCGGCCCCGTCCGGTTCGAGGAGGAGCTCGGTGAGCGCCCAGACCCGGGCGTCGAGCCGGTCGGGGCTGGCCTCGCCCGGCCGCCACGTGCACATCTGGTCCTCGAGCTCGGGGAAGGAGCCCACGTGGTGGACCAGGCCCCGCTCGTCGAGCGCGGCGATCGGTTCGGCCCGCGTGCGCTTCCCCCGGCTCGCCCACACGGCCTTGAACGGCACCGTCGGGTCCACGGTCGCGACCGTGTAGCCGACCATCTCGCCGCCGTTGTTCGCCTCGCCGACCACGCGGTCGGCCCGGTGCTCGTGGAACGCCGCCACCGCCGCGGCCGCCCAGTCGTACGGCGTGCCCCGGACGGTCCGGTCGTCCAGCACGTAGGCGTGCCCGTCCACCCCGAGGCCAGCCACGACGATCCCCGTCTCGTCGGCGTCCTCCCCGCTGGTCGCGGCGGGGTCGACCGCGACGACGACCCGCACGAGCTCGGGCGGACGGCGCACGCGCAGCGCCTCGATCCGGGCGCGGGTCCAGAGCGCGCCCGGCGTGTCGTCGAGGATCTCGCCGAGCAGCTCCTGGCGCCCGAGGCGCGTGCCCTCGTAGTGCGCGCGCATCCGTTCGACGAAGCGCGGCGCCAGGTTGGCCACGTTCTCGAACGTGGTGCCGCGCGTGCCGTGCGTCGCCGGATCGGCGAGCAGGTCACGGATGAGCCGCGTCGGCCGCGGCGTCGTGGTCACCACCCCCCGCGGGTGCCGGCCGCGGCGCAGGCTGAACTGCAGGTTGTCCCACGCCTCCTGGCCGAACCGCCAGCTCGCCAGCTCGTCGGCCCAGTATCCATCGAGCTCGGGCCCGCGCAGGAGGTCGGGCTTGTCGGCGGAGAACGCGGTGGCGACGGCACCGTTCGGCCAGGTCAGCCGCCGTTTGGACGGCTCGTACCGCGGCCGGCGCCACGGCGGGCTGACGGCCAGGATCCCCGACTCGCCCTCGATCATCACGTCGCGCACGTCCGCGGCCGTGCGGCCCACGATCGCGAGGCGGCGGAGCCGCCCCGCCTCGACCTCCGCGCGCACGAACTCAGCGCCCGTGCGGGTCTTGCCCCAGCCGCGCCCGGCCAGGATCAGCCAGGTCGACCAGTCGCCCGCGGGCGGCAGTTGCTCCGGGCGCGCGATCGCGCGCCAGTCGTACCGCGGCCCCTCCCGCTGCTCCTCGCGCCGCGCTGCGCGGAGGGCCGCGATCGCGACGGCGCCGACCGCTTCCGCCTCCGCGCGGTCGAGCAGCCTAGGCACGCGCGTCCCGCAGGATACGCTCGGCCGTCGCGACGGCCTCGTCGGGGTCGAGGCCCTCCCGCGCGGCCAGATCGCGCACGTACGCCACCACGTCGACCTTGACCGGCGCGTCGAGCCCCAACAGCTCCGCCTCCTGTTTGAGCGCGCGGAGCACGGTCGCCAGGTCGCCGTCCGTCCAGGCCTGGCGCCGCACGGCGCGCAGCTCCGCCCAGAGCTCGGCCTTGAGCGGCGCGGTGTCGGCCAGCGCCTCGCGCTGCCAACGCCGCGCGAGCGCCTGGCAATCGCGGTGCACCGTGACCCAGGTCCACGGCTCGCCGGTCTCGGGGTTGCGCAGCCCCTCGCGTTCGAGCTCGGCTGCGATCTCGCGGACCGAGAGCCGCCGCAGGCGGTGGTGCGCGACGCGGGCGCGCCGGTGGTCGGCCGCGTCGGCGGCGGCGTTACGCCCCATGCCGTCACCCCCCTAAGCGAAAAGCGGCGGTGCGCCCCGTCGGGCGCCGCGACCGCCGGATGCCGGATAGGTCCGTGGTGGATGGTAGCAGCCGTCAACCGTCGGCGTCCGGACCGCCTGGCTGTGGCCAGCGTCTCCGAGCCGTGATGATAGACACGGCTGCGCTAATATAGACGCGCCGGGACCGCGCGGCAGGGGCGGCCCGGGGGAGGTAACGGAATGACCACGGCCGCCGTCCGCGTGGGGAGCGCGCTCGGCGCGACCCGCTACTGCGCGGTCTGCGCCGTGCAGACCGTCGCTGACCGGATCGCCGCCTGGACCGCGGCCGGCGGCGGCGACGACCTGCGGCTGGAACCCGTCCCCGGCGCCGGACCCGACGCCACGTGCGCCGGCTGTGGCCGCCCGCTCACGGCCGGGGAACCGCGGTCGGCGCCGTCGCTGCTCGCCGCCGCGCTCACTGCGGCCCGCGCCGCGCCGCCCGGCACGCCCTGCCCCCGCTGCGGGGCCGAGCTGCCGCCCGGCCGGCGGCGCTACTGCTCGCAGCGCTGCGCCCAGGCCGCGGCGGCGCGCCGCTACCGGGCGCGGCGCGCCGGTGGCGACGGCTAGGCCGGTCGAGCCAGGCGTTCCTCCGGTCGACCTGGTCGGCCGGGCGGTCGGCGCCCGCCCGCCGAGGCAGGCGCGTAGGCGCGCGTCGTCTCGGGCCGCGCGTGGCCGAGGAGGCGCTGCGCCTCGGCGATGCCCCTGCTCGCGGCGCGCGCCGCCGCCGCCCGCCGGAGCGCACGCGGTGGCAGGCGGCCCGTGAGCCCCGCCGCCGCGGCCCGGCGCGCCAGGATCACCCACAACCCCTGGCGCCCCAGGCGCCGGCCACGCCGGTTCACGAACAGCGCGTCGGCGTCCCCCGCGTCGTTCGCCAGGCAGGGCCGAGCGTGCTCGAGGTAGCGGCGCAGCGCGGTTTCGGTGGCGGGATCGAGCGCGATCGTCCGGCACCCGCGCCGGCCCCGCACGTTCACGAGCAGTGCCCGGGCGTCCTGCTCCCCCTCGCGGACGACGCCGCCCTCGAGGTCCGCGACGTCGAGGGCGCAGAGCTCGGACGCCCGCACCCCGGTCGCCGCGAGGAGGCGGACGATCGCGTCGTCCCTCAGGTCCGCCGGGGCCGCGCGCCCGCGCCGGGCGGCCCCGTCTAGCAGCACGGCGACGGCTTCTCCTGGCGGCGCGGTTGTGGCCCTGCGCCCCAGCCGGGGCAGCGAGCCCTCGATGCCGGTCGTCGGGTCGGCATCGAGGGCGCCGCAGCCGACGAGCCAGCGGCACCATGCCCGGACCGCCGCGATCTTGCGGGCGATGCTGGCCGCCGCGTAGTGCTCGGCCAGGTCGGCGACCCAGCTGGCCACGTCGGCGCGGCGCGGGCCGGCCGTTGCCGCGCGCGGCCGCGCGGCCAGGAACTGGCCGAGGTCGTTGCGGTAGGCGGCGACGGTGTTGGGTGATCGGCCCTGGTCGGCCAGGTCGGCCAGGAAGGCAGCGACGTCGCGTTCCATCGGCGTTACGCCGTCGCCGCGCGGCAACGCCAGACGCCACGCCGCACGCGCTCGAACAGGCCGTGGCAGCTGCTGAGGGTCGGGGAGACGCCACCGGGCGCGTGGCCGGCCGCGGCCGCCGCGGCCACGGCATCGGCCACCCGGAACTCGCCGCCCTGCGCGCAGGCCCAGGCGTGCAGCCAGTCGCGGAACTTGCCGCGGCCGGCCTGCTGGCGCCCCGCCCGACCACCGTCGCGACGCGGCGGGCGACCGGACCGCGCGGATTCGTAAACGGCCAGCGCGCGGCTCACCGCGGCGCGCTCCGCCTGGATCGCGCTCAGGCGGCCCCGCAGCGCCCTGATCTGCTCCTCGATCTCCTCGCCCTCGCGCTGCAGCTCGGCGAGCCGCTCCTGGCCCGCCGCGACGATGTCGCCCTTGCTCGTCCTCTCGTTCGTGCCTGCCACACGTTCCTCCTCGTGGAGTCGCCGGGCCAGGTCCGGGTCGAGGAACCGGCGCAGCGCGGCCGGCCAATCGACCACCCGGTCGGCGGCGAGCAGCAGCCGCGCGTAGAGCGTCTCCAGGGCCCAGACCCGCTCCCCCGCCTCCCGCAGCCGCAGCCGCAGGTGCGCCGGGTCGTTCTCGAGCGCGGGGAGCCCGGTCGCCGGCCGTTCCTCGGCCGTGGCGGTTACCACGGCGGGACCTGCTCGTCGTCGCCGTCCCCGGCGCGCGGCGCCGGGGACGGCAGCTCCCAGACCGCCACGGGTTCCGGCCTGAGCTGCGCCCCCATCGCCCGAGCGATCGCCTCGGTCGTGGGCGTCAGGCAGTAGACCGCCCCGCCGCCGTAGAACTGCGTCGCCGAGGGCGCGGGCGCGTCGCCGTCGTAGACGTCGAGCCGCAGCAGGTTCACCTCATCACCGCGCTCGTCGCCTGCTCGAGTCCAGCGCCGGCCTCCTCCGCGCGCCCGTGCTCGGCGCTCGCCCGCTGCCGTTCCGCCGCGACCTTCCACGCCGGGACCAGCGAGTCGACCTCGTCCTCGCTCAGCAGGTCGGCGATCGGCACCCACCGCCGCTCGCCCCCGTCGATGGGGTCGTCCGCGCGGTAGTCGAACTGCGCCTCGACCTCGGCCTGGTCGCCCCGGAGGTCGACCACCACCCACCCGACGTACGGCGCGGCCTCGAACACGACGGCGTCGCCGACGGCGACCGGCAGCGGCCCCTCCTCGTCCCCCTCGTCGTCCACGGCCGCGGCCCCACCGGGGGCAGGTCCGCCCTTGCCCTCCACGGCGCCGTCGTCGCCGGCCGGTCCGGCGCGGAACGGCGAGCCGCGGGGCATGGCGGCTGCCCGCACGAACCGCTCGTCGAGCTCGGGCTGCGCGCCGCCGACGAACCAATCGGTCAGCCCCGGGCGGGCGTCGAGGTGGTCGTCGAACCATGCGCGCGCGGCTGCGCCGATCTCGTCTCGCAGCACCCACTCGACGGCGGCGCGCAGCACGCCGGCCGGCGCCTCGCTGAGCAGGGCGACCCCGCCGGGGCTGTGCAGCACGCCGTGCGCCGCCCAGGGGTCGGCCCGCCGCGCCCAACGCAGCTGCTCGGCCAGGTCGCCGAGGCCCGCGCGGTCGAGCAGCGCGAGGCGCTGCTCGTGCTGCCGCTCGCTGAGCCCGCCGCCGACGATGGCCGCGTGGTCGAGCACCATCGCGGCGACCAGCGCGATCGCCCGCGCGTAGGGCGCCAGGGCGGCGACGGCGGCTGGCTCCTCGAGGGGGGCGAGGGCGGCGTCGAGCGCGGCGCGCACGGCCGCCTCGCGCTCGTCCGCCTGCCGGTGGCGGCGCGCCTGGTCCTCGGCGACCAGCGCGCGCAGCCGTTCGGGCTGCACGCACACGTCGCCGAGGCCGCCCCAGGCGGACCGCACGACCCGGCGGCACGGGCATGCCGCGGTGCAGGCGGACGGCAGGGCGTACCAGGGCCCGTCTGGTCCGAGTCTCACCGACCCGTTGATCTGGACGTACGCCCCCCTGGGCAGGTCGTCGACCGACGGCAGGCCGGCCTCGACCGCGAACCGCTGCACCTCCTGGTAGGTCAGGCCCTCGGCGGCCGCGTGGACCGCGGCGGCGGTCAGGTGCTCCGGGGGCGCGGCGGAGATCCGCTCCGCGGCCTCCGTTTTCGCGGCGCGCCGCGCGGCCTGGCCCTCGCGCACGCGCCGCCGGTAGTCGGCCGGGCTGAGGCACCACCCGCGGCGCTTCCAGGCCCGGTCCGGCACGAACGCGCCGAGCGGACAGGCGGCGCAGACCGCGGCGGCGTCGAACGGCTCGTCCTCGCGCACCTCGGCGACGACCCTCAGGGCGAGGAGTTCGTCGGGGAAGGGCAGCCCGCGCTCGAGCTCGCGGGCCGGCGTGCCGCGCTCGGCCGCGCGGCCGGCGATCGCGATCGCGACCGCCGGGAACGGTTTGAACCGCGCCAGGGCCGCGCCGTGGGCGCGCGTGAGCGCACCCCGGCGGATCAGCTCGACCACGTCCTGGGGGAGCTGGAGCAGCCCCATCGTCGTCGCGATGGTCGGCTGCGCGCGGTTGACCGCCGCGGCGATCTGGCTCTGCGTCCAGCCGGCGACGTCGCGCAGCAAGCGGTACCCCTCGGCTTCCTCGATCGGCGAGAGGTCGCGGCGTTGCAGGTTCTCGACGAGCGCGAGCTCGACATGCTCCGCCTCGGTCAGCCGGCCGCGGTTGATCACCGGCACCTCGGTCAGCCCGGCGATCTGGGCGGCGCGCCACCGACGCTCGCCCATCACGACGACGAACGGCGCGGTCCCCTCGGTCGCCTCGCGCACGACGATCGGCTGCTGCAGGCCGTGCCGTCGGATCGAGGCCGCGAGCTCGGCGAGCCCCTCCTCGTCGAAGTCGCGGCGCGGGTTGAGCGGGCTCGGGACGAGGTCGGCGATCGGCACCACGCGGAATTCCGCGCTGCGGATCTCGGCGCGCTCGGCGACGGCGGTATCCGTCGCGGGATGGATCGGACGGGTCTTCGCCACGGTCAACTCCTCACGTCTAGTGGGTTACTGGTCTGGGCTGTCCTCGGCCGGCGGCGACGCCTCCCCCCGGAGGGCCGGCGGCCGCAGCGCCCGCTCGACGTACGCCCGCGCCCGCCCGTCGGCGACCATCGCGGGCGTGACGCGCAGGACGCGCCAGCCGGCGAGCACGGCCTCGGCCAGCTTCTCGCAGTCGCGTTCGTAGCCGACGCCGCGCGTGTGCCGGCCGCCCACGAACGTCGCACCGTCGACCTCCACCGCGACCAGCCAGCGCGGCCAGGCGAGGTCGAAACGCCAGCGCCGTGGCGGCGCGAACTGCAGCTCCAGCACCGGCGCGGGCAGGCCCACGAGGACCACCTGCGCGGCCAGGTCGACTGGCCAGTGCGGGGCCCGCCCGTCGGCGCGGCCGGGCCGCTGACCCGGCCGCGCCCAGAGGAGGCGGCTCACAGCAGCCACCACGCCGCCGCGAACCCGGCCACGAACCCGGCGAACACGATGGCCGCGACGGCGAGGACGAGCGGCCAAGCGGGACCGTGGTCGTCGCGCTGGACGTGCGACCCGACGCGGAACTCGTGCCGACGGATCGCCGCGCCGACGGGGCGGCGGGTGCGTGCGTTCACGTGGTGTCCTCCTGTGCGAAGATTGGCGCCGTGGTTGGGCGGACGGGCGGCCAGCACAACCGGCCGGGCACGGGCAACGTCCAGCGCCTCGTCGACCGCCGCGGCTACGTCTCCTACCGCGGCCGGGTCACCCGCGACGGCCGCACCTACTACGCGCGGGCCGCGGGCGCGGGCATCCCCGACCGGTTCAACCGACGCGCCTGGCAAGTCGCCGAGCGCCAGGCGCGCGACGCGGCGCGGGCGGCGCTGGACGATCTGATCCGTGACCTCGACCGCGAGCGGCTGGTCGAGGCCGACAAGCGCCGGGCGACGCTCGACGACTGGCTGGCCGTCTGGAAAGCGTTGCGCCGGGACGCGATGCGCCCCGACACGCCGTCCTACGCGATGTACGCGCGGGCGGTCGACCTGCACGTCGTGCCTTTCCTCGGCGGCGTGCGCCTCGCGCAGCTCGGGCCGACGGCCATCCTGCGCTGGCGCCGCGAGCTCGCCGAGCACCCCACCGAGCCGCGCTCGCGCAGCACGATCCGCTACGCCGAGCGCGTCCTGCGCACCGCCCTGCGCGAGGCGAAGGTGCACGGCTACCCCGTGGTCGAGGGTGCCCTGGCGATGCGCACGATGCCCGAGCCGGAGCGCGACCCGCCCCCGTCGCTCTCGCCGGCCCAGTTCGCCCGGCTCCTCCGGGTCAGCCCCGAGCCGCGCCGCACGTTCTACCTGACGGCCTACCACGCGGCGTGCCGCTTCGGCGAGGCGCGCGGCCTGCAGTGGGGCCGCGTCCTCGCGACGTCGGCGCAGCTCGACCTGTCGTGGCAGCTCGACCCACGCAACCGCCTCCGGCGGCCGAAGATGGGCAGCGCGGGCCTGGTCGACGTGCCCCAGGTCCTGCTCGACGCGCTCGGTGCGCACCGGCGCCGGCAGGAGGCCGCCCTCGGCCGACCGGTCGGGCCGGACGATTTCGTCTTCCTCGACCCATCGGCCGGGCACGTCCGGCCGTGGGCGTGGTGGCGTCGCCACCTGCGGGACGACCTTGCCGCCGCCGGGCTGCCCGACGCCGGGCTGCACGCGTTCCGCCACGGCGCCGGCTGGGCGATGGCCGAGGTCGAGCCTAACCCGCTGCGCATCCAGGAGCGGATGCGCCACCGCGACCTGAAGACGACCCAACGGTACCTGCGCCCCGTGCCGGGCGCGGGCCAGGAGACCGCCCGCCGGGTCGCCGAGCGGGTCGAGCGGGCAGAATCCGGCTAGTGGTTTGGCTAGTGGGCACCCGCTCTGAACTGGGCTGGCGAGATCGACGAGAGTGAGTGATGAAGAGCCATTATGTGAGCTTCACCGCTCCCAACCAGGCTGTGCTCGCCGAGGAGGAGATCTCGCCCGACGACCTCGGGCCCGGCGAGGCCTTGATCCGCGCTGAATGCTCGATCGTGTCGTCCGGGACTGAGGGTGCCGGCTTCACCGACCTCGTCCGCGAGATGCCGAACCTCCAGAACCTCCAGCTCGGCTACCCGCGCCGCACCGGCTACGGCCACCTCGGCGAGGTGGTCGCGGTCGGGCCGGAGGTGGACAACGTCAAGCCGGGCGACCGGGTGCTGACCTTCGCGCGCCACCAGGAGTACGCGATCGCGCGCGTCGCTCGCGGCAAGCCGACGGACGACCCGCGCCGGCGCATGCAGCCGTTCGCACTGCACGTGCCGCGCGACGTACCGGGGACGCGCGCCGTCGGCACCCGCATGGCTGGCGTCGCGATCACCGCGCTCCGTTCGTCGACGGTGCAGGCTGGCGACCGCGTCGTCGTGATCGGCCTCGGGCTGGTCGGCAACTTCGCGGCGCAGCTCTTCCAGATCGCCGGGGCGCGAGTGCTCGGTCTCGACGTTTCGGCGAAGCGGGTCGAGGTGGCGCGGGCCTGTGGGATCGAGGAGGTCCACGATTCGTCGCGGGGCGACCCGGTCGCGGCGGTCCGGGAATGGTCGGGCGACGGCGGCGGGGCCGAGATCGTCGTCGAAGCGATCGGCCGCTCCGAGCTGGTGATGCAGGCCGTCGAGATGACGCGCCGCTTCGGCGAGACGATCCTGCTTGGCTCGCCGCGTGCACGCGTCACGACCGACGTGACGCCGATGCTCACCCGCATCCACATCCTGGCGATCCGCGTGATCGGCGCGCTGGAGTGGACCTACCCGGTCCCCGAGGACAGCGAGCGTGCCCGCGTGACGATCGAGCGCAACTACAAGGACATCCTCGGCTGGATCCGTGACGGCCGCCTACGGGTCGACCCGCTCATCTCGCACGTGATGTCGCCGCGCGACTGTCAGGAGGCGTACGACGGCCTCACCAACAGGAAGGACGAATACACCGCCGTCGTATTCGATTGGCGGGCGCTCGGCTAGCCGCGCGCGAAGCGGACGCCCTGGCCCGCGGAGTACGGGCCAGGGTCGTCGACGTCAACGGCGGCGGGCGACGTGCCCGGCTGGTGGTGTGCGAGGCCCGCGAGACACTGGAAGCCGTCCGCCAAGCCCGATGGGCGCACCACGTTGACCGCGCCGACAGAAAGGACGAAGACGACGGAGCTCGCGACCGTCTGATGCTTGCGCAAGGCAGCTCCCCTGTGCAGAGTTGGAGCAGCCTAAGGGGCAAGCGAAAGGAATAGTTGCGTTCTGGTTGAGGTCAGGTTGACGTTGACGTTGGGTTGAGGCGCGGCGGATAGACTGGGTCCATCTTCCGGAGGAGCGCGAGCCGTGCGCGTTTCGAGCGTCGAGGTCTTCTTCTGCAACGCCGTCCGCACCAACTGGACGTTCGTCAAGGTGTCGACCGACGAGGGCCTCTA